>LNAP01000866.1_pt1 | contig 33430 bp, 26 predicted proteins | sample 602601 | NCBI WGS metagenome assembly LNAP01 (sample SAMN02440304, study PRJNA202911) | soil metagenome | biome: Subtropical and temperate rainforests or woodlands; isolation source: soil samples (1 kg each in a 20% v/v slurry with milli Q water) were... ...
GCCATGTGGATCGCCAACGACGCGAACTACCTCTACCTGCGCGTCGACACCTGGAATTCCCACGACTACGCCGCGGCCTACAACAACACCTACTTCGACGCCAACCTCTCGGCCCTGTCCGGTTTCACGCCGCACTCGCTGCCCTTTGGCTCCGAACTGCTGCTCCAGAACACCGGCGTCTACAGCGAAAAGAACGGCGGCTTCAACGAAGGCGCCGCGACTTCGCCCGGCGGCCGGACGGTGACGATGTCTCCCGCCAGCGGCAGCGCCACCACCTGGGAATGGCGCATCCCGCGCGATCTCGTCCACCCGAGCGCGGGCGGTCCGGTCTTCACCGAGGCGGACCAGTCGTTCTTCCTTCTGGTGACGAGCGACAACGCCGGGGTCGCCGAACTGGCGCCCAACAATCCGGGAACCCGGATCCTCTGGTATATTCCCGCTCCCTGAGCGTTCCACCGATCCCGTCGTCCGTCCGGACGACGGGATTTTTTTTGCCGGGCTGGCGCTGGCGCCACGCCTTCCTCCCGCCCGCGTTCCTTATCCGCATTCGCAAAAACCCAGGCATGGCGCCAGCGCCGGCCCTACAAAACATGCAACGCTCCCGCTTCCGCTTTCCCTCCGCGCTCGCTCTCGCCTTCTGTTCCTTCGCCTCCACCGTCCGCGCCGATGCCCCGCTCCAGCGTTTCTCCAGCCGCGATCCTTACTACATTTACTACGGCTCCTGGTCCGCCTCGCTTCTCACCACCGTTCAGGCCAATGGCTACCGTCTCGTGATCGTCGAGCCGCGCGTCATGACCCGCGCGCAGGTCGCCGACCTGCAAAACGGCGCCGACAACGTTCCGGGCACCGCCGACGATATCCGCGTCGTCGGCTACATCTCCTTCGGCGAGGACAACCGTCCCGGCATCTACGAGACCGATGCCGGCGGTTTCTATGTTTACGTCGCCGGCCATCGCGTCATCAAACCCGTCGCCGGCGGCACCGGTCCGCGCGTCGATCCCCGCGGCTCGTCGCCCGCGGCCGGCACGCTGCCGATGGCGACGACGGCCACGACCAGCAGGCCGGTCAGCCAGGGCACGAGGCGGGAAGGCAGCTGCGACATGGAGTCCTCCTGAAAGCGGTGAAAGCGGCGCTGCTTCGACCGGAGCGCGGCGCCACGGTTCCGTCCGGCCAAATGCTGTCGTGGGACTTTACAACCAGCGATGTGGGGGTTAACTTGCCTACCCGATATCAACCACAACATCTTGTGTTCACGAACCGGCGCCAAGACAAGCACTGGTGTCGACCGTCGCACTCTTGAGGGGGAGTCGTTGTCGTCGGGAATCAGCTGGCACACGGGCTGGAGGGCAATCCTCGATGGCCCGTCACGTTGCCGCTGACGTAAGTTGTGAACGACATTGCCGTATCGAATAAAAAAACAACGCCGGCCGCAAGGTCGCAGCGAGAGGTCAGGAAGCCGATGAGCACAGTGCGTGCGCCAGCCACAAGTTCAGCCCCCAGCGCGAACCCAAGTTCAACCATGAATCCAGCCGCCAACCGTGATGCCGCCGTGGAAATTCCGCTGCAACCGGCGTCCTACGACATCTGGGACAAGAAGTATCGTCTGAAGGCGAAGTCCGGCGAGCCGGTCGACGCCACCATCGACGAGACCTATCAGCGCGTGGCGCGCGCGTTGTCCGACGTCGAGGCCAGCGATGAGCTGCGCGGCCTCTGGTACGAAAAATTTCTGTGGGCGCTGCGCCGCGGCGCGATCCCGGCCGGCCGCATCACCTCGAACGCCGGCGCGCTGGCGCACAAGCCGGCCACCTCCACCATCAACTGCACCGTCTCCGGCACCATCCGCGACTCGATGGACGACATCCTGGAGAAGGTGCACGAGGCCGGCCTCACCCTGAAGGCCGGCTGCGGCATCGGCTACGAGTTCTCCACGCTGCGCCCGCGCGGCGCGTACGTGTCCGGCGCCGGTGCGTACACTTCGGGCCCGCTGTCGTTCATGGATATCTACGACAAGATGTGCTTCACCGTGTCCAGCGCCGGCGGCCGCCGCGGCGCGCAGATGGGCACGTTCGACATCAGCCATCCCGACGCCAAGGAATTCATCCGCGCCAAGCGCGAGGACGGCCGGCTGCGCCAGTTCAACCTCAGCCTGCTGATCACCGACGGCTTCATGGACGCGGTCGAGCACGACCACGACTGGCCGCTGGTGTTCCCGGTGCACGTGAAGGAACGCGACGAAGTCGACCTGGCCGACCCGGCCCAGGTGGTCTGGCGCGAGTGGCCCACCCACGAGAACTACGTCGACCGCGAGGACGGCCTGGTCGCCTGCAAGATCTACGGCCACATCCGCGCGCGGCACCTGTGGGACATGATCATGGTCTCGACGTACGACTACGCCGAGCCCGGTTTCATCCTGATCGACAAGGTCAACGAGATGAACAACAACTGGTGGTGCGAGCACATCCGCGCCACCAACCCCTGCGTCACCGCCGACACCTGGGTGCAGACCGCCGAAGGCCCGCGCCAGGTCGGCGACCTGCTCGGCCACGGCTTCATGGCGCGGGTGGACGGCCAGGACCACGCCAGCGGTGCCGAGGGTTTCTTCCGCACCGCGACCAAGCCGGTGCTGGCCTTGCAGACCGAAGAAGGTCACCGCCTGCGCCTGACCGAAGACCATCGCGTGCGCCGCGTCTCGCGCCTGACCCGCTGGAGCGTGGACACCGAGTGGTGCGCCGCCGGCGCGCTGCAGCCGGGCGACCGCGTGCTGCTCAACGACCACCGCGCCAACGCGCAGTGGCCCGGCGCGCTGACCGCGGAGCAGGGTTACCTGCTCGGCCTGCTGGTCGGTGACGGCACGCTCAAGCACGAAGCCGCGGTGTTGTCGGTGTGGCCGCAGGCCGCTGTCGTCAACGGCTCGGTGAATGGCGGTGCCCGTGCCCTGATGGCCGAGACCCTGCGCTGCGCGCAGACGCTGCCGCACCGTGCCGACTTCGCCGGCTGGTCGGAAGTGGCCGGTCGCGGCGAATTCCGCATGAAGTCCGCCGCGCTGCGCGATCTCGCCTTCGAGTTCGGCATGAGCATGGGCGACAAGGCGATCACGCCGGCGCTGGAACAGGCATCGAGCGAGGCCTACCGCGGTTTCCTGCGCGGCTTCTTCGACGCCGACGGTTCGGTGCAGGGCAGCCAGGCCAAGGGCGTGTCCGTGCGCCTGGCGCAGTCGGACCTGCCGCGGCTGGAAGCGGTGCAGCGCATGCTGCTGCGTCTGGGCATGCCGTCGCGCATCTATCGCGATCGCCGCGCCGCCGGCGCAAGCCGGCTGCCGGACGGCCACGGCGGCACGCGGGCGTACGCCACCCAGGCCCAGCACGAGCTGGTCGTCGCCGGCGAGTCGCTGCAGCGTTTCGCCGAGCTGATCGGCTTCGCCGACAGCGACAAGGCCATGCGCCTCAAGGCCGCCCTGTCCGGTTACAAGCGCACCCTCAACCGCGCACGTTTCGTCGCCACCGTGGCCTCGTTGCAGGCCGATGGCGTCGAGGACGTCTACGACGTGCAAGTGCCGGGCATCAACACCTTCGACGGCAACGGCCTGCACGCGCACAACTGCGGCGAACAACCCTTGCCGCCGTACGGCTCGTGCCTGCTCGGTTCGATCAACCTGACCACCTTCGTGCGCGATCCGTTCGGCCCGAAGGCGCGTTTCGACTGGGACGAATACCGCGACGTGGTCAAGGTGTTCACCCGCATGCTCGACAACGTGGTCGAGATCAACGGCCTGCCGCTGGAGCAGCAGCGCAACGAGATCATGGGCAAGCGCCGCCACGGCATGGGCTTCCTCGGCCTGGGTTCCACCGTGACCATGCTGAAGATGCGCTACGGTTCGGCCGACGCGGTGAGCTTCACCGAGGACGTCTCGCGCGAGATGGCCGTGGCCGGCTGGGAAGTGGCGCTGGAGCTGGCGCAGGAAAAGGGCGCCGCGCCGATCCTGCTGCGCGACTACACCGTCACCGGCGACATGCTGCGCAAGCGCCCGGAAATGGTCACCGACGGCTACAAGGTCGGCGACGCCATCCCCGGCCGCGTGCTGCACGCGAAGTACAGCCGCTACATGCAGCGCATCGCCACGGTGGCGCCGGACCTGGTCGAGCAACTGGCCGAGACCGGCGCGCGCTTCACCCACCACAGCTCGATCGCGCCCACCGGCACGATCTCGCTGTCGCTGGCCAACAACGCCAGCAACGGCATCGAGCCCAGCTTCGCCCACAGCTATTCGCGCAACGTGATCCGCGAGGGCAAGAAGTCCAAGGAAAAGATCGAGGTGCTCAGCTACGAGCTGCTCGCCTACCGCGCTCTGATCAACGCCGACGCCAAGGTGTTCACCGACGAGGCGGACAGCAAGCTGCCGGACTACTTCGTTTCCGCCGACGACATCAGCCCGAAGCAGCACGTGGACATCCAGGCCGCCTCGCAGAAGTGGATCGACTCGTCGATCTCCAAGACCGCCAACGTGCCCACCGACTACCCCTACGAGGACTTCAAGGACATCTACTTCTACGCCTACAAGCAGGGCCTGAAGGGATGCACCACGTTCCGCTTCAACCCCGCCGCGTTCCAGGGCGTGCTGGTCAAGGAATCCGATCTTGAAAGCACCCTCTACCGCTTCGAGCTCGAAGACGGTAGCGTTGTCGAACTGAAAGGCAATGAGCAGGTGGAATACGACGGCGAGATGCACTCCGCCGCCAACCTCTTCGATGCCTTGAAGGAAGGCTACTACGGCAAGTTCTGAACCGTCGCACGCTCCCGGCGTGCGACAACTCAAGCGGTCCACCGGAGGGGAACACCAGCATGTCCATTGATAACGAAGTTGAATTGAACACCACCACCGCCACGCCGGTCGCCGCCGAGGCACCTGCCGTTGTCCTGCCGGTCTTGCCGGAAGTGCCGCCGGCTGCGCCGGTTGCCGCACCCGCGCCGGCAAAGAAGAAACCGGCAGCGAAGAAGAAGGCCGCTCCGAAGAAGGCCGCGGCCAAGAAGGCTGCGCCGAAGAAGGCCGCTGCGAAGAAGGCTGCGCCGAAGAAGGCTGCGACCAAGAAGGCTGCCGCCAAGAAGGCTGCGCCTAAGAAAGCCGCTGCAAAGAAGAAGGCAGCGCCCAAGAAGGCTGCGGTGAAAAAGGCCGCGCCGAAGAAGGCCGCCGCCAAGAAAGCCGTGAAGAAGGCGGCGAAGAAAGTGGCCCGGAAGGTTGCGAAGAAAGTGGCGGTGAAGAAGACCGCCGCGAAGAAGGCCGTCAAGAAGGCAGCCAAGAAAGTCGTCAAGAAGGCCGGCGCCGCGAAGAAGGTGGTGAAGAAGGTCGCCAGGAAAGTCGCCAAGGTGGTGAAGAAGAAAGCCGCCAAGGTCGCAAAGAAGGTCAGCAGCAAAAAGACGGCCAGCAAGAAGGCCGCACCGAAAAAGGCGGCAGCGAAGAAGTCCGCCAGCAAGAAAGCCGTCGCCAAGACGGCCAAGAGGTCCACTGCCAGCAAGAAAGCGAGCGTCAAGTCGGCAGCGCGCAAGCCTGCCGCCAAGAAGGCCGCTGCAAAACGGAAGTAAGCAGCATCGCATCCGGCCCGGCCCAGCGCCGGGCCGGATGATCCACGCAGTACGCCGCGTCCACACCGGCATCAACACTCAAGAAAGAAGCGAACACCATGGCGATCAAGATCGACAAGAAGATCACGGGCTACAACGTGGTCAAACCCGAAGACAAGGTTGCCGCCCCCCCGGTCACCGCCGCCGCGTCGAAAGAGCCGCCGACGGCCGAAGTGATCCAGATGCACGAAAGCGTCGAGCGGCCCGAGACCCTGGTCGGCTCCACCTTCAAGATCAAGTCGCCGCTGTTCGAGCACGCGCTGTACGTCACCATCAACGACATCGTGCTCAACGCCGGCACCAAGCATGAGCTGCGCCGTCCCTTCGAGATCTTCATCAACTCGAAGAACATGGACCACTTCCAGTGGATCGTGGCGCTCACCCGCATTCTGTCCGCCGTGTTCCGCAAGGGCGGCGACGTCACCTTCATCGTGGAAGAGCTGAAGGCCGTGTTCGACCCCCGCGGCGGCTACTTCAAGGCCGGCGGCGTCTACATGCCCAGCATCGTCGCCGAGATCGGCGGCGTGATCGAACAGCACATGAAGAACATCGGCCTGATCCATGATCCGGAGATGGACGACGCCACGCGCAAGTTGATTGCTGAGAAGCGGGCGGCCTATGAGCAGGCTGGGGCAAAAAAAAACGCTGACGTGAGCAAGGCGGCTTCGGCCGCGACAGCCTCCAGCGAAACCGAATCCTCTGGCTTTCCTCCGGGCGCCACGATGTGTGCGAAGTGCAACACACAGGCGCTGGTGCTGATGGATGGGTGTCAGACTTGCTTGAATTGTGGGTATAGCAAGTGTGGGTGAATGTTCACGTAGGGGTGTAGGTTTGAAGAAGGCGGCAGTCATGCCGCCTTTTTTAGGTTTATCGCGCCTTACCGGGAAAGGCGGCCTTGATTTTGAGGAAGAAGTAGGCGGAGTCGCGGTAGCCATAGGCCATGCGCTTGATGACCTTGATGCGATTGTTCATGCCTTCCAGGACGCAGGTGCTGAGCCGGTAGCGGGCGCTGGCGACGATGCCTTCGAGGTACGGCGCCAACCGTTTGGCAAAGGCGATCAAGGGTGGGAGTTGGCTGTCCAAGGCGAGGTGGTACCACTCGTTCCAGCGGCGGCGGGCCTCGACTTCGTCGGGCGCGTACCACCGCTCCTTGAGCTGCGCCTTGAGCACGTAGACGGTGGTCAACGGCGCGTTGGCGGCCAGCAGATCAGCGAGTTTGATGGCCTGCTCGTCGGTGAGGTTGCCCCGGTTGCGCAGCAACAGCCAGCGGCTGCGCTTGATGACGCGACGGGCGGACGGATCGGCCTTGAGCGTGTTGGCCTGATCCACGCGCACCCGGTCGATGACCTCGCGTCCGAATTTGGCGACGACGTGGAACAGGTCGTAGACCACGCGGATGTTCGGGCAATGGGCTTTGGCCTCCAGGTCCATGGCCGTGTTCATGTCCATTGCCACCGCCTCGATGCGGGCACAGACCTCCGGCCCGAGCATGTCGAAGAACGGCCGCACGTCCTTGCGTGAGCGGCCTTCTCCGACCCACAGCACCTGCTGGGTATCGGCGCAGATGGCGACCGTGGCATAGCGGTGACCCTTGAACAGGGCAAACTCGTCCATGATGAGTCGGCGCAGCCGCGACAGATCCGGCGGCGTCACCTCGCGCGCCAGACGGCGAGCATCAATGGTGCGGATGGTGTGCCAATGCAGCCCGGTGAGTTGGCTGATGTGGCGAATCGGCAGCAGACGCAGCAGGGCTTCGACATGCGCGATCAACCGCCCGGTCAGGCGACTACGCGCCGGCAGCCAGGGCACGTACTCCGTGCTCACGCCGCAGGTCAGGCACACCACACGCCCTAGCGGCACCTCCAGCCACACTTGCCGATCAAACAGATCCCGCTCGCGTACCCGGCGGGTATGACGCTCGTGGATCAGCCCGCACGGCGCTTGGCAACGGCCACAGCGCGGGTCAACGTGAGGATCCGCCTCCAGTCGAAGTAGCAGCTGCGTCTCCGACAAGGCTTGGGTCTCGAGCAAACGAAACCCTATCCAAAAATGGGCGGCATCAATAGCATCATGCATGAGGGCGGCAGCGGCCGAACCGCTGTGGGTGTGAGAGCTTTCAGCTTATCCGCCGTCTGCCGCCTTCACCCACACCGTGGGCTGTCAACACCATCTTTCCCGCTTACCCGCGATGAACCTTTTTTATTGCGAGTGAGAAAGTATCGTTGTGAGCTGTCGAGTGGATGCCTATTCAAGTTCCATGCTCTTCTGTCGATAACGATGAGTAAAGTCGCGTCGGTTGGCGTTCGCAATGACGGGGGCTATGAAGTAGTGACCGTCGATGAAGTGGACAAGTTATTGTTCGTCGAAGATCAACCTGAAATGGAAGACGGTTTCCTCTTTCCGGAGCTCGAGCACGGTAGCTTGGTCAAACTCGAAGGGAAATTAATTCGAGGTAACGAGGCATCCAATTCAGTTGGTCTTGAATACCAAGGTCACGTTCTAAATTGCCATCCCGAGCACGGCAATGTTAGGCAATTCAAATCAGCGCTTTTTCTTCGTTGTGTCGTTGAGGGCACTGTCTCGCGTCTAACAAAGCAACGTATGGTTGCTGAAAAACGACCGACAATCATCGTAAGTAAGGTCGTCCCGTTGGAGGGGGATGACCAATACCATCTATTCCGATGATGAAAAAGAAACTACGCGCGCCCGGGGCGCAGATAGCTGGGGAGCACCCCCCAGCCGCAGAGATCATCGGTGGTGCTCAGGTCAAGGCGCGTGTGACGCACGCTCGCCGGCGCGTCATCAGCCATCATCACGAATGATGCATCGCTTGCCAATCGATGAGGGAATACTGCCACGCACTCGCCGTCGCTTTTTGTTGACGGATAACGGATCGCTTCGTAACCCGCATCGAGGATCAGTCCGGCCAGAATCTGGCTGATTGCTGGATTTCCGAACTGGGCGGGCAAGATGCGCCAGTTCACGACCAGGGTCTCCTGAATCAAGCGAGCCGCCGATCGAATCATGGCGGGCGGACCAGGTATCTTCAGGCGCTTTTGCAGTCTGATGGCTTCCACGGGCAGGCTGATCTTGCGCAGCACCTTACAGAACGGCTCCAACGCTCCCTTCTGGGCCAGATCGAACACCAGTTCCAAGTGACCGTCTAGACGGACGGCCGAGTAACTGCCGCCGGGCGTGAGCGTCAACTCCTCGGCGCTCAATCCGTCGATACGATCATCTTTGGCCATACCGAACTTTTCTCGGTAGGCGGTCTCCTGATCGGAGGCGATATACAGGGCGGGCCAGGGCGAGCGGATTGCATTGTCGACGTCCGCGCCGATATTGAACCGCCCGCCAAAGTTTTTCAGGCTGCCTGCGGCCGAAAGCGGCGCGTCCGCGTAACGCAACGTCACCATGCGAACCCAGCCGGCGAAATTCATCGGCGTGCATGGCACCGATCGAAGGGCTGCGATCAGCTCGGCGTGATGCCTCTGCCGTTGCGGCTCGACACCTGAGTACAGGATAGCGTGTAGTTCATCCAGGTCTTGGGACAGGCTGTTCCATCGGTCGAGGTCCGCCTGCGAGAAGCGGTCCAGCTCCAGAAGGCCAGGCATCCCGTCCGTCGTGGAGTAGCGCCGCACCGGAAGACGAGGCGGCGGCGCTTGGGGTCTGCGGTGCCTGGACACTCAGCCTGCCATCTCGGCAGAATCGGACTCCTTTTGTGCAATCGGCGCCCTGTCGGCCATGGCTCCGATGATGAATCGACGCAGGCGATCGAAGCGACGCAGGCGGATCATGTCCCGCGGAGAGACGTCACCCAGCATGGGGTTCTTGGTCCTGAACCATAGGGCGGTCTTGTCCGCGTCACCACCGAACGCCTCCGCGACCATGTTGCAGGTCACGGCAATTTCCTCGAAGCGCTCAAGCACGGCGGCCGGGATCGCGGCGTCAAAGCGCACCGAGTTGATTGACACATCAGCCAAGCGTGACACCTCATCCTTCTTGAGCTGAAGGAAGTCCCTCACCTTTTCCGGATGGAACTGCCCGCCCATACCGAAACCGAGGGGGTCTCCCTTGGGGAGATTGCTGAAGAGGGCTGCTGCGGGCATCACATTGTTCTCCATGGGTCTGCCAGACTACACCTAACCTGGAGCGTTATACACAGATTTCAACCACGTTCAAACCACGTTTTACACACGGTCATGAGGCGATGTCAAATCCTTGGAGGAGCGTCGGTTTCGGGCTGCCGTGGCCGAGTTAGTCTACTTGCCGGAATCGCCACTGGGCCATTACAGATGATCCGACCAAGCTGCCAGGCGTAAGCCAGCCGGCACGGAAAGTCAGGTGGAACCGACGACGGGGGCACAATTCCAAGTGCCAGGGATCCGCACCTTCAGCGCTCCCACTTAGGCCAGCCCATGGCGGATTTATTTATCCAGGCCACCTAGCTCGTCAGCGCTTGCGTTTGCCCGAGCCCTTGAAGTCTCTGATCAGCCGTGCGAGTTCGTCGTCCTCGGCATAGAAGTAGGTCACGGGCCGATCGAGGGCTTCCGCCAGCCGTTGCAGGGTTCGCAAGCTGGGCTAGTGGACGGAGGCCTCCTAGTAGTTGACGTGGACTGGTAACGTCCCGGGAGCAATCTAATGCAATTGCGGCATTCCCTTTACGCCGGGGGCTGCAGCAGCTCGACGATGTCCACTCCCAAAGCCTGAGCTAGTCGCTCAAGGCCGTCGATGGAGATGTTGGTAACGCAGCGTTCGAGTTGCGAGACATAGGTGCGGTGGAACTGTGCGACCTCAGCCAGTTGCTCTTGGCTCAATCCTTTGGCCGTGCGTAGGCGGCGAATGTTCACTGCAGCACGGGCGCGTGCTTTTGGCAGGGATCGTGGCGAGGACTTTGAAGGCATGCCTCCAGCCTGACCATCTACCGGCTTGCGTTCTACAGATTATAAATCTACTCCTTTTAGCTCTACATTCCGGCTGGGTGGAGTGAGCGCTATTGGACGGTCGCGCTGTGCAACGCGGGCGGCTGTTGCCTCCATTGGAAGCGATGTATTCCTTTCGCGTCGCGTTGAACCTATCCGCATGCGGTCCTCAGTTGCCCCCTCAGGCTAGGCAGCCCTTGGAGCGTGGCATTCCAAGTGGCTGCGCTTTCGTTGGGGCCGCTAAGGCGCCACTCCTCTACGCAGGGGGCTGAAGCAACTCGGCGGTATCCACACCCAGAATCCGAGCAATCCGCTCAAGGCCATCGATAGAGATGTTGGCCTTGCAGCGCTCGAGTTGCGACACGTATGTGCGATGAAACTCGGCTAATTCACCGAGCTTCTCTTGGCTCAGGCCCTTGGCCTCGCGTCGGCGACGAACGTTCGCCGCTATGTGAGCACGGGTGCTTGACGGGAATGATTGCAAAGACTTGGAAGGCATGAGGCCAAGCCTCCGCCTCTACTGTCTTGCAATCTACAGAATATAACTCTACTGTTTATATGCTGCATTCCGACTGTGGCAGTGGAACTGCGGCCGATCGGCTGTACTCGCCACCTGCGTAAGCCATGCGGGAGACAGATCTTGCCCGACGACCTTGTCAACTCCGGCACACGACCGTGCGGGCACGCCAGAAGGACCAACCAAGGGGAAAGCAAAGGATGAAGACACGTACGCTACGCAACGCCATTTCCATCGCCTTGCTCGTCGCCGCCACCGGCACTAGCGAGTGGGCCATGGCTCAGAACACCACGACAGACACGGCCATGCAGGGTAGGGCGCCGGTGACCAAGGCGCCGGCCAAGCCGCAACCGAAAAAATCGACCGACAAGTCCGCGGCGCCAGCGGCCACCAACCTGCAGACCGTGACCGTCACCGGCACACGTATCCGTGGCGGCAGCACGCCATCGCCAGTCATCACGATCGGCAGCGAGCAGATCAAGCAGGAAGGCTTCACCGATCTCGGCGAAGTGATCCGCAGCGTGCCGCAGAATTTCTCGGGTGGTCAGAACCCCGGCGTGCTCAGCGGCAACCTGGCCGGTGCGGGTAATGCGAACCAAAACCTGACGGGCGGATCGAGCCTGAACCTGCGTGGCCTCGGCGCCGATGCGACGTTGACCCTGCTCAACGGTCGCCGCATGGCCTATGGCGGCTTCACCCAGGCGGTGGACATCAGCGCGATACCGGTGGAAGCGGTGGAACGGATCGAGATCGTTCCCGACGGTGCCTCCGCGATCTATGGCTCCGATGCGGTGGGTGGTGTCGGCAATGTGATTCTCAAGCGGGATTACGAAGGCGTTACCGCGGGGACACGCCTAGGCAAGGCAACCCAAGGAGGACTGGCCAGCCGCGAGTACGCCATCACCGCCGGTGCGACCTGGCGCAGTGGCGGGCTGATCGCGACCTACAAGGACGTCTCGGTCGATCCCATCTACAGCAGCCAGCGGGCCTACACCGAACAGCTGGTCGATCCGTCCACACTTTATCCCGGCAGCGACTTGCGCAATGGGCTGCTGAGCGCCCACCAGTCGCTGGGTGATGCCGTCGAGTTGCGCCTGGATGCGCTGCGGTCCGAGCGCGGCCAGTTGCACCTGTACAACTGGAGTGGCCGGAACAGCCGGGTCACGCCGAACACGACGACGACGCTGGTCTCGCCCAGCATCGAGGTCTGGCTGCCGAACGACTGGAGCCTGTCGCTCGACGGCACCTTTGGCCGGGGCACGCACGACCAGTACCGTCGTGAAACGATGATCGCGACCGGCGCGGCAACCGTCACCGATGTCTGCTACTGCAACGAAAGCCGGACGTACGAACTCGGCGCGGAGGGGCCGTTGTTCGCGTTGCCTGCAGGCGATGCGCGCCTCGCGGCTGGCGTTGGCTATAGGGAGAACGAGTTCCGCAACGCCGACCGCGTCAAGGGAATCGATACGATCCGTGGCAGTGAAAGCGCCCGGTTCGCATACGCGGAGGTCGACCTGCCGCTGGTCGGGCCCGAGCAGCATGTCGGTGGCGTGCAGCGCCTGACGTTGACGGCCGCGGTGCGGGGTGAGGACTACAGCACTTTCGGTCGGGTCACGACGCCCAAGCTTGGGCTGCTCTATGGTCCCAGCGACGACTTCACCCTGAAAGCATCCTGGGGCAGGTCGTTCAAGGCGCCCACGCTCTTCGAGCAGAACTATGCGCAGAACGCGTATCTGTTCTTCCCGAGCAGCTTCGGCGGTGCCGGGTATCCCGCCGGTGCCACGGTGCTGGTTCTGGACGGCGGCAACAGGCACCTCAAGCCGGAACGGGCCTCCACCCGGTCGGTGTCGCTGGCGTTTCATCCCGAGGCGCTGCGCGACCTGGAGGCGGAGCTGAGCTGGTTTCGCATCGACTACCGCGATCGGGTGATCCAGCCCATTGCCAATGCCAGCCAGGCATTGAACAACGCGATCTACGCGCCTTTCGTCGACGTCTCACCGACGCCACAGGCGCAGGCGGATGTCATCGCGAATGCGGGGATGTTCTACAACTTTGTTGGTGCGCCTTACGACCCGAACAAAGTGGCGGCGATCATCTACACGCAGTACGCCAACACCGCCCAGCAGCGCATTCAGGGCGTCGACCTGTCGGGGTCGTATCGGCTGGAGCTGGGGCAGGGGGCGTTGACACTGCGTGGTTCGGCGAACTGGCTGGACAGCACGCAGCAAACCATTGCCACCCAGCAGGCGTATGCCCTGGCGGGCACGCTCTTCAACCCGCCGAAGGTCAGTAGTCGCGTTGGCGCGGTCTGGAAGCGGGGAGGGTTCACCGCTTCGCTCTTTGCCAACTATCGGAGCGGGGTGACCAACCGGGTCGACGACGTGAAATCCGCCTCGTTCACCACGTTCGATGCGGCGCTTCGCTATGTCACCGGCATGCGTGGGGATGCCTGGTCCGGGCTGGAATTCGCCTTGTCCCTGGACAACGCATTCGATCGCGACCCGCCGTTGTACCAGGTCACGTCGCCTCTCTATGTGGCGCCCTATGACTCGACCAATTATTCGGCGATCGGCCGTTTCCTGAGCCTTTCCGTGTCCAAGCACTGGTGATGCCCACTGCGTGCTGGCTGCGGCCGGCATTCCGTGATGGCGGGAGATGAGGTGACTATGTCCATGTTGAAGTGCATCGTGTGGCCCCTGCTCGTTGCAGTTGCCTTGTTGGCAGCTTCCGCGTCCGTCTGCCATGCGGATGTCGTCTCGCCTCGTCGGCTCCTGGAGGTGGCCGATATCGCAAGTCCAACGGCGTCGCCAGATGGCCGCAGCGCGGCGTTCCGGGTCGAGCGGGCATCGGTGGAGCGAAATACCTACGACACTGTTTGGTACGTGCAGGGCCTGGGCGACGCATTGCCCAGGCGCGTCGCGGAAGGCGGCGTTCCGCTGCGCGACTCGGCGGGTGGGTCGTTGCCACCCAAAGTGGTGTGGTCCCCCGACAACCGCTGGATCTACTACAGCGCACTGGTCGACGGAAAGATCGATGTGTGGCGCGCGGCGGCCGACGGCTCAGGCGCGGAACCTCTGACGCATGACGCCGCGGACGTGCGCGACTTCGCCTTGGGCGAGGGCGGCCGTGTTCTCAGGTACAGCGTCGGTGCGACGCGCGAGGAGGTCCGGTCGGCGGAGTGGGCCGAGTACGACCAGGGCATCCACATCGATGACACCGTGCCGATCGGCCAGGGGCTGTTCCGCTCCGGCTACGTCGGCGGGCGCATGGCGACGCAGCGCTTCGGTGGTGTCTGGTTCGATCGCGTCGCGCTGTTGTCCGACGTGCCGGACCATTGGCATGAACTTGACCTCGCAACGGGCGCGAAGCGCGTGCTGACCGCATCGGGTGCGCGCGCTGAATCATCGCCTGGTCCGCCCTTGGATGGCGTAGATGGCGATTCCTGGAAGTCCGTGCGTGAACTGCATGGCGACAGGGTTGCTGTGCTGACCCGCATCGGCGACGGCAGCGGGCAGCAACAACGCCCGGATGTCCTGCTGTCCGCGTTGCCGCGCGCGCATGCAAGTCGAGTCGTCCGCTGCGTTTCGGAACTGTGTACGGGCAAGGGCATCACTGAAGTTCAGTGGCGTCCGGGCCATGACGAAGTGTTGTTCACCGTCACCGATCCCCACCTGGGTCTGGCGCAGTCGATCCTTCGATGGAATGTCGAGACCGGGGATGTACGTGTGGTCGTACGGACCGGGGGATTGGTCAACGGCGGGCGTGATCCCGCGTCGAACTGCGGTGTGTCGGCCGAGGCACTGGTGTGCGTGACGGCGGAAGCCGATCGTCCACCGCAGCTGGAGAGGATCGATCTGGAAAGCGGGAAGCGTCACGTTCTGTTCGATCCCAATGCGGCACTCGCAAGGGACATGGCCAAGGTTGCGCCCGCGCGCCTGCTGCGATGGGAGGACAAGCAGGGACGATGGTTCACAGGTCAGTTCTATTCGGCGCGACGCAGCGGCGATGAGCCGGCGCCGTTGTTCGTCACTTACTACAGCTGTTCTGGTTTCATACGGGGCGGGGTAGGGGACGAGTGGCCGCTGGCCTCCCTGGCGCAAGCTGGCATTTCTGCGCTGTGTATCAACCGACGCCCCGGTTACACGATGGACGCGGTCGCGCGATATGGAGAGGGACTGGCAGCGGTGGAGAGCGTGATCGATTTGCTGTCCAAGGAGGGCGAGATCGACCGTGCGCGAGTGGGGATGGGCGGATTGAGCTTTGGCGGGGAGGTGACGATGTGGACGGTCACCGAGTCGAACCTGTTGGCGGCCGCATCGATCGCCAACCCGGTCCTGTCGCCTTCCTACTACCTGATCGGTGGTATGAAGGGCGAAGCCTTTTTCAAAGGCTTGCGGGACATGTGGGGGCTGGGTTCGCCAAGCGAGACACCGGAGCGTTGGAAGGCGCTCTCGCCGGCCTTCCAGCTGGACAGGATCCGTGCGCCGATCCTCTTCCAGCATTCCGAACAGGAGTACATGTACGCGCTGGACTACGAGATTCCGCTGATCCGAGAGCACCGGGCGGACCTCTACGTGTTCCCGAACGAGCCGCATCAGAAGTTCCAGCCAAAGCACAAGCTTGCAGTGTACGAAAGAAATCTGGACTGGTTCCGGTTCTGGCTGCAGGGCTACGAGGATCCGACGCCCTTGAAGAAGACACAGTACGCGCGGTGGCGGCAGATGAAAGCGGGCATGGCGGCGCGCACTCCATGAGGGGACCGCGCACCTTCAGGCTTGGTGGCGGATCCAGTTCTCGACAGCGCACAGGTCGAATATCCGCATGAACCTGTCGTCTCGGGTGGCCAGGTCGCTGTCGAAGAATCGCCGCAGCGCATCGTTGTCGAGAAGCCCTTGCCCTTCGAGCTGACCCGTCAGGAGGTACTCCCGAAGCCGACTCTTGTTCTGGCGGTAGACCGCCCCGGAGTAGTTCATGAATGTTCCTTTGCTGCGGCGGTGCAGGATGTCGGGAGGCAGGACGTCCGCAAACGCGTCCCGGGCCACGGCTCGATTCCGACCTTCGGCTATCCACATCCAGCTTGGAACCTTCAGGCACGCTTCCACGACGGGTTGGGACAGCAGGGGCATTCGCAGATGCCACTTCGCACCGCGCGCCAGTCCATCTCTGAAGACCTGGGTGCCGGCGAGATCGAAGATGCGTTCGCGGTCTCCGGCCAGCGCGTCGTGAGGCGCGGCAAACCAGGGATGGGGCTCCAGTGTCCCTTGCGCGGCCGTGGCAGACAGGAACGACGTGTCTGGTCTTCGCGGTGGCTTCGGCGGAGCAAGCAGCTTCCTGAGAGACAACCTGCCTGCTTTCCAGAAGGTGCATTGGTGGAGTTCGGCGAGATCACGGATTGCACTGATACCGGCGATCGTTCCGCGTTCCCTGAAGGCGTCGGCAGCCGGGGTGGCGGTTCGGGTGTAGCAGAAGACGGTATCGCCTCCACCGCCGGAGAAGAAGCTGTTGATACCAAGCTGCACGCCGACCGCCTCGTTCAGTTCATTGGCAGCGTGCTGCAGGAACCAAGTACTCGGGGCGACCGTATGAGATGGAGGCTGAAAATCGAGTTGCGATTCATCGAGGCCGAGTCTTTCGACATGAAGCTCCGCACCCAGCACATCCGCCATCAGCGATGCGTAACGTCGTTCATCGGCACCGGGTACGGGCGTGACCAGATTGCAGCACGCCACGCGCGCGTTCGCGCCTTGCAGGCAAGCGGCCACGATGGAGGAGTCCAATCCTCCGGACAGCTCAAGCAGAAGGGATTGGTCCGTCTCGGCCCAGCGCTTCACCGTGGATGACACGGCACGCCGAACGTCGGCTTGAGCTTCACGCCGGTCGCGGTGCCTGCGCTGTGGAGAGACGAAGGACCATGGCGACCAGGCTTGCTCTATGGAGTGCCGGTCTCCGCATACGTGGAGTTGGCAACCTGGTAGTAGTTCGTGTAGCCCAGCAAGGCCGGTACGGCCGGCCTTATGGTGTGGGTAGATCAAGTTGTTGTGGATGAAGTCCCAGTCGATCTCCCTGCTGTACAGGCCCGATCGCGTCGCGATCGTTATGTCGGAGGTGATGAAGCGCTCGCGGAGCGAGTAGACGCAGTCGACACCGCCGGACGGGTCGCGCATGACTGTGGTGGCATCTGAGCCGTCTTCAGGCGGCTGAAAAAGCAGGTACTCGCCCCAGAAATTGTCGATGAGGAACTCGACGAGCTTGTGTCGGGAGGAAAGGCTGGACAGATCCACACCCCTCTCTGCGCGCGGGAATACATCGCCGATAAGCGCGCCACCGGACGCCAGGGGAAGTATGGGCGTGTCCTCGGCGGCATACAGATCGATGTGCCCCAAGGCCAGCCTGTGCCGAAGTCCGAGCTCCTTAATCGTTTCATGGATTCGCGCGTCGCCACCCCTCTGACGACGCCCATCGAGCAAGGCGATGTACCGGTACATCACACGACCCGTATCGGCGTGTGTGAGGTGACATTGCCTACGGTGTCGTTCAAGACAAGGTCGCCCGCTTGCACCCAGCAATGTGCGGAGAAGGGGTCGAGGGCGATTCCGAAGATGACATGCGCGTGAATCCGTCTTCTGAGCAGGAATCTCGCCATCGCGATGGAGTCCAGCAGGCAGCGCATCTCGATCGGTACATAAAGGCGCGCACGGCGGAATACCGCGGCCGCATCGGAAAGGCGCTGCTCCGGAAGTTCTTCAAGTGGCTTGATTTCCGCTGTTTGGATGAGCCTGTCGGCTGCAAGGCCATCGAGGACGCTCTTGAGCGTGGAAATCTTCAGCTTCATCCGTGTGATCAGGACGATCGCGAGAACCTCCATCAGTTCGGAGACGCGAAGATTCCGCGGCGGAAGCGATGCTTCCACGGCGCTGCGAACGGCGCCCTTGATGCTTGGGCGGCTGCCGATCGTCGTGCCCGCTTGTTCAACCAATATGGTGCGTTCGACCAATTTGCTTATATCCGCGTCCGGACATCCAACACCATCCAGGTACGCGGCCAAGGCCTGTTCCATCGGGTATGACATATGGAAATACCGATCGCTGCCGACATCTAGAAAGACCAGTCTCTCGCCGACACGGCAGTACGAGAGGTCGTCACGCAACACATAGTGGGTCATGTCCATATCCCCCGAAGGAGAAGGGACGCGCCCGTCGGACGCGTCCCTTCGACTTAGTCCTGAGAAATTCCCGTGGCAGTGAAGCCGCCGATGACCTCGTTCATCAGCGGGCCTCCCTGAGTCTCGACGCTGGCGACGCCGAGCTCGATGACATCGTCCTGCGAGTTGGTGCGGGTGCTCTCGTTCGTGTTCATTTTTGTCTCCTTGGGTCACGTCATGGCAGTCCATGACGCGCGCAGCGTAGGAGTCGGAAATTTTGATTTTCAAATGATTATTGCGCTGTCATCCGATGATTATTCCGGAAGCGCGACGGTCGTCCTGTAATGCCGGGTTCTGCTTCGACGCCTCTTCGGCTGGCGGCATAGCCGCACATTGCGCACACCGCTGAACTCGATCGCCCGAACCTACCGCTCGTGATCAACTCGCTGGCGCTGACCAGCTTCGGGCTGCGCTGCACGTGAGGTTCCTCGACGTTAGTTCTGAGGCATTCACCCACTCATCGCCGCCCATGCAGTGAAGTAAGCAGGAGACGTATAAGGGAATGCCCTTTCCTTTTGTAGGTGAATTCTTGTTCACTCGGATAGACTCTCATTTTTGACCCACTGCCGAAGAGCACAATCATGGCCATTAATCTCGACACGCTGTCTCCTGCCGAACTCAAGGCACTCATCGCCAATGCCCAATCGCAGATGCAGGCTGCTCACGCCAATCACGTCAACGAGGTACGGGAAAAAATCGAGCGTTTGCTGAAAAGCAGCGGCCTCACCCTGGCCGACGTGTATCCGACACGTAGCGGCAAAGGCGCCAAGGGGCCGAAGTCGGTAGTAGCCCCCAAGTATCGCAACCCCGCGAACGCCACCCTGACATGGTCAGGTCGTGGCAAGCGGCCGTTGTGGTTCGTGCAGGCCTTGAAGAAGCGCGGTGCCACCGCCGAGAGCCTCCTGATCGACGGCGCGCCCAAGGCGATTCCGGCGAAGGCCGTCAAGAAGGCCGTCAAGAAGGGCGCAGCCAAGAAAGTTGCAAAGACCGCTGCCAAGAAAGCGGCCTGAGGCCTGGGCGAGCCACGTTCCGGGCGCAGATGAAAACCTGCGCCCGGAATGCGGGCATCTTTCCTGGCTCCCCGAAAAGCGGCTGTTGGAGACCCGGCTGTCGGCAGGGCAACGCCGAAGCGGGCAACCGCTGTGGTCGCGCAAAGCGGACCCGCGGGGAGAGGACGTCGGCGAGGACTAGCGAAGGTAGTCGCTGCCTTCGCTCAGCAAGGCCACGATGCCCGGGACGAGTTGCTTCCGCCGTTCGTGATAGTCGCGCAGTGCGGACTTCAGGGATGGAATGTCGCGTGCCTGCCAATGCTGGTTCAGCTTCGAAAGCTCTTCGACGTTGTGCTCGAGCAATCCATGCTTGGCCCGGCGTATCGGCGCCAGCCGGTCGTTGGCCTGCTTCACGGCGTGGTGCAAGGTGCCGTGGGCTGTCGCGCGGGCGATCGCGTCGAACAGTTGCCACGTCAGCTTGACCAGGTCGTCGTCAGTGGACGCAGGCTCCAACAGCTCGGTCTTCCGGGCCGCCGGTGCTGCGCCGATATCGCATGCCATCAGCAGCAGGCGTTCCATCCAGTCGTAGAGGTCGCGCATGGCGACTTCGGTGAGCAACGGGACGTGCAGTCCATCGCGGGCATGGTCGACTAGCAGGGCTTCGCCGACCAGCCGGTAAAGGGCGAATCGAACCGGCGTGGGACTGGTCTTGAACTCTGCGGCGAGCCTGGCCGGATCAACCCGCTGCCCGGGCGCGTAGCGTCCTGATCGCAGGGCGCATTTGACTTGTCCGTACACGAATACGCTCTTGGAGTGGATAGCATCCATAGCTGAACTCCATGTCTGCGGATGCCTCCCGAGCGGGGTGGTACAAGGATTTGGCGTCACGCAGAGAATCGGATTTTCGGCCCGTCCAGTGGTTATTTCGAATCGCCCCTTTATGACTGCCTGTGAAATGGCACGCTTACACGTCACGGTCTGTGATGTGCGTCACAGAATATGAGGGCTTCATGGTGCCCGTGGGCGTTGGCCAAACGGCCAAGTACGCCCTCTGTCGCCGGGCGGCAGCAAGCGAAAAGGTGTCAGGGACAATGGCTGTGGTCAGAGATGCCGGACACAGTCCTGCCATGGCCGGCCGATCCGGCGTGTGCGAAAGGACTAGACTGGCCTCGGTAAACGTTCCCGCCCCCCTGGGCGTGGAGGGTTTCGATGGTGACCTGGGCGTACGCGGCAATCCTGGCATGGTCCGTTGCCATGCCTGCGCCGGCCACGTCGGTTGCGCCGCTCCCCTCGGTCACGCCGGCCGTGTCGCCGATGCCGCGACCGGAGCAGGTCATGGCGGTGCCGCCGGAGTTGCATGCGCAGCTGCAGCAACAGGTCATCGATGCCGGCGGTTCCGGAAGGTCGCGACTGGAACGGCTGGTGGGCTTCCTGTTCCAGAAGTCGGGCCTGGGCATGGAGTATTCGGCCGACGCCACGTTGACCATCGAACAGGCCTACCGCACCCGCAAAGCCAACTGCCTGACCTTCACCCTGCTGACCGTGGCGCTGGCACGCGAGTCCGGCTTGCAGGCCTACGGGCAGGAGCTTGACGACATCGTGGCCTGGCGCGTGGGCGACGACATCATCTACCGGTTCAACCACGTCAACGCGGGAATCACCATCGGTCGCTCGCGCCTCACGGTGGATGTGGCGCAGGATCGGGTGATGGCGCGCAACCCGCCCCAGCCGATTTCCGACCAGCGTCTGCTGGCGCTCTACTACAACAACCGCGCCGCCGAGCTGCTTGTCGGTGCCTCGCCCGCGGCGGCCGTTCCATACATGGCCATGGCGTTGCAACTGGCCCCGCGCTATGCCAGCGCCTGGGCCAACGCCGGCGTGTTGCACCTGCGCCAGGGCGACCCGCGCGCGGCCGAACGCGATTACATGAAGGCGCTGGCGCTCGACCCGGCAAACGCGGGTGCGCTGGTCAACCTGGTGACGTTGTACCGGAACAACGGCGACGAGGCGCGCCGCGCCATCTATGCGCGGCGTATCGAGAAGATCCAGGCGAAAGACCCCTACTTCCAGTTCCTGCAGGCCGAGGACGATGAGAAGCAGGGCGATTACGCGGGTGCCGTGCAGCACTACCGGCAGGCCATCCGCCTTTATGACGGCGACTCGCGTTTCTACTTCGGACTGGCCCGCGCTTATCAGCAACTGGGCGAGGAGCGCCACGCACGGCGAGCCATGAACCGTGCCGCCGCGCTCAGTCGCAGCAGAGCCGGGGACAGAAACTAAGGCCAAATCCAGGCCATCTCAGAGTGCGCTTTTCGAGTGGGCCAAGCGGGTCGTGGCCTCTTTTCCTGATTGTGTAAGCTGCACCGGTTTGCTCCTGTCAGAACGACCACAGGTCCCACCCCCCATGCTCGCACTCTCCATCGTCGCTCCGAATGGCGCCAACATCGCGGCGGGGCGCAAGACCCTCGAAATCCGTACATGGCGCCCGTCGCAGTTGCCGTTGCGGAATTTGCTGATCGTCGAGAACCGCATCTTCCTCACCGGGGCAGATGAAACGGACCCCGACGGCATCGCGGTCGCCGTGGTGGATGTCGAGGACGTGCACGCCTGGCAGCCGTCGGAGCTGGAGGCGGCGTGTGCCAGCCGATGGACCCCGGGCATGTGGGCCTGGCATGTCACCCATGTGCGGCCGATCGGCGGCGCCTTTCGCATTGCTGCCCGGCGCAAGCTTTACGAAGTGCAGGTCAGTGATGCGCTGCTCGATCGTCTCGGTTGACCAGGGCCAGCTCAAAGGTGATTGGCCGATCAAAAAGCGAGGTGCCTCTGCCAGGTGCACGCCCCCAAGGTTTCGCTGGCATCACCGCGACAGGGCGCCGCAATATCGGGGGCATCGACAGAACACCGCGAAAAGGGCGCGGGGTATCAGGCCCCGGCCGGGCGCCGGCGACAAGGGGCCGCTGACGGGTCGGGGGAGTTGATTGGAAGCCCGTTTCTCCGCCCCGCCTTTGGCCCGGACGTATACTGATCCTCGCTGCTCCACGGCCGCGATACGTGCCCATTCCGGCCGCCCTGTTCTGCTCCGGGAGAGCCGTCATGAAATCTTCCTCGCTGCTCCGCCTGCTGTGCCTTGCTTGCCTTGCCCTCGTTTCCGTCATCGCGCGGGCCGCGACACCGCCGGACAACGTGAACGTGCGCTACAAGGACCCGCAGCACTTCACCGAGGCGAAGCGCAGCTTCGGGGTGCACCTGATCGACGCCGACGCTTACCTGAAACCGCTCAAGGCCTATATCGGCCAGCGCGCCTCGCGCATCCTGGCGCCGGGCCAGCGGCTGGACATCGAGGTGACTGACGTGGTCCGTGCTGGCCAATACGAGCCCTGGCGTGGCCCCAACTTCAACGACGTGCGCATCGTCAAGGACATCTATCCGCCGCGCATCGACCTGAACTTCACCTTGTACGGTGCCGACGGCAAGGTGCTGCGCCAGGGCCAGCGCAAGCTGCGCAACGCGGCCTTTCTCAGCAATAGCTCTCCTGTGGATCAGGACTCGCTGCGCTATGAGAAATCCCTGATCGATCTTTGGTTGCGCAAGGGCGTCGGGAATCTTTGACGCCCGCCCGGCGGGCTCCTCCCGGGGACGGCCCTCGTCCAAGGAGGCCGAAATCACAAGTCGAAGCGAACCTTTGTCTGCAAGTCGACTCCGACCCCCGTTTGGGTTTTCAGTAGAAGCGAATGCCCGGCCTGAGAACGAGCTGGAAGAGCAGCAGCAACCCCACGGCCGCGGTGAACAGGTAGGCGAGCGACGGGGCGGTTGAGGTTCCGTTGGCCCTGGCCTCGCGTACGCGCCAAGCTCCCGCCTGGATCCAGGGGACGCCAGCAAGGAGCACCAGCAAGGGCACGACGAGGACCTCGAGCAGTTCGCGCGGAACGCGGAACGGGATGACCAGCGCCGTTGCGAGCAGCGCCGGCAGCGTTATGACACGGAACACGAAACGCGTGCGGGAGCCAGGGTCCTCGATGTGCCCGCGTACATGGGCGAGCTCGAGCGCCGGACGCCGGAGTTGCAACGCGACGGCCGGCATCAGGCCCAGGGCGAGCAGGCCCGCACCGATGCGTGCGGTTTCGCCGAAGTGCAGGTAGTTCATCGCCATGCCGACGTCGCTGCCTTGGCTCAGCGACCCGATGACGACCTGCGGCAACGCCATGAAACAACCGCAGTACGCCATCCAGTACAGGAACAACCGGGTGCCGTCCGATCGTTCCTGCGGCCGCCTGAGCACCCATAGGCAGAACAGGCCGACGGACAGGGTCGCCAGCGCACCGGTGCCCTGGAACAGGCCTGCAAGCGGATTCGTGCCCTCCCAGTTGTGGTTGTTGTGGTACAGGGTTGGGCGCAGGCCCGGCGTGAGTGCTTTGGGGAGCACCAGGAACAGTTCCTGGATGAAGAACGTCAGGTTGAACGCGAGCACGTAGAGCAGCGTCGACGCCGCCGTGGACCGCCAGTTTCCGGCGATGGCTGCATGTACGCCATGTGTGCGGCGAGCGGATACGGCGCCGGCCATCCCCAACACCAATGGAGCCGCAACGATCGTCAGCGCCGAGGCTGCGAGGATCAGTATCGGTCCGACAGTCATGATCCGCTATCTCCTGAGATGCCGAGTGACATTCTGTCGGCGCATGCTTGCATGGTCGATATGCCGTCGGTCACGCCTCCCCCTGGGTAAAAAGCGAAAATAACAGCGAAGGTGTCAGGGGCATTTTTCCTCGGCACCTCCCGGATAAGAAGGAGGTGGAGGTAGTCAGGCCCTTCATGACGAGCACCCGAACGGTCAGGGCCACTTGCTCGCCCGCGGGAATACGGCACCCAGGGGCGCCGTTCAACCACAGGTTGTAGCCCGCAAGGCGCCGTACCGTGGCGCCTTGTCCCGCCGGGTGTGACGCCGTGCGCTGCGTCACCTGCCGGCAGGCCTGTGCCGCAGTAGCATGTGCGTCAGGGGAGTGGATGTCAGCGCAGTCCGCGTGCCTCGGTGGAAATCACATGCCTGTTAGTGTCAGGCGAATGCTCCAAGCAAGCGAGGCTCCCGATGGTCCGTACCGGATGGTGGTGGTTGATGTGTGCAGTTCTGGCCACGGTCGACGGCGGGGGCACCGCGCTGGCAGCTGACGCGGCAGCGGCGAAGGGAGCCCCATCTTCGATAGCAGCATCCTTCAGCCATCGCGTGCCGGAGTCGACCCACTATGCGGACTGGCCGGCGATCGACAGCCGACTTCCCGCCGATCCTGCGCTGGAAGCGCGCGTGCGAAAAATCGTGGCGAGCATGAGCCTCGCCCAGAAGATCGGTCAGATGACGCAGGCCGAGATCAAGTCGATCACGCCGGCTGAGGTGACGAAATACCATATCGGCTCGGTACTCAATGGCGGCGGCTCCTGGCCCGGTGGCAACAAGCACGCCGGGATCGCGGATTGGCTGGCGCTGTCCGACCGCTACTACGATGCGTCGGTGGCGACCGACGCGGCGATCAAGGTGCCGATCATCTGGGGCATCGACGCCGTGCATGGGAACAACAATGTCTTCGGGGCCACGATGTTCCCGCACAACATCGGCCTGGGTGCGGCGCACGACCCGGCCCTGATCGAAGCCATCGGCGCGGCCACCGCCAGGGCGGTACGCGCCACCGGCGTCGAATGGGTGTTCGCGCCGACACTCGCCGTGGCGCAGAATGCCCGCTGGGGCCGCACCTACGAAAGTTTTTCCACCGACGGTCCGCTGGTGCGCGCCTATGCGCGCGCCTACGTGACCGGACTGCAGGGCGGCTTTGGCGACCACAACGTGATGGCGACCGCCAAGCATTTCATCGGCGACGGGGCGACCCAGAACGGAACGGACCAGGGCGACGCCAAGGTCAGCCTGCACGACATGATCAACGTGCACGGCTCGGGTTACTTCGGCGCGCTCGAAGCCGGGGCGCAGAGCGTGATGGCGTCCTACAACAGTTGGGATGATGTCGCCGCCGGCATCAACTACGGAAAAATGTCGGGTGCGCGCGCCTTGTTGACGGGTGCGCTGAAGGACAAGATGGGCTTCGATGGCTTTGTCGTTTCCGACTGGAATGCCATCGGCCAGTTGCCGGGATGCACCAATGCCAGTTGCCCGCAGGCGATCAATGCCGGCATCGACATGGTGATGGTGCCCGACGACTGGCAGGCCTTCATCGCGAACACCACCCGCCAGGTCGAGAACGGCGAAATCCCGATGGCGCGCATCGATGATGCCGTCAGCCGGATCCTTCGCGCCAAATTGCGCATGGGCTTGTTCGGCACGCGGCCTTCGCAACGGGCGGGGGCCGGCGACGCCGGCTCATTGCAGAGCCGCGAGCTGGCGCGGCGAGCCGTGCGCGAATCGCTGGTCCTGCTGAAGAACAATCGCGGCGTGCTGCCCTTGAGGCCGGGGTCGAAGATCCTGGTCGTGGGGAAGAGTGCCGACAGCCTGTCCAACCAGACCGGCGGCTGGTCGTTGACCTGGCAGGGCACGGACAACGGCAATGCCGACTTCCCCCATGGCGACACGATCCTGGCCGGGCTGCGCCGCGCCGCTGGCCCGGCGAATGTCACATACAGCGAAACGGCGCAGGGCGTGGATCTCCAGTCCTTTGACACCATCGTGGCCGTGATTGGCGAGACGCCGTACGCGGAGACCATGGGCGACATCATGCCGTCGGCCACGCTGCGGCATAGCGATCGCCATCCGGAGGACCTGGCCGTCTTGCAGACGGTGGCCAAGGGCCACAAGCCCGTCGTCGTCGTGTTCGTCGCGGGGCGCCCGCTCTACGTCAACGATCTGCTCAATCTCTCCGACGCCTTCGTGGCCGCCTGGTTGCCCGGGACGGAAGGCGAGGGCGTGGCAGACGTGTTGTTTGCACAGCATTCCGGCGCGGGTGCCTACGATTTCAGCGGAACGCTCGCCATGCCGTGGCCTGGTGTCCCCTGTCCCGACGCGGTCGGCAGCAGTGCCAGGGCAACGCGCTGGCTGTTCGCGCCCGGCTACGGCCTGCGTTATCCGAGCAAGCATGCGATAGGTACGCTGCCCACCGATCCCGCCGTCGACGCGTGCGCCGGAGCGTCAGTGCTGTCGGTGTTTCACACGCTTGCCGTGCCGCCGTTCTCGCTCTACCTGGCCGACGCGAACCCGCAGCAACCTGCGCATGACGTCGGTGCCGATCTGAATGCCGTCATCGAATGGCCGGCCGGCCATCCGGTGCTGCGTTTGCGCACGGTCCAAGTCAACACCCAGCAGGACGCCAAATCCGTCACCTGGCTCGGCGCCGGCCGATTCTTTGCGCGGAGTCCTCAACCCAGGAACCTGATGCCGCTGGTATCCACCCACGCGGCCTTGCAGTTCGATGTAGTGATCGCCACGCCCGCCAAAGGGCCGGTGAAGGTGTACATGGGGTGTGGCCACGACTGCACGAGAAGTGTCGACCTTGCGCACACCTTCGCCACCTACGCGAACGGCGCCCGCCACACCGTGTCGATTCCGCTGGCGTGCTTCGTCAAGGGCGGCACCGACCTTTCGCACATCGACGTGCCGTTCGGCGTGCTGGCATCGCCGCCGTTTTCCGCGGCCTTCGCCGACGTGAAAATCGTCGCGGGTACGCCGGCTGGACGCGCTGATTTGCCATGCGCAAGCCTGGAGGCTCCGTGATCGTGGGGTCGTCGCCAGTGAGCCGCAACGTGGGCGATGGGCTCTGCGTGCGCCATGGATGAGTGCAAGGGTGTTCCCGGCTGGATGGCCATGGCATCCATCACCTTGATCAGCCTGCTCGCACTGGTTGCCCTTCATGCGCCGCGTCGCAAGCATTTCGCGGTAGAGGCCAAGGTGACCTCGACGCCGCTTCCGGTGACAGCCCCGGTCAAGCTGTGGCTGAGCACGGCTGATCGCCGGCTGCGCCTGGCGCGGCAGCCAGACATCGAGATGAGCACCGACGAGTCGTCACCCGCCGACGTGGTCATCGACATCAGCAAGAAATATCAATCCATCGTCGGCTTCGGAGCAGCGTTGACGGACTCGTCGGCGTGGTTGATCCAGAACAAGTTGAATGAGCAACAGCGTGGCGCGCTGTTGCTCGAACTGTTTGGTCCACCACCCAACCTCAATCTGAATATGACGCGCCTGACCATCGGCGCCTCGGATTTCTCGCTGCAGCACTACACCCTGGATGATCTTCCCGCCGGCGAGGTCGATCCGGCATTGCTGCATTTCAATGTCGCCTCCAATTTGCAAGACGTGATACCGACCGTGCGCGAGGTCCTGTCCGTCAACCCGCAGTTGCGCATCATCGCGTCGCCATGGAGCGCACCGGCGTGGATGAAGACCAGCGCCAACCTGATTGGCGGGGAGCTGCTGGAGCAGTTCGAAAGCGCGTACGCGGACTATCTCGTCAAGTACCTCGACACCTACCGCGGGTACGGCATTCCCATCTTCGCCTTGACCCTGCAGAACGAGCCGGGCTTTGTGCCGGTGACCTACCCGGGCATGGAAATGTCTGCGTCCACGCGCGCGCGCCTCATCGCGCAGTATCTCGGTCCGGCGTTGGCAGGCCGCAAGCCGAGAACGCGCATTCTTGGTTGGGACCACAACTGGGACGCGCCGGAACAACCCCTGAGCGTGCTGGCCGACCCCGATGCGGCGCGCTATGTCGATGGCATTGCCTGGCACTGCTACAGCGGCACCCCGTCTGCGCAGAGCGATGTGCATCGCGCGTATCCCGGCAAGGACGCCTACATCACCGAGTGTTCGGGTGGCGACTGGGAGTCCGCGCGGAATGGCGAGCTGATGTGGTTCGCGCGTGACCTGCTGCTCGCCGGGATCAGGCATTGGGCGCGCGGTGTCGTGTACTGGAACCTGGTGCTCGACGAGCAACATGGTCCGCATTTCGGCGGGTGTGACAACTGCAAGGGCGTGGTCACGATCGACTCGCGCACGGGTGAGGTGAGTCGCAACGACGAGTACTACGCGTTCGCGCACTTCAGCCGGTTTGTCCTGCCCGGTGCCGTCCGGGTGGGGTCCGGCGAAACCGACAAGGAGATCAACAATGTGGCCTTCCAGAATGCTTCCGACGGATCGGTCGTCCTGGTGATGGTCAACAGCCACGTGGATGCGCGCCGTGTCTTCGTGACGCAGGACCAGACCCGTTTCCAATATACGTTGCCACCGCAGAGCGTGGCGACTTTCGTATGGAACCCGGACCAGGCAGGCGAGCGCGTGGATACGGCGAACCCATCGTCGGCTGGTTCACCGCCGGTCAAAAGGACGCCCGGCACCGCGGCCACCAGCGAGACGAGCAGCGAGCGCAAAGCGATCGAGTGATGCCTGTGTTCCGACAGCTGCCATTTCTCCATCGACGGGATCGCATGATGTGCCCAATCTCGCGTTGGCTTCGCAACGTCGTGGCCACGGCGATGCTCTTTGCGGGCAGTGTCTCGCTCCGGCGCGGCGCGGCGGCCGGCGTTTCAGTCCGGTGTTAAAGTTGCAGGCATGGATGTCCATGCAGAGCGAGCGACGTGATGACGAATGCCTCCTATCCGATCGGCACACCCGGACGTCCCTGGGGCGAAGCGGAGGTGGCGGCCTGGCGCTCGCGACAGAGCATCAAGCGCAGCTACGAAACGGACGTGCTGAGCGTGATCGGGACCTTGCGCGGGCGCTTCGACGTGTCGGAGTACGGGCGGCTGGAGTATGCCTCCGGCAGCTATCCGCTGTTCGCGATCCGCAGCCGCGCCTGGCGCGACGAACTTCCCGTCGCGCTGGTGACCGGCGGCGTGCACGGTTATGAAACCAGCGGCGTGCATGGGGCGCTGCAATTCGTCGACCGGCATGCGGCGGACTATGCGGGCCGGGTCAACCTGCTCGTGGCGCCGTGCGTGAGCCCGTGGGGCTACGAGCGCATCCATCGCTGGAACGCGAATGCACTCGACCCCAACCGCTCGTTCCGCGCGGACAGCCCGGCGCAGGAATCGACGGCGCTGATGCGCCTGGTCGCGCCGTTGCGCGATCGCGTGCTGGTGCACATCGACCTGCACGAAACCACCGACAGCGACGAGAGCGAGTTCCGCCCGGCGCTGGCTGCCCGCGACGGCAAGGCGTCCGAGCCGGGGGAGATTCCCGACGGCTTCTATCTGGTCGACGACAGCGCGCATCCGCAGCCGGCGTTCCAGCAGGCGATCATCGTGGCGGTGGCGAAGGTCACCCACATCGCGCCGGCCGATGCGAAGGGCGAGATCATCGGTTCGCCGATGGTCGCGCCGGGCGTCATCGAGTACGCGCTGAAGCAGCTCGGCCTCTGCGCCAGCATCACCAGCGCGCCGTACAAGACCACCACCGAGGTCTATCCCGACAGCCCGCGGGCGACGCCTGAGCAATGCAACGATGCGCAGGCGGCGGCGGTGTGCGCGGCGATCGATTTCGCGTTGGCGCATCCGGCAGGCTGAGCCGGAAACGCGCATGTCGCTCAAACTCGATTTCGAACTGATGGCCCGCTACAACCAGTGGATGAATGAGCGGCTTTATGCGGCCGCCGAGCAGTTGGACGAGGTGCAGTGGCATGCGGACCGTGGCGCGTTCTTCGGCTCAATCGCCGCCACGCTGGATCACATCCTCGCCGCCGATACGCACTGGATGAAGCGCTTTGCGGCGGCCTTGCCCGACCTGGCCTCGCTTGATGCCGTGCGCGCGCCGCCGCTGCCCGAGCTGGTCCGTGGCATCACGTTACCGGACTTCGCGCGGCTGCGCAGGGGGCGCGAGGCGATGGATGCGGCAATCGTGGACTTCACCTGCGAAGCCACCGATGAGTTGTATGACCGGCCGCTGCGCTACGTGAACAGCGCCGGCGAATCGCACGCCAAGCTGTCCGGGCTGGTGCTGCGCCATGTCTTCAATCACCAGACCCACCATCGCGGTCAGGTCACCACCTTGTTCAGCCAGCTCGGCGTCGACGTCGGCGTGACTGATCTGTCCGCGCTGATTCCGGAGTGTCTCGGCTGAGTCCACCGCCGCGGCATGACACACAGCTTGTGTCGAGTGCTTCTTCATCCAGAATACCGAAGCGAATGAACGTGTGTGGGGGATGGCCGCATCGATATGGTCGAATGGGATCGGGCACGCGAGGCCGCCACGGCGGAGGTGGCGGAACGGATGCACAGCCGTGAGATGTAGTCGCAGGTGGACGTGATACGTCGGCCCACGGGTGGCCAGCCGTTCCTACTGGCCGCCCAGGCGAAGGTGGAACTGGCCGGAAACTCCGCCCCCAGGCGAACGCGTGCCTGCTGCTGTTTCTGGTTTGCGCGGGCATGGTGATCTACGGCGTCCACTTGTTGCGGTCGGGTGGGTGAACCTCGCTTGGGTCTATCCCGACAGTCCGCGGGCAACATTCGAGCGATGCAATGCTGCGCAGATAGTGGTGGTTTGTGTGGCGATCGGTCTCGCGTTGGGGCACGGAGCAGGGGGCTTCACGGGAGCGGCGTTGAAGCAGGGCTTTCAACCGCTGCGGCAGAACGGGGCCAGGTTCGAATGGTGCTTGCTTGAGTACGAGGCTTCACTTTTCGTCATTCCCGCGAAAGCGGGAATCCAGTGACTTCGGCCGTTTTCAGGTCATACAAGACACTGGATCCCCGCTTTCGCGGGGATGACGGCGCCCAAGTAATGTCCATTCGGGTGAGTCAACTTGCTGCTTGCCCTCGCTGAAATGAAGAGGATGCCATGGGCTGCGTGGCGCGGAATGCGTGTGTTAGCATCTTCCGCTGAAGGGGAGTAGCTCCCAGTCGCTGTCGCCGTCATTACGGGCTCATGCCCCGGTGCAGCAGCAAATCGCCAAGCGGTTTGCGAGCAAGACCTTCGCCGTTCCACGGCGAAGGTGCGTCCATCACAGATGCCTTTCCGGCCGTGGCCTTTCGAGCCTTGTCGGAGCATCCGCATGCCATTGGACGTCCATACGAAATCGTGAAGCGCGCTTGCGCGCATTCGTCGTTTCCGTTTTTCCGCGCCACCACCCAAACGTGCCGTCACGCCGCCAATGGCGTGATGGCGCGCCACCCCTCGTCCATCGAAGAGACTTCCCATGGAATTACTGGCCAATCCCGAAATCTGGATCGCCCTCGCCACGCTGACAGCGCTTGAGCTGGTGCTCGGCATCGACAACATCATTTTCATCTCGATCCTGGCTGGCAAGCTGCCGGCGGAGCAACGCGACAAGGCGCGCCGCGTCGGCATCATCCTGGCGGCGGTCACCCGGCTGGGGCTGCTGCTGGCGATCGCCTGGATCGTCGGGCTGACCGCACCGCTGTTCTCGCTGTTCGGGCATGCCTTCTCGTGGCGTGACCTGATCCTGATCGGCGGCGGCCTGTTCCTGATCGGCAAGGCCACGCATGAAATCCACCAGAAGCTGGAAGGCGCCACCGAGCAGGTGACGGTGGGCGCGGCGGCGGCCACGTTCGGCGGCGTGATCGTGCAGATCATGCTGCTCGACATCGTGTTCTCGCTCGACTCCATCATCACCGCGGTCGGCATGGTCGACGAGCGCTGGGTGATGGTCGCCGCGATCCTCGCCTCGATCGGTTTCATGCTGATGTTCGCCCGGCCCATCGGCGAGTTCGTCGAGCGCCACCCCACGGTCAAGGTGCTCGCCCTGAGCTTCCTGATCATGATCGGCCTGGTGCTCATGGCGGACGGCTTTGGCCAGCACATTCCCAAGGGCTACATCTATGCCGCGATGGCCTTCTCGGTGTTCGTGGAGCTGATCAACCTGTGGATCCGCCGGCGCGCGAACAGGCAGGTCGCGCCGGTGGCGTTGCACGAGAAGTACGCGCAGGGCAGTGCCGAATAGGTTTGCGGGAGTGCAGCGCGGCGCGCCAGCGTGATGGCGCGCCGCCGCTGGTGGCTCGGAGCGGAAGCTCTGCGTGGCTTGAAGCTGTCCGGCTTCGCGCAAGGTTCACGCGCCCGCCATCGTTCCGGATAGCATGGTTTCCCTGCGACCCAGAGCCCCTTCATAACGATGCTGCGCGACGCCACCCCCGCCGACTTCCCCGCCATCCTCGCCCTCAACGAGGCTTTCGTGGCCGTGCTGAGTCCGCTCGACGGCGCGCGGCTGGCGCGGCTGCATGCGCAGGCGGCGCTGCATCGGGTGATCGAGCGGGACGGGCAGGTCGAGGCGTTCCTGCTCGCGCTGCGCGAGGGGGCGGACTACGACAGTCCGAACTACCGCTGGTTTGTGCAGCGCTATCCGCGCTTCCTGTACGTGGATCGCATCGTGGTGGCCGGCAGCACGCAGGCGCGCGGCGCCGGCGGCCGGCTCTATCGCGAGCTCCACGCGCTGGCGGTGCGCGACACGGTGCCGTGGATCACCTGCGAGTTCGACATCGAACCGCCCAACCCGGTGTCCGAACGCTTCCACGCCAGGCTGGGTTTTCGCGAAGTCGGCCGCCAGCCACTGCACGGCGGACGCAAGACCGTTTCGCTGCAGGCGCTCGATGTCGCCGCGGGCGATACGCCGCTGGCCCACCTCGACGCCGGTTGACGTCGGGGGTGCGGCGGGAGTTCGCCGTCATGCCGCGACGGCAAAGGGCTATGCTGGCGGAGCAATCACGCCAGGAGGCTCCCGCCATGACTACGGTCTCCGGCAAGACGAAGAACGGATTTACCTACGAAGGCGATTACGAGCAGGCGAGCGCCGGCCGCATCGTCTGGACGGTGACATTCCGCCGGGATGGCGATTACGCCGGCATGCGGCACGGATGCATGTTCGACATGCAAGGTGTGGCGCTGGCGGCGCTGGATGACCTGGTGAAGGCCGACATCGAGGCGACGTGGACTGACGCGACCTGATCCGCCCAGCTCCAGGCGCGGGGTTTGCAGAACGGCGATGTCGTCGTGCCGTGACTGGCGCACTCGCCGATAATGCCTCCCCCTTTGATTGCCTGGCATGCCCGTGACTGACCTTCGGCCGCCGTTGCTGCTGCTTCCCGGATTCCTGTGTGACGAAGACCTGTGGCGCGACCAGTTGACGGGTCTTGCCGATGTCGCCGACGGCCGGGTGGCCGACCTGGGCCACGGCGACAGCATCGCCGGGCTGGCCCGGCAGGTGCTGGCGACGGCGCCGCCGCGTTTTGCGCTGGCCGGCTTTTCGTTCGGCAC
>LNAP01001692.1_pt1 | contig 33428 bp, 30 predicted proteins | sample 602601 | NCBI WGS metagenome assembly LNAP01 (sample SAMN02440304, study PRJNA202911) | soil metagenome | biome: Subtropical and temperate rainforests or woodlands; isolation source: soil samples (1 kg each in a 20% v/v slurry with milli Q water) were... ...
CATCGCGCTGTTCAAGGACACGTCGCTGGTGGTGATCATCGGCATCTTCGATTTGACCTTGGCGGCCAAGGCGGCCTTGTCCGACGCGGCATGGCGCGGGTTCGGCGTAGAGGCGTATCTGTTCATCTCGCTGATCTACTTCGTGTTCTGCTTTTCCATGTCCAAATACAGCCAAGCGCTGGAAAGGCGTTTGGCGAATGATCACGCACGCTAACCATCGCGGCGCACACAAAGTTTTCCATGGGAGTACAGGCATGCCTGATGCCATTATTCGTTTGCAGGACGTGAACAAGTGGTACGGCCAGTTCCACGTGTTGCGCAACATCAACTTGGACGTGAAGCCGGGCGAGCGTATCGTAGTGTGCGGCCCCTCTGGGTCTGGCAAGTCCACCATGATCCGCTGCATCAACCGCCTGGAAGAGCACCAGAAAGGCCACATCATTGTGGACGGCACGGAACTCACCAACGATCTGAAGCACATCGAGAGCGTCCGCCGCGACGTGGGTATGGTGTTCCAGCACTTCAATCTGTTCCCGCATCTGACCGTGCTGGAGAACCTGACCCTGGGCCCCATGTGGGTGCTCGGCCAACCGCGTTCCCAGGCCGAAGCCACGGCCATGAAGTATCTGGAACGCGTGCGTATTCCAGATCAGGCAAAGAAGTTTCCCGGCCAGTTGTCTGGCGGCCAGCAGCAACGCGTGGCGATTGCACGCTCGTTGTGCATGAACCCTAAGGTCATGCTGTTCGACGAGCCGACCTCCGCCCTAGATCCGGAAATGGTCAAGGAAGTGCTGGACGTGATGGTGACGCTGGCGCAAGAAAGCGGCATGACGATGATCTGCGTGACCCACGAAATGGGGTTCGCCCGCAAGGTCGCCAACCGCGTGATTTTCATGGATCGCGGCGAAATCATCGAACAGAACACGCCTGACACGTTCTTCGACCACCCACAGAACGAGCGTACGAAGCTCTTCTTAAGCCAGATTCTGCATTGATTCGAATGTTCTAGCGCCCCGGAGGCAATGATGAAAGAGAACTCTCCTGACAGTAAGGTCCGCTTCGCCACCAAGGCGATTCACTACGGCTACGACCCGGTGGCCCACGAAGGTGCGGTGTCGCCCCCCATCTTCATGACATCGACGTACGCGTTTGAATCCACCGCAGAATTTCAAGCGGTTTTCTCCGGTGAAAGCGACCGTTGCGTTTACGGGCGGCAGCAAAATCCTACGCAAAAGCTGCTTGAGGATCGTCTTGCTGCACTCGAAGGCGCCGAAGCCGCCATCGTGACGGCCTCGGGCATGGGCGCTATTGCGTCCACCCTGCTTACGCTGCTGGCCGCTGGCGATGAGATTGTGGTTCACCACACCATCTACAACACTGCCGGCGCCCTGATGGACGAGGGCTTGCCCAAATTTGGCGTCAATGTCGTACGCGCCGATTTGAGTACCGCTGAAGGCACAGAAGCCGCGATCAGTCCGAACACCAAGGTCGTGTACTTTGAAACCCCGATCAATCCCTCTTCCGAGGTGCTGGATATTGAACGGATTGCAAAGGCGGCCAAACAAGTGGGCGCGATGGTTATCGTCGACTCGACGTTTGCTTCGCCAGCCCTTCAGCGCCCCATCGAGCATGGTGCGGATCTGGTCATCCACTCGTTGACCAAGTACTTGAATGGCCACGGCGACATCCTCGGTGGCGCCGCGATTGGCCGTCGCGAAACCATCGAAGCCATCCGCGCGGCGGGTGCCAAGTACCTGACTGGCGCAACGCCCTCGCCGATGTCCTGCTTTCTGGTGCTGCGTGGTTTGAAGACGTTGGACATCAGAATGGAACGCCATAGCAAGAACGCCCTGGCAGTCGCCCAAATGCTGGAGTCTCATCCGGCGGTCGCCAAAGTCATCTACCCGTTCCTGCCCAGCTTCGCCAACAAAAAGATTGCGCTGCGGCAGATGTCTGCGGGCAGTGGAATGGTGTCGTTTGAGCTGAAGTCGGGCTTTGACGGCGTGGCCCCGATGATCGACAAACTGAAGATTATTTCCCGGGGCATCAGCCTTGGCGACACCGATTCATTGATCTATCACACGGCGGGAATGGTCGAGGCGCGTAAGAAGGTCAACCCAAACCTGCGCCTGAGCCCCGGCGTCAGCCGCGAACTGGTCCGGTTATCAGTAGGGTTGGAAGACATCAACGACCTGCTTGATGATCTGAAGCAAGCATTGGCCTGAGCTTTTTTCGCTCTCGTTCTATTGACTAGGTAGCACGCTGGATGGCCTGCATTGTAGAAGGCGATGCGGGCCATCCGGCCGGAGACAAGCATGCCCCCTTATATCGATCCAGACCCGCAAGAAACCGAAGAATGGCGGGAAGCCTTTATTGCCATGATGAAAGCTCATGGCGAGGATCGAGGCGTTGAAATGTTGAAGAAGCTGCGCACGTTCCTGCCGGAATCGCTGCGGCACACGCTGGAGCCCCCGTCCACAACCAAGGACTACGTCAACACTATCCCACTGTCCAAAGAGCCGCCCTTCCCTGGCGACTTGCAAACGGAAGAACGGCTGGCGTCGTTGATGCGATGGAATGCGTTGGCTATGGTGGTCAAAGCTAACAAAGCGTACGGGGAACTCGGCGGACACATTGCAAGCTATGCCAGCGCAGCCGACCTGTTTGAAGTGGGCTTCAACCACTTTTATCGTGGCCGCGCCAGCGATGCGCCCGAGCAACGCGGCGACCTGGTGTTCTTCCAGCCGCATAGCGCGCCAGGCATTTACGCGCGCGCCTTCCTGGAAGGCCGTCTTTCCGAGCACGATCTGCTGCATTTCCGGCGCGAGCTTTCTGCGATTGACGCCGGGGCCAAGGGGCTGTCCAGCTACCCCCACCCCTATCTGATGCCGGATTTCTGGCAGTTCCCGACGGGGTCCATGGGTATAGGTCCCATCAACTCGATCTATCAAGCCAGGTTCATGCGCTACCTGACGGATCGTGGCATCTTGAACTGCGAAGGCCGGCGCGTGTGGGGCGTGTTTGGCGATGGAGAAATGGACGAGCCCGAAAGCATGGCCGCCCTGACTCTTGCCGCGCGCGAACAACTCGACAACCTGACTTGGGTGGTCAACTGCAACCTTCAGCGCCTGGACGGGCCCGTACGCGGCAACGGCAAGATCATCGATGAACTCGAACGCCTGTTCAAGGGCGCGGGTTGGAACGTCATCAAGCTACTTTGGGGAAGTGATTGGGACCCGATATTCGAGAAAGACACGTCGGGCGTCCTGCGTGCCGCGTTGGCCCAAACCGTTGACGGACAAATGCAGACGCTGGCGGCCAAAGACGCAGCCTTCAACCGCACTCACTTCTTCGGCCAGGATCCTGAGATTTCCCGAATTGTCGACGCGTTGTCGGATGAGCAGGTCGATAAACTAAAGCGCGGCGGCCACGATATCAAGAAGATCTATGCCGCCTATCACGCCGCGACCCTTACCGCCGGTGCACCGACGGTCATCCTGGCTCATACCAAGAAGGGCTACGGAATGGGGCCCGCGGCTCAGGGCAAGATGACCACGCACTCCAACAAGAAGCTCGAAGCCGAGGATCTGTTGGCATTCCGTGACCGCTTCAAATTGCCGCTGACGGACGACCAGGTCAAGAACGTCGATTTCTTCAAGCCGGCGGACGACTCGGCTGAAATGCAGTACCTGCTTAATAAGCGGAAAACGCTGGGTGGTTCTTTACCGAAGCGCCACACCCACTGCGCGCCCGTCGCCACGCCAGACAGCTCGGCCTGGGCCAGCTTTGCCCTGCAAGCGGATGGCAAGGACATGAGCACCACCATGGCGTTTGTCCGAATGCTAGGCAGTCTGCTGAAGGACAAATCGGTCGGGCCCCGCATCGTTCCCATTGTGGCGGACGAGGCGCGGACCTTCGGCATGGCGAATCTGTTCAAACAGGTGGGCATCTATTCCAGCCACGGCCAATGCTATGAGCCCGAGGACATCGGCTCCATCTTGTCGTACCGCGAGGCAAAGGACGGCCAAATTCTTGAAGAAGGCATCAGCGAAGCTGGCGCCATCTCAAGCTGGACCGCAGCCGCCACCAGCTACAGCACGCACGGCGAAGCGATGCTGCCGTTCTACATCTATTACTCCATGTTCGGCTTCCAGCGCATCGGTGACCTGATCTGGGCGGCGGCTGATCAGCGCCCGAGGGGGTTCCTGATCGGTGCCACCTCGGGACGAACCACGCTCGGCGGCGAAGGCCTGCAACATCAAGACGGCACTAGCCACCTTTGGGCATCTACCATCCCCAATTGCAAGGCGTACGATCCCGCCCATGCGGGAGAACTGGCGGTAATCGTGGACGAAGGCATGCGCGAAATGATGCAAGAGCAGCGCGACGTCTTCTACTACGTCACGGTGATGAACGAGAACTACGCTCAGCCCAGCCTTCAGTCTGAGCAACGCGACGGCGTTCTGAAGGGCGGCTATCTCTTTGACGTTAAGAACGGTGAACCCGGCAAAGGCAGTGTCACGCTGCTGGGGTCCGGGGCGATATTCCGCGAGGTGCTCAAGGCGGCAGAACTGCTGCATAAGGAAGGCCTGACCGTGCACACCTTCAGCATTACCAGCTGGATAGAACTGGAACGGGAAGCCTCTGCTCAAGACGCTGGCACGGACTCGGCCTCATCTTATCTGCACAAAATGCTGGAACCCAGCAAGGGGCCGGTAATCGCCGCATCGGACTACGTGCGTCTCTTGCCTGAATCGTTGCGCGCTCATCTGCCCGGTAACCGTCCATACCGCACCCTTGGGACCGACGGCTTCGGCCGTAGCGATACGCGCGCAGCCCTGCGTGGCCACTTCGGCGTGAACGCAGAGGCCATTGCCGCCGCTGCACGGCGCTCCCTCAGCCACTAGCGCACCTGCTCGACACGGGCCCCGCACGCCGCCTCACAGCGGCCGATGCGGGGCTTTTTTATCTGGCGGCTACATCACGACAATCACGGCAGCACTAATCATGACCACGACGGGAATTACGCCAAGCATCCATGCTTGCCGGTAGACCAAGCCCATCGTCGCAGGCGCCACGCCTGCAATCGCGCACCCCATCATGACTCTCACGGGAGACAGCATGGACAGTGCGCTGCCCGTGACATTCTGAATGGCGGCAATCCAGTCCGTATTCACGGCATGAGCGACGGCCAACGCGCTGACGCCTGGCATTAGCAGACTGTTGGATGCCGCATTGCTCGCCGTCAGAAACCCCGCTATTGCGGCAAGGATCGGGGACAGCATCAGGGCTGAAGATGCTCCGACGGTTGCCTGCAACTCCCCAGCCAGTACCTCCGGCACATTGCCACTGATCATCAACTGCGCGCAGACGACAAAAAGCAGCGTCACGCCTACCGTCACTCTGCCGCGCACCCAGGTCTGGCGGGCGATGTCACCCACCGCGCTCCACGTTTTCTGTCTCAAGGTGAAGGCAAGCCCCACTACCAACAACCAGAATGCAGGAGACAGTAACGGCGCCCATGCCTTGGCCCCGGGGACGGGCGAAACACTCAAGCCCGCCAGCGCTTCATGGACGGGCGCCGATAGGCGGCTGGCGACAAGCAATCCGGAAAGCACCATATACGGACTAGCCCGCGTCAGCTTGGTTCCCAAGGCAACGCCGGCCCCATGCGTCGAAATCAAGCTGTACGTGGCCGCTAGGCTGCCCAGCACGATCAGGCCAATAACGTCAGGCTCCAAATATCGCCCAAGCCCGTTCACCCCAATAAGAATAGCCAGCACCCATAGCGCCTCTTTGACCATGCAGGCAGGTGTGCCTGGCAAGCCAGCTCGACGGCACAAGACCCAGAACGCAACCAGCCACCCGACCATGATTGGCGACATGAGCACGGCGGATCGCCAACCCAGATCCCGTGGGTCCGCCATACCCGACAAGGTGGTGCCCAACATCGTGCCCACCGCAAAGGCCCCCCAGACAACCAACGTTTGGCTGAACAGCGAAAACACGATTGCGTCGGTCTTTCGCAGCCCCAGGCCCAAGAGAATCCCCAGGCAAATGACCAACCCGACACCGAAGCCGGTCGCCGCTTCCGCGAAAGGGCCTATCAGGAAGCAAGCACCGAACAGCGCGGATCTTGCCGCGTCAAGATCCAATACAGTGATCGAATGCGGATCATCCCGGGGCACAAGCCATAGCCGCGAAAGCAAGGTGTGAAACAGCAACCCCGCCAAGATCACGCTGACGATCGGGACCGCGAGCCAGGCCCCCTTCAACAGCTCCAGGCCAACGACTTGCGCCACGGTGTCCAGCTGGGGCGGGATGCCGTGAACATAAAGGACAAGCGAAGCAGCCGCGGCCCCTAGTGCGGCAACACTGATCGACACCCGGCGCGTGAGCATCAGCGCAATCGGAACCCAGAATGGCGCGAAGTAAACCCAGAACTTGACTGTCACGAACGTTGCCTGCCGATAGCAATAAGGAAGGGAGACCAAAAGAAGGGGGCCGAAGCCCCCTCTGAAAGTGCATGAGTCCTAGGCGCGTCGCAGCCGTATCGCCTTCTCCAGCAATTCGAGCCGATCCTGCCCCCAGAAGACCTCGCCGTCGTACACATAGCTGGGCGAACCGAACACGCCAGCTGCGACAGCCGCGTCCGTGTTCTTCCGATACGTGCTTTCGATATCAGGCTGCTCGGCCCGGCTGAATAGTGCGTCCGCGTCGTAGCCCTGGCTCAACAGAATTCCGCGCAGCACGTCAGGGTCTGAGACGTCCTGTTCGTGACACCACTCTGCGCGGAGAATCTGCTTGTAGAGCGGCGTAATGGGCCGTGGCAGTTCCAATGCGGCGATGACCAACCGCGATGCCAAATCGCCGTTGGGGCACATGAACTTCGGTTCGGGATTGACCGGCATCTGCAATTCCCGGCACCATCTTTTCAGTTCAGCAATGCGATAGGCCTGCCGTTCGGGCGACCGCTGACTGAGCAGCACGCGTCCTGTCCGTCGATAGACATCGGGCAAATCGACCAGCAGGTAGTTGATCGTCACCTCGTTTCGCTCGGCGATGGCGTCCAGCCGATCTGCGCCAAGATAGGCCCAATCAGAGTTGATCCAGAAGTAATAGTCGATAGTCGCAGCCATGGCTTACCTTGTGGTGATGGGTTGGCGGATTCTGTTGAACCGCTCAGGTCCGTGCATGAACAGGGCACTGCCCGCTGCAATCACGCCAAGGACGCTCAGATACCAGACGATGTACTTCGGGCTACCGTCTGCATAAGCAAGCAGCGACGTTGCGATCAAGGGCGCCAATCCGCCGCCAATCGCCCCTGACACCTGCACAGCCAGTGAAATGCCGCTATAGCGGACCTCGGGCGGAAACTGCGACGAGAACAGGCTGCCTTGGGGTCCGTACAAGCAACCATAGATCAGTCCCACCGCGATGACCATTGCCCAATTGATGTTGCCGGGCTGGCCGGTCTGCAACAGTTGAAAAAACGTCGGGGCGAAGAAAATAATGGCAAGCGATCCCAAGATGAATACCGACCGGTAGCCCACGCGGTCACCCAGAATGCCGAACAAAGGCATGGTCACCAACGCAGCCGCCGCCCCCCAGATCGTTGCATCCAGCATCACGCCTCTGGGCACCCCCAAGCTACCTGTCGCATAAGCCAGGGCAAAGGTAACCACGGTGTAGAACCACGTCACCTCGGCAAGACGACCACCAATAACAGCAAGCACCTCACGCGGGTATTTCTTCAGCACAACCTTGGCCGGGATGTCGACCTTTTCACCCTTGTCTTCCATGTTCTGAAAGTCCGGCGATTCGGCGACCTTGACGCGGATAAACCAGCCGACCAACAGCAACACCACGCTCGCCAGGAACGGCACGCGCCAGCCCCACGACAGCATGTCCTCTTCGGGAAGCTGCGCGACAGCGGCCATGGCGAGCGATGACAGGATCAGGCCCGGCGCAACGCCAACTTGGGGCAGGCTGCCGAAGAACCCTTTCTTGCCTTCTGGTGCGTGCTCTACAGCCATCAGCACCGCACCTCCCCACTCTCCGCCCACCGCGATGCCCTGCAAGAGCCGCATGCAAACGAGCAATACCGCAGCCCAATAACCGATGCTGTCGTACGATGGAATCAAACCGATGAGAATCGTCGGAATTCCCATCAGAAACAACGTGATCAGCAGCATGGACTTTCGTCCGACGCGATCTCCAAAGTGGCCGAAGATGACGCCACCAAGGGGCCGCGCAAAGAACCCGACCGAGTACGTGGCAAAGGCCGCCAGCGTGCCGGTGACAGGGTCAAAGGCGGGGAAAAATATCTTGTTGAAGATCAGTGCGGCGGCAGTGCCATACAAAAAATAGTCGTACCACTCGATAGTGGTTCCCATGAAGCTGGCAATGCCGGCCGTAACGTGCTGGCGCGACTTCCTCTTGCCACCCTGACTTGACGGGGAGCTCTTATCGTTCATTTTCATTTCCTAGCAGTAGTGCGGCGCTGACTTACTTCAGGCCGGGAAGCCGGTCAGTTTGGCGAGACCAGTAGTTGAATGTCGCCTGGACGATGGAGCGCTTGAGCAGATAGTCGTGCGCCTCTTTGGCCAACGCTGGATCAACGGGCGTCAACGGACCGAACGCTTGGGCCCGCACTTGCAACCGAGCCGCGCGCTCCAGATAGACGGACAGGTAGGTCGCCTCTTCCACCGAGTTTCCCGCAGTGAGATACCCGTGATGCGCCAGCAAGATCGACTTCTTCTGACCCAGCGCGGCAGAGATGATCACACCTTCCTGATCAGCAATCGGCACGCCCGGCCACTCCCCCAGGAAGGCGCAGTCATCAAAAAGGGGAGCCATGTCCATCTGCGCCACGACCAGCGGCTGACGCGCGGTGGCCAGCGTGGTTGCCCACGGGGAATGCGTATGGATGATGGATTGAACGTCAGGCCGATTGCGATACACCCACAGATGAAAACGCGTTGCCGGGTTGGCCATCCCATGTCCAGAGATCGTATTCAGATCTTGATCCACCTCGACAAAGTCATCCGGCGTGGCTTCATCAAACCCCAGACCAAAGCGCAATGTCCAGTAGGCGTTCGGCTTGTCCGAACGGGCCGTGATCTGGCCCGCCAACCCCGCTTCCTGACCTGTCATTGCCAAGATTCGACAGGCGTAAGCCAGGGTTTCGTTCAGGGGACGCTCCTGGCTCTTGAGATGTTGCGCCATCTCCTGCGTTGCCCGCTCATCGAAATATTCTTTGCTACGAAGCTCGTCGCTCATGTCTCGTTCCCATGGAAGTTTGATTCAGATCAATGGGGCGAGTATGAGAAGTCGGCTAAGCGCCGTCGATGCGTCTGAAGCTATATCAGCTATTCAGCCAGGCGTGATGAAATGCGTTGCGCAATGTTTAGTGTCAGCGCGGCCAGCGGGAAGAGCTTGTAGCTGTCGCGATGGATCGCAACCACCTTCCTGGAGAGTTTTCCGCCGATGACGGGGACCTTCCTCAGCTTGTGGTCTAGCAGGAGTTGATCCGGAATACGGCAGGGCAGCAAACAGTTGCCAATGCCAGCCGATACAAGTTCCAAAGCCGAGTCGACGGTGTCGGTCTCGGCTGAGACCACGTAGTTCAGACGCGAATGCAGCAGCATCTTCCTGAGCGCGTAGTGCTCAGGAAACGCAACCAGGCGCTGTTGCTTGTCCCACAGGTTGGCAACGTCTCCATAGGATGCATCGTCCACCCTGACAATCAGGCACATGTCATCTTCGAACAAGCTGACAGATACCAAACCCGGGCTGGCGACGGCTGAGTCATACACAAAACCCAACTCTGCCTTGCCCGAGGAGACCAGATCTACCACCTCCGGAGAACTACGCGCCATCAGATGCAGGTTCGCGTCCCCGCCTTCATGGGTGACTGCGGAAACGAGATCGCCCAGAAAGTAGTACGTCAGGGTATGAACGGCCGCAATCCTAAGTGACCCGTGGCCTGCGGAACCTGAATCTCGGGCCTTGGCGACTGCGTCGTCAATCAATTGAAAAGCAGGAGCCATGGCACGATGGAGCTCCTTGCCTGCCTCGCTTAGAACCATGCCGCGCCCGTTCCGTTCAAAGACGGGTGTGCCTAAATACGATTCCAGGGTGGATATCTGCCGGCTCAGGCTGGGCTGAGAAATTCCCAATTCGTCCGCCGCCTTCGACATGGAGCCCCGTGCCGCAATCGTCAAGAAATACCGGAGACGGCGGTCAGACTCGCCAACTCCCCTATCGAGCTCTGATGCATCCTTGGATGGGCTATCTGATCTGGGCACAGCACTTTTCCCCATTGTTATCTTCAGAGCGGATCGCTACGGCGTCTTCTGGTCGGCACAATCCAGCATTGCCGTGCCAATGGCAGTTTCGCCCTTTGCAACAAGCTCGCGGCCGGCGGACTCGAGATCACGCTTGTCTTTATTCTGGCTGAGCTTGTACTTGCCGACGACCCGAGTTATCTCCACTTGAACTCCAACGATAGCCTTTAGCATCGCATCGATGTATTCAGGCGCGCTATCCGTCATCTTCCAAGGTTTGGCCTGCGACGCCTCGTGTGTCCGCGTGAGACGGGCGACAACGCCTCGGACATAGCGCTCGTCATCCTTGATCGAAATACGGCCATGCACGTGTACCACCTTGTAGTTCCACGTCGGCACCTGCTTGTGCAGTTCGTGCTTGCTGGGAAACCAATTCGGCGAAATGTATGCATCGCCGGCTCGGAACACGACCAGTACCTCGCTCCCGCCAGCCACGTCCTGCCACACGGGGTTGTTGCGGGCGACATGGCCGTGCAAGACCGCGCGCTCTCCAACCTCCAATTCGAAAGGAAGATGATTGGCGTCCAGACCATCAGGGCCATTGGTAATCAACATTCCCAGCGGCTGGGCGCGGATTAGGCCATAGAGAGAATCGATTTCGGAGACAGAAAAATGTTCGGGCACGTACATAGCGGAACGCCTCTGGCAGTCAAGTAGGCTGAAATAATTAACTCGCAGCATGCACCTAAACTGGCCTACCATAAAGATCCAGTTTGATTAATTTTTGTTAGACCACTATCGTGCGAACCTCCAAGCGCATTGAATTGCCTGTCTTGTCCCCACTTGACCGCAAGGCGGGCCGGCTCAGCCGGCAACTGGCGCAGCAGCTGCGCGAGTCGATCCGTGCGGGGAAGCTTCGCCCTGGCGAGCCGGTACCTGCCACGCGCCACTTGGCCGCGGCGCTTAAGATCGCGCGCGGCACGGTTGTCGAGGCCTTCGAACAACTGGTTGCCGAGGGCTATCTGGAATCCCGGGCAGGCGGCACCACGACGGTGTCCGTCAATCTGACCGAACGCAATGCTGCGGCATCCGCAAAAAAGTCAGCACAGGCAGCCACTCCCTTGGTTCGCCCTCTGCCGGCAACGGCTTTGCGATATGCCAAGATTGCAGCCGCAATGTATCCATTGCCGGCAGCACCATTCGCGATTTCGGTTCCCGCTGGCCCGGTAGCGCCCGACGACACTTGGCGCAAGCTGGGCAACCGCATACGCGGCACCACCAGCGGCGGACCGTCCGGCTACGCCGACCCTCAAGGCTTGCTCCCCCTTCGAAAGGCGATCGCGGATTACGTCAGGAAATCCCGGTCGGTCGCGTGCACGCCGGATCAAGTGATCATCACCTCCGGCACCCAGCAAGGGCTATATCTCGCGTGCCAGGTCCTGCTGGGCGAGAGCGATCAGGCCTGGGTCGAAGACCCCGCCTACCTGGGCATCACGTCCATTCTGGAAAGCTCAAGCCGCGTCGATCGCATTGTCAGATTGCCTGTAGATGAACAGGGATTGGTGGTGGAAGAAGGCATCCGCAGGGCGCCCAATGCACGAGTCGCATTTGTGACGCCTTCTCATCAATATCCACTTGGCATGCCGATGAGCATGGCTCGGCGGGAAGCGCTGTTGTCTTGGGCGGCCGCCAGAAACGCATGGGTCGTCGAAGATGATTACGACAGCGAACTTCGCTATGCCGGGCATCCTTTCCCTGCCTTGCAAGGCCTGGATTCCCGCCGGGTCGTCTACTTGGGCACCTTCAGCAAAATCCTTTTCCCCTCTCTCAGGATGGGCTACCTGATTGCACCACCAGACCTCGTCCCCGCTTTCTGCGGCGCCAGGATTGTGATGGACCGGCATCCCGCAACAGCCGACCAGCACGTGCTGGCCGCCTTCATTTCCGAAGGACACCTAGACCGGCATATTCGGCGTATTCGCTCAATCTATGCAGACAGCCGATCTGATCTCATCGAGATCCTGCAGGCCCATTTGCCCGAACATCTGACCGAGGTTCAGCCCATCGAACAAGGCGTGCATCTGCTGGTCTGGCTTGACGAAGGGTTGGACGATATTGCGATCGCGCGCCTGGCCGCCGAACAGGGGGTTGCCGTCCGAGCCTTGTCTCCCACCTATTCAGATCGTTGCCCTGACAAGCGACAAGGATTGATCCTGGGCTTTGGCGGATACCCGAAGGACAAGATGATTGCCGCTGCAACCACGCTGGGTCAGATCATTGCGCAACACGCTCGAAAATCGTGACGCGACGCTCATTCATTGTGGTGACCGAATGCAGACTCACCCCAACGCCTGAATCGCGCCCACAAGTCTTCGAGTGCCTTCATTGATGTCAGCAGGTGTCAGGCTGGCGTAGCCAAGAATGATGCCTGCACACGGTCGCGCACGATGCTTTTCCCCCGCGGCATACAGTGGAGAAATGGGGCGCACGCCCACGCCCTGTTTGCGCGCCAAACGAACCAGCTCAGCCTCATCGTTCTTGGCAACGTGCAGCAGCCAAACCACCACATGAAGTCCTGATGCCGAGCCCATCACCTCGGCTGAATCAGGAAGATGTCTGTCCAATGCCCGCAAAAGCGCCTCTCTACGCGATTCATTCATTCGCCGGCAACGGCGGACATGGCGCTCGTAGGTGCCGTCAACGATGAGAGATGCCAGAGCCACTTGCTCCAGGCTTGGTGCATGCCGATCCATCAACCGCTTGGCCTCTCGAAACACAGAGACCAACGCATCAGGCAGCACCAGATACCCCAAGCGCAGTTGCGGGGACAAGGCTTTGGAGAATGTCCCGACGTAGATCACGCTTCCCTTGTCATCCACTGATTGCAGCGCATCGACGGGGCGCATTCCATAGCGGAACTCCCCATCGTAGTCATCCTCGACGATCCAGGCTTGCTGTCGCTCCGCCCAGGCCAAGAGCTCCTTGCGTCGGGAAATTGGCATGACCCCACCCAGCGGAAACTGGTGCGACGGGGTGACATAGATGAGCTTAGACCGCCGCTCTGGCAGACGCTCGGACACGAGTCCGTGCTCGTCAACCGGGGCCTCTTGCACATGGGCCCCGATGGCTTCAAAAATACGGCGCGCCATGACATAGCAAGGCTCCTCTACCAGCACCCTGTCCTGGGGGTCCACCAACACACGTGCGCACAAATCGATGGCTTGCTGCGAACCGTGCACGATGACGATCTGGTCGGGGTGGCATGTAAGGCCTCTGGCACGGCGAAGATAGCTGGCGAGTGCCTCGCGCAACGTCAGTTCGCCCTCAGGCGCCTCGTAGTAGAGACGCTGTTGACGCTGTACCAGTGCACGGCTATACGCTTTGCGCCAAGCCAAGATCGGGAAATCGTCGAACGCCAAGGCGCCATAGAGAAAGTCGATCACCTGAGGGGCGGCGCCGGGACCAGTCGCTGCCCCCGGTCCGACAAAATCGCAGACTCGCTTCCCGTACCCCGACAAGGACCGAGGCCCCGCCATTTCCAGACGAACCGCGCGCTTTGGGATAGGCGTAAGGCTGGCGCCCTGAGCGACACGCGCACGTCTGCCCTGGTGGGTTTCCACATATCCCTCGGCCGCCAATTGATCGTAGACGGCCGAAACAGTGGTGCGAGACACGGCTAAGTCGGCGGCCATTGCTCGTGTAGACGGCAAGAAGCTTCCGGCGTGAAGCGTGCCGTCGAGAATCTGCGCCTTGAGCCCTTCGTATATACCGCGGCTGGTGTCGGCGCTGAATGCAGGAGTCTGATGGAAAGTCTTCAACTGGCTTTAACAAAAATAATGAAACTGGACGTTTTAATTGTGCCAGATTCGGGCGATAGTTCCGCCCTTTCCCTGGCCACTCTGGCGTTGATTTCTCAAGCCCATGTACACCTCGACCTTTACGTTCTTGCCTGGCACCTACGACATTGAATTCCATGCGCTGGACAACACCATCGCAGCGATCGCAAGGTCGATCCCCGGCTACTTGGGTGAGGAAGCCTGGGAGAATCCCGCCACAGGCGCGGTCTCCAACGTCTACTACTGGAGCACGATGGAAGCGCTTCAAGAGCTGGTGGAACATAAAGATCACCTCAAGGCCAAGCAACAGCAAGCTAATTGGCTACGCGGCTATCAGGTCGTCATTGCAGAGGTCGTCACCTTCTATGGCGACGGGCGTCTCGCGCATCCATTGAATCGAACGGGAATTGCCCGTCAAGGGTAAGGCACGGGCTAGCTTTGCCCGCCTGCCATGGCGCTCTTACCTGGCCTTACTCGCCAGGATATCTAGCTGCCTACAGCCGATCTTGATCCTTTTCTAAGGGGCCACGTCCCCCCCACGAATCGTGGGCATTAAGTCCGGGACGGCCCGGCATAGTAGAGGAGGGCCAAATGGCCTGGTTTGTGTTGGTGATCGCAGGTGTGCTTGAAGTGGTTTGGGCGTTTTCAATGAAGCAATCGGCCGGGTTCACCCGGCTATGGCCGTCAGTGATCACGATCTCAGGGGTCATCGCCAGTCTTCTCTTACTGTCCTGGTCGATGAGAAGCCTGCCGCTCGGGACGGCCTACACGGTCTGGACGGGCATCGGCGCGATTGGCGCGTTCTTGGTCGGCATCATGTTCCTGCACGAGCCCGCAAGCGCGATGCGCATACTTGCAGCAACGCTGATTGTCAGCGGCCTGCTCTTAATGAAGCTGGCGTCATAAGTCCCCGCATACGGTGTGAAGCTCCACGCGTTTCCCCTCACCGGGTATTGCTTGGACTGGCGGCCAAACCGGCGGCAGTCAGCCTAAGCAATACGACGGCTACGCGTGCACCAGCGCCTTCGCTATCCGCGGATTTTCCAACAGGAGACCTAGACCGTGCTCCAATTTTTCCCCTGCCTCATGCAAGGCTTCCAGGGGCATCTCGGGCAGGCTTTCAAGAATGAACCACATGTGCGTCGAGTCGGTTGTCAGGCGAGTGCGCACGCCTTGGCGCCAGTTCCAGCGACGGCACGTCACGCCGATGTCATCGCGCCAGATCACTTCCCCCGGCTCGGGCGACTCCGTCGCCGAAACACCTTCCTTGATCGTGTCAAAGACCTCGGACCCATCCGCCACGGTCAACCTCGCCGTTCCGGCGTAGGCATCCAGATCTTCGCCGCCAACAGGTATCGCGTAATGAATGCTGACCGCGTTGTAGAGATCGACGATGGGATTGATGCTCGGCAAGTTGCCGTCCCGCAGCGCGCGTCGGCGCAAGGCGTCCGCCGAGCATGGTGTCCGCTGCGGCTTCGCTCCAAAGTTCCTGAACGCGTTCGCCCAGGCCGCCAGATGAGCCTCCGCCCAGAACGCACTGCCGGCGTTCAGCCCCGCCAACGCGTCAATCATTACCTGGCGACCGACATCTGATTGAGATATGCCGTCGGCGGCAACCACAATGCTCAGAGCCCGGTAACCCGGCGCGACTTTATTGATCTTTGCATCCACAAATGGATGAAACGCCTGCATCTAGGACACCTTGATAGATAACTTTGATGTACTGATCGTCGCCGAAACCGATAAATTAGAGAATCTAATTATTCTTAAGCTGCTGCAATTCTCCTAATGTAAGGATCGGGACGAGTGAGTTGCGTCATACGAAACTATTTACAAGAGGCTAGCCATGAGTTCCAGTTCAATGCTGCATCAAATGTTCAGCTACCAAGCATGGGCCAACAAGCAGTTCCTGCTGACCATAGACCAGCACTTTGGCAACCGGGAAATCGATGAGGCCGAATCAGTAACGAGGTTGATGAGCCATTGCCTGGTCGTCAACAAAATATTTGCCGCACATCTGGAAGGCCGTCCGCATGGATATGGCAAGAGCAATGTTGCTGGTGCCATGGGCATTAAAGCCCTTGGCGACGAGATGGAAGAGGTGGATCGATGGTATCTGAACTACGTCTCGGCAATCACGCCTTCCCTATTGTCAGAAGCGATCCATTTTGAGTTCACAGATGGAGACCGCGGATGCATGACGCGCGAGGAGATCCTCATTCACGTGGTCACACATGGCGGTTATCACCGAGGGGAAGTCGGCAGGCTGCTGATGCAGGCAGATCCGACCATACCGTTGCCCTGGGATACCTTTGCCGTGTATCTGCATCAGGCAACCCCTGACCGCCGGGCCCGAGGGTAACGACCTCTTCAATCCACCTGCCTGAATGTCCGCGACAACCGCCCTACACATTGGACAGCAACATCATGAATTCCCGCTCAAATTCCTATCCAAGCTCTACTTTCGCAACGGAGATCGTCTCGGGCACATCCAAAGCCCGCTACCGCCTCCATTACTTTCCTGAGTCAGGGAATAGCTACAAATTGGCGCTCATGCTTGCCCTCTGCGGCCAGCCCTGGGAGCCTGTGTGGACGGATTATTTTGGTGGCCAGACTCGTACGCCTGCATGGCGCGATGCCGTCAATGAGATGGGCGAAGTCCCCGTGCTGGATGACGGCGGAGTCCTCCAGTCACAGACCGGACCTATTCTGATTCAATTGGCCGATCGGCATGACCAGTTCAACGGACGGACCGAAGCCGAAAGATATGAGATCTTGCGCTGGCTTTTCTGGGACAACCACAAGCTGACGAGTTACGCGGCCACGTACCGCTTTCTACATACGTTCACTCAAGAGGCGAATCTTGATGTTTTGGCCTTCTTCCGCGCACGTCTCGACGCTGCCCTGGCGGTGGCGGAGCTCCATCTCCAAAAGCAACCTTTTGTAGTTGGCAATCTGCCTACCGCGGCTGACATTTCCATGAGTGCTTATTTGTCGTATCCCGCTGAAGAAACAGGCTATGACTTTTCGCGATCTCATCCGGCAATTTTCTCTTGGTTGACAAGGATTGCTTCAATTCCAGGCTGGAAAGCTCCGTACGAACTCCTTGTGGGACCTCGGTTCAAGGCTAAACCGTGAACTCGACTACTTCTGCGGAATACGTTTTTGGATAACGGGGTTAGAACCCCCGATTGGTGCTCACTCGTCAATCCAACTGTAGAAGCGTAGGGATGGAACGCGCAGTCACAGGTCTCCACCGAGGCGCCTTCAAAGACTGTTTTCGGCCAGGAGTGGTCAGTCGGCCAAGCCGGAGAATTTAGCCAATTGCGTCCGCATGATTGGCCATCTCACAATCGCACACTTCAGCGGAAGCGTTTCCAATTGATGACGGTCATTCATCGATCAGAGCCTCTTGCACCAATCAGACCGCGCATGGCAATGGCCAGCACCAAAAGCGCCAAGCCGGCGGCGGTCAGGGTTGCCGCCGTGTAGAAGCCGATCAGGGCCCAGTAAAGGAGGGGCTGCTCGGCTGCAAGGATGTCAGGTCCTTTGCGGTTGTTGAGCACCCCGGTGTGCAGGCTTTCCACCACTTCGGTCGCTCCCACAAAGCAACCCCAGCCGATCGAGGCCGCGACGGCGAGGGCCACCATCGACTGTATGCACGGCCGTCGGCGGCTCCGGGCATCCGGACGGCGCGTCATGTGCTCACTGCGTTGGTAAACGTCACGAGGACGGTGGTTCGGGGCGATGTCTTAGGCATGGCAGTTCGCTGATGCTGGCTGGAAAAACGACTTTACTCGAATGCCCTCTTTTGGATTTAGCGCCCGGCTGCTTCGGGCACTTCTCGATGGCCCGACAGCCGGCTACAGTCGGCCAGAAGTGAGCGTTGACCGCACCTGGGATTGAGCGATGTTTCTATCTCAAACAAATCAGCGAGCCTTTTTCGCCATTTAATTGTCACCACGCGCACTTAAGCTACCGCAGCATGACGACTCATGGATCACCGAAGTATTCAACGCGCCGAAGAAAAATAAGATGGGCCGCTATTTGTGGTACATCCTTCGTTCTTACCGTACTGGTGCCTCAACTGTACACACTGCATTTGGACCTTCCTCGGCCATGGGACATTCACGTCAGTCAGGGCGCCGCCGAGTTCAAAGGTCACGGAAAGTTCGGGAATAGTCCTGGAGCACTGATAATTGAAGGCCACAGTTATACCTGTTCTAGCCCTTCGCTCTTTGCCACCCCAGACTGCTTTCCATATCCAACTTTGAAGCAATTGCGCGAAGAGTTGGGAGGCAAGACCTTGACTGTCACGTGGTTCTACCAGACCGCGCATCTGTTCTATCGCAACAGAAGGGTTTTGAAAATTGAGCAGGAAGGTAAGATTTGGGTAACGCCGCAGGCGGTGATACAGAGCATCAAGCAAGATCGTGAAAATGAACCGACATACATCTTGATTTCGTGCGTAGTGGCTTGCCTTGTCCTCTTACTCTTTTTTGGGTAATTGACCGTGAAGCGGAACGTGATCGCCGTATCGCGGAGAGCGCAGGCTCTAGTTGAGTTGCCGCCGACATCCATCATCCGGTCATTAGGCGCTTTACGCGGCGCAAGAGCTGCCGCAGGTCGGAAGCAGCCATCGCGGCCGATGTCCACATCCGCATGTCCGATGGACGGCGGTAGGCTGGCGACTCGACGGGAGCCCATTCAATTTGGCAGAGGAAGTACATTTGTCACCCCGGCGCAACTATGCTTCCGATCCTTATGATTGGAGAAGAACAACGTGAGAGCACCACTGGCGACAATAGGCGTAGCTGTAGCTCTGAGCGGATGTGCTAGCAGCGCCGAGAACCCGCGCCACGCTAGTGGACCGCCGTTCGCTTGCACAGCGATTTCCACCTGGGAGGTGCCCAAGCCTGATGGGGCAGACGAAACCGTGGCTATTCTCGCCGCCGGATTTTCTGATGGCACTTTCGTTCCTATCAGGCCCCTAGCCGAAGCGAACGGAAAGAGCTTCAGCCGGCACGTGAAACTTCAGGATTTCGCGGTGCGGGCAGTATGGGCAACGTGGTGTCAGCCGGGCCGTCCAGGGCCAAACCGGGATTTCGTGTCGAAAGTGGTCATTCCCTTTACCTTCTCGAGGTCTCCCCGTCCTAAGCCGCATTTACCCGGCACAGTCGAGAACTGACAAAACGCGGATGAGAGCTAATCTAAACAATCCCTGGGGCCGGGTTGAAGAAAGGCGAACTTGGTAACAAGCGCAATTAGATCAACGCAGACCCAACATAATCAAAGCCAGCCTCACTCACAAAACCAACCCGCAAGCCGCGTCAACGGTCTAGCTCCGCCGACCCTGATCCGGCGCCGGCAGATGGTCGCGTAACCATTGGTCCAACCCGCAGACCGCGATGCCGCGCTGGGCGTTGAACGTTTGTGCCTTGTCCCAGGCCACGCCGCGCCCCTCGGCGAATACGGCGCGGTACTTGCGCAACGCGTTTTCCGGATCGGCCGCCAGTTGGCGTTTCAGTTCGAGCACTGTCGATTCGTGGCGGTGGACCTTGACGCCACGGACACGATCCAGGGCGTCGGCCACCTCTCTATAGGTGACGGTATCGCCGGCGACATACACCGCACGGTTGGCGATGCGCGGCTCGGTGAACAGAATCTCCGCCGTCAGGTGGCCGATGTCATCGGCGGTCGTTAGTGTGACGGCCGTGTCCCAACTGCCTAGCGCGTTCACGGTATTGGCCGCCAGGTCGACCACGCCGAAGGCCGGTTCGAACAAGAAGCTGGTGAACATGCCTGTCGAGACAATGATCCATTCGGTGTTCGACTGTGCCCGCAGCATGTCGCGCACGTCCAGTTGTTCGTCGAACAGGTCCTGCGGGCTGCCCCGGCCGATGACGTCGTAGTCCACGCCGAATTGCCACGGTACAAAGCGCTTGACGCCGGCATCCAGCGCGGCGCGCGCAATCTTGCTCTGCACGCCCGGGCCGCCCACGAATCCCGTGCACGAGATCACGGTGTGGAAACGGCTGAATGTGGCGGCGAGCTCGTCGCTGGATTGCGCCGCCAGGTCGCCTGCGACGATATGGACGTCCAGGGCGTTCAGGTCAGCCAGGTCTTGCCGCTTCGCCGCGTCGGTGGAAGCGACAGTCGACGGGCGCAACAGGGCCGAGAGGGAAACGCCGGCGGCGCGTTCGGCATGGGCAGCTAGATGGCGCAGCACGGCCATGCCGAGTTGGCCTGCACCCAGGACCAGAATGGCGTTGTCGTTCAAAATGGGAAACCCCGCTAGGAAATGGGTATTTGAAAAATGGGCCGCGGCCCACCGCGATCGCGATGCGGAAAAATGCCGCCCTGATGTGCTTTGCAGTGTAGGAGCGCGCAGTCCGCCCATTGTTCGCCGCGCTTGAATACACAACGCGCAGGAAGCACAGGGGTTGCGCCGGCCGCATTGTTAACATTGGGAGCTCCCGCCGAAATTGGCGCACGCACTATCGGCAAGCAGGCTTATGGACAAACTTCAAGCGATGGCAACTTTCGTACGGGTCGTTCAGGCGCGCAGCTTCAGCAAGGCGGCGCAGTCCCTGGGGATGCCACGTTCGTCGGTGACGACGACGGTCAAGAACCTGGAGGCCTACCTGGGCACGCCGCTGCTTCGACGCAGCACCCGCAGCCTGAGCCTGACCGACGCGGGCGTGCGCTACCTGGCGGCGTGCCAAGCCATCCTGGCCAATATCGCCGACGCGGAAAACGACATGTCCGCCACGAACCAGGCGCCGCGCGGACGGGTTCGGGTGGACATGCCGGGTGCCATCGGAAGGGCGATCGTGGTGCCGCGGCTGCTCGAATTCGAGGCGCGCTATCCGGACATCGAAGTCGTGCTGGGATTGAGTGATCGGCCGGCGGACCTGATTTACGAAGGCATCGACTGCGCGATCCGCAGCGGCACGCTGGCGGACTCGACGCTGGTGGCGCGCAAGCTTGGCCAGTTGGCTTGGCTAACCTGCGCGTCGCCCAAGTACCTGGCCCGGTTCGGAGAGCCGGATTCCATAGCCGCCCTGGAAGCGCACCGAGTAGTCAACTACCTGTCCAACGCCACTGGCCGGCCGCTGGACTGGCGTTTCAGCGTCAATGGCGAAGCCGTGGCGGTGCCCCTGTCCAGCCGCTATGCCGTCAACGAAACCGAGGCCTATCTGCACTGCGGCCTGGAGGGGCTGGGCCTTATCCAGCTATCCGAACTGGCGGCGTCCGTCTACCTGCGCAGCGGGCGCCTTCGGGAAGTTCTGGCGGATGCCCGATGCGCCCCGGTGCCGATTTCCATTGTCTATCCGCAAGCCCGTGCCACGGCAGCGGTCAAGGCGTTCGTAGACTGGATCATCGCGATCGCGCGGCCCGAGCTGGCCGGAGGAACCGATGCGGACGGACAACTCTGTCACGTCAAGGCGCATAGGAACCGCCCGCTACAGAGGTAGGTTCGAGTTTGCCTGCGCGGGCATCTCGTCTCCAGGCCCTGGCAAGCCCGTCTTGGGTTCTCGTCGGATCGGTTCTCAGTGGGTTTAAAGGGCGGGGGCCAAGGGAACTAGGCCTCCAATCTGAACTGCGGCAATGTGATCTCGGGGGAGACCGGCTCAAAGCACACTCGCACCCGGGCGCCTATTCTGATCGCTTCGGCTGAACACTCCACAATGTTGGCCATCATGCGCACGCCTTCGTCCAGGTCGATCATGGCGACGACATATGGCACTTTTTCGCTCAGGGCGGCGTTGCTCGGGCGCCGGTTGATCGTGTAGGTGTAGACGGTTCCTCGGCCAGTGGACTCGATCCACTCGATGCTGTCCGACAGGCAGGCGGTGCAGAATTCGCGCGGGTAGAACTGGCGCGTTTTGCAGCAGCCGCATTGCTGGACGACCAGGCGATGGTCCTTCGCCGCATCCCAGTAAGGCTGGGTGATCCGGGTCGGTTGCGGCAGCGGGCGTTGGGCTTGGTCCATGGTCAGACTCCGAGTATCAGGGTGGTGTTGCAGGAAAAAACCAGGCCGGGCGCATGCACCAGGGCCAGTTCAGCCTTGGGCAGTTGGCGCTCGCCGCATTCCTTGCGCAGTTGATGCACGGCCTCGAGCAGCAGCAGCATGCCGAACTGGCCGGGATGGTTGTAGGACAGACCGCCGCCGGAGGTATTGATGGGGAAGTCGCCTCCGGGAGCCAGGCGCCCATCCACCACGAAGGCTCCGCCCTCCCCGCGCTTGCAGAATCCCAGTTCCTCCAGCGACTGGATCACGCCGATGGTGAAGTGGTCGTAGATCTGCACCACGTCGATGTCCGCGCGCGTGACGCCGGCCATGGCCAGCGCGGCATCCGCCGTCCGCTTCACATTGGTGTCCAACCAGTCCACCGTATTGAAGGGCGTGTAGTGATGCGAGAAGGATTCGGCAATACCCATCACGTAGACCGGCGGCCGCTTGAGCGTGCGGGCGCGGGCGGCGGACGTGACGATGACGGCGCCGCCGGCGTCGGTCACCAAGCAGCAATCACGCTGGCGCAAGGGGTCGGCAATCATTTTGGAAGCCATGACTTCCTCGATCGAGGTGTCCTCGCGCCGGTAGGCCTTGGGGTTGAGCTGCGCCCACTTGCGCGCCGCCACCGCCACTTCGGCCAGGTCCTTATGGGTGGTGCCATAGCGCTGCATGTGCAGCTGCGCCACCATCGCGTAATAGCCGATAGGGCTCAATTGCCCATAGGGCGTGATGAACTGGCCGCGCGGCATGCGCATGTCTTCGGGGGTGCCGCCCACCTTGCGCGTGCCGTCCGACAGCTGGGTGCTGCCGTAGGCCACCAGCGCCACCTCGCACATGCCGGCCTCGATGGCCGCCATGGCGTGGCGGATGTGCATGACGCTGGACATGCCGCCCACGCTGGTCGAATCCACGTAGCGCGGCCGTATGCCCAGGTATTCCGCCAGATGCAGGTCGTCCACGTGCGCGAACACGCCGTCGACGTCCTGCAGCGTCAGCCCGGCATCGCGCAGGGCGCGGGCGGCCGCCTGCGCCTGTAGGTCCAGCGAGGTCATGCCGGGGACTTTCCCCAGGTCGGATTCGGCGGCGCCGACAATGGCGACCGATTTCGAAAGATGCTTGGTCATGTAGGGATCAGTTCCTGTCGAAGTCGAAGAAGAAAGTTCAAAGCGTGCGGGCGATCAGTTCGCGCATGACTTCCGAGGCGCCCCCGTAGATCCGGTTGGGTCGCACGTCGGTGTAGGCGCGGGCAATGGGGTATTCGCGCATGTAGCCGTAGCCCCCGTGGAACTGCAGCAGATCATCGATCGCGCTGGTGGCTTCGGACGCCCACAGTTTGGCCATGGCCGCTCCCCCGGCGTCGAGTTCGCCGTCCAGGTATTGCTGCACGCAGCCGTCGACGAAGGCGCGGGTGGCGGCGGCCAGGGTCTTGATATCGGCCAGCTTGAACCGGATGTACTGGTTGTCGATCAGGGCCTTGTCGAAGGCGCGCCGTTGCTTGGTGTAGTCGACGGTCCATTGCAGCGCGCTCTCCAGCGCCATGGCGCAGCGCACCGCGATCATCAGGCGTTCGCGCACCAGTTCCTTCATCAGATAGCCGAAGCCCTGGCCCGGCTCGCCCAGCATGTCCTCGTCCGGCACGAACATGTCCTGGAAGAACAGCTCGGCCGTGTCCTGCGCCTTCTGACCGACCTTGTCCAGCAGCCGTCCCCGCGTGAACCCAGTGGCTGCGGTGTCGGCCCAGAACAGGCTGATGCCACGCGCGCCGGCGCCGGGGTCCGTCTTGGCTACCACCAGCACGCGGTCGGCGTGAAAGCCATTGGTAATGAACGTCTTCTGGCCGTTGATGACGTAGCCGCCCTGCGCCTTGACCGCCGCAGTGCGTATGGCCTTGACGTCGCTACCCGCTCCCGGCTCGGTCATCGCGATGGATGCGACGATGTCGCCTCGTGCCATGCCGGGCAGGTCGCGTTGCTTCTGGCGCTCGGTGCCGAAATTCAGCAGATAGGGCGCCACGATGTCTGAATGGGTGGTGAAGCCGGTGACGCCAGTGGCCAGCGCGCGGGCGATCTCCTCCACCACGATGATGGTGTGCAGGAAATCTCCGCCGCCCCCGCCGTATTCCTCGGGGGTGCTGGGCAGCAGGATGCCGGCCGCGCCGGCCCGGCGCCACAGATCTCGCGGCACCAGACCGTCCTGTTCCCATTGGTAGTGGTAGGGTGTGATCTCGTCCGCGATGAAACGCGCCACGGTGTCGCGGAACAGTTCATGGTCTGCAGAGAAAAGTCTGCGCTGCTGGTTCATGCCGTCTCCTGATCTGTCATGGTGGGCCGCCTAGGCTTGCGGCCAGTAACGCTGTTTGACTAGGCGCTTGAGCAGCTTGCCGGTCTCGGTGCGCGGCATGTCGCCGGAAAAATCCACGCTCTTGGGGCACTTGACGGGCGAGATCCGGTCACGGCAATAGGCGATCAGTTGCTGCGCCAGCTCGGGACTGGCGGCGGCGGGATCGCGCAATTGCACGACCGCCTTCACCTCCTCGCCGAACTCCTCGTTCGGCACGCCCACCACCGCCACGTCGGCCACCGCGGGATGCGTACTGAGCAGGTTCTCCGCTTCCTGCGGATAGATGTTGACGCCGCCCGACACGATCATGTTGGACAGGCGGTCGGTCAGATACAGATAGCCATCCTGGTCCAGGTAGCCGATATCGCCGTAGGTGGCCCAGCCGCGCGCGTTGTAGGCGCCGCGCGTCTTGTCCGGATCCTTGTGGTATTCAAAGGAACCGCCGCCGGAAAAGTAGATGACGCCGGGCTGTCCCACGGGCAGTTCGTTCAGCCCGTCCTCGCTCATGATGTGAGCCTGGCCGAACTCCGGCCGGCCGACGGACCCGCGATGCGTCAGCCATTCCTCGGAGCCCAGCGACGTGCGCCCCACCAGCTCCGTGCCGCTGTAGTACTCGTACAGGATCGGCCCCCACCACGCGATCATGGCTTCCTTGACGTCGGCCGGGCACGGCGCGGCCGCGTGCACGGCATAGCGCAGCGTGGACAAGTCATGGTGCTCACGCACTTCCCGTGGCAGGCGCAGCAGGCGGATGAACATGGTCGGCACCCACTGCGAATGCGTGACGCCATAAGTGGCGACGGCCTCCAGAGCCGCTGCCGCGTCGAATTTTTCCATCATCACGCAGCTGCCGCCCGCGCGCAGTGCCGCCATGTTCCAGCGCACGGGGGCTGCGTGATAGAACGGCGCGGTCGACAGATAGACCGTGTCGCGGTCGAATGCCTTCCACGCGCTGCTGGGCGCGTCCCCCACCCGGAAATAGCGGTTGGCCACCGATAGCGGACGCTTGATGCCCTTGGGCAGGCCGGTGGTGCCCGACGAATACAGGAAATCCGTGCCTTCCGGGGTTTCTGGCAGCGCCGCATCGTCGGCGTGGCGGCCGATCCACGCCTCGTAAGAGATCGCGCCGACGTCCGCGCCGTCCATGCGGACGCGCAACACGCCTCGCGCATCCAGGCTGTCCGCATCCGTTTCGGCCTGCGTGTGGCTCGAATAGAACAGCACCCGCGCGTCGCAGTTGTCGATGATGTAGCGCGCTTCCTCGCGCTTCAGGTGGCGGCTGATGGTGGTGTAGTACAGGCCGACGCGATGCGCGGCCCACAGCAGTTCAAAAAAACGCGGGTGATTTTCCAGGAACACCGCGATCACGTCGCCGGCCCGCAGGCCCGCGTCCAGCAAAGCAGCCGCGCATTTGCGGCTGCGCAGCTCCAGCTCGCGCCAGGTCACCGTGGTTCCGGAGGGAATCATGCGGTAGGCGATGCGGTCGGGCATCTCCCGGGCATGGGCTTCAAGTGCAGACATGGGTTTCACCTCTCGATCGCGAAATACGCCAGGCTGGCGACGCCGTTGCTCAGCACCACCGTGTCGCGCTCGTCGGCCACTGCGCGAAATTGCAAGCTGTCGCCGTCGCGCCAGATCTCGACGCGCAGCGTCTCGCCCGGAAAAAACGGCGCGGAAAAGCGCGCGGCGATCGTGCCGAGCCGTTGGGACGCTGAGCACCCGCACGCCTGCAGCAGGGCGCGCGCCGCCATGCCATAGGTGCATAGGCCATGCAGGATGGGTCGGTCAAAACCGGCGGCGCGCGCCATGTGCGGCAACGCATGCACCGGGTTTAGGTCGCCGTTCAGGCGGTACAGCAAGGCTTGTTGCGGCAGCGTGGGCAGCAGCACGACCTGATCGGGTTCACGCTCTGGCGTGGCTGGCAATGCTTCGGGCGATGCGTCGCCCGGGCCAAAGCCGCCATCAGCGCGGCAGAACGACACATGTTCAACGGTCGCCAGCGGCACGCCGCTCTCGGCGTCCGAAATGTCGCGCACGGTCACGACCAGCGCGCCCTTGCTGGCGCCCTTGTCCACTACCCGCGTGACGCGGGTCTGGCTGCGTACCGCGCCGGCGGGGGCAAGCGGGGCATGGAAAGTCATGCGGTGCTCGCCGTGCAGGATCTTCAACCAGTCAATGCCGGTGGCGGGATCCGCCGCCCAGCCGTTGGGCGCCCCAATGGTGGCCAGGAAAGTCGGCACCACGGCCGTTTCCTCTTCATGCACGTAGCGCAGTTCGCTTTCATTCGCAGGATCGCTGCCGTAGCCCAGCCCCAACGCATAGATCATGCAGTCGCGCGCGCTGTAGCGATCGACGCGGTCCTCGAACTTCCAGTTGCGCAGGTTTTGATAATCGATTGCCATGGATCATTCCTCCCTGTGCAAGCCGGCGGCGCGTTGCCGCCGGCTTGCGGGTCATTCCGCCTTGATGCCGGCGGCCTTGATGATTTTTTCCCAACGGTCTTTTTCCGACCGGATGAAGCGGTCGAACTCGGCCGGGGTGCCGCCCAACGGAATGCCGCCCTGCTGAGCCAGCTGCTTCCTGACCTCTTCATCGGCCAGGACCGCGTTGAGCTCCGTGTTCAGGCGCGCGACCACGGCCGGCGGCGTGCGCGCCGCAACCAGCACGCCCAACCAGGCGCCAACGTCGACATCGGGATAGCCCTCCTCGGCCAGGGTCGGCACGTCGGGCAGGATCTGGCTGCGCTCGCGGGTGGTGACCGCAAGCGCGCGCAGCCTGCCGGCCTTGACCAGCGGCGCCACGGTGATCACGTTCTCTACGGTGAAATCCACCTGCCCCGCCACCAGGTCATTGGTCGCCGGCGCGGCGCCTTTGTAGGGCACGGTGACCGCCGTGAAATCCAGCCGGCTCTTCAGCAATTCGCCGCCCAGGTGGCCGGATGTGCCGATCATGGAGACCGCCATGGAGAGGCTGCCCTGCTTCTTGCGGGCATAGTCGCGGAACTCTGCCAGCGTCTTGACGGGCGCGTTGGCGTTGACGACCAACGCGTTCGGCATGGTGATGATGCGGATCACCGGGGCGAAGTCGGACATTGCGTAGGGCAGCTTGCTGTACAGGGTGTAGTTGACCGCGTTGGGTCCGCTGCTGCCCATGACCATCGTGTAGCCGTCGGGCTCGGCGCGCAGCAGGCCTTGCATGCCCAGGATGCCGGCCGCGCCAGCCATGTTTTCCACCACCACCGGCTGCCCCAATCGTTCGGACAGTTTCTTGCCGACGATCCGGCTGGTGATGTCCAGGATCCCGCCCGGCGAACTGGGCGCGATCAGGCGCAAAGGTTTGTTCGGGTAGCCATCGGCCGCGCGCGACATCTGCGGCAAGGCCATCGCTGTCATCAGGCTGGCCAGCACTGCCAGCGTGTTTCGCCTGCGTGTGTTCATGTATGTCTCCTGATAGTTCTATATGCCGCGGGCTTGTGGCGCCCGCTGTTGCGAATCCGCCGGGCGGACCCGTTGCCGCGCGTCAATCCACCTTCATGCCGGTGGCGTCGACCACGGCCTGCCACTTCTTCACTTCGGACTTCAGGAAGGCGCGGGCCTCTTCCGGGCCGCCGGTCAGGGGCCGGGCGTAGATCCGGTCCATGAACTCCTGCACGTCGGGCTGCTTGTTGATGTCGGCCACGGCTTCAGCCAGCTTCTTCAGCACCAGCGCCGGCACCTTGCCGGGCGCGGCCATGAAATACACCGCTTCGACGTCGTAGCCCTTGAGGCCGGCCTCCTCGATGGTGGGCAGGTCCGGCATCGCCTTCATGCGTTCGCGCCCGGTCACGGCCAGCGCCTTCAGCTTCTTGGATTGCACCAGCGGGATGGCGGTGGAAACGCTGCCGAACATCATGTCCACGGTGCCCGACATCAGGTCCACTTCCGCCGGCGACACGCCCTTGTAGGGCACGTGGGTCATGTCGACCCCGGCCATGACCTTGAACAGTTCGCCCGCCAGGTGGATGGACGAACCCATGCCGGCCGAGGCGAAGGTCAGCTTGTTGCCGCCCGCCTTGGCCTTGCGGATCAGGTCGTCGACGCCCTGGATGTTGGAGCCGGGCGGCACCACCAGAATGTTCGGCGTGGACGCCACCATGCCTATGGGCATCAGGTCGCGCTCCCAGTCGTAGGGGTTGCGCTTCATGGCGGCGTTGGCCGCCACATAGTTGGCCGCCATCGCAATGGTGTAGCCGTCGGCCGGGGCCTGCGTCAGCGCCTGGATTGCGATGTTGCCGCCGGCCCCCGGGCGGTTTTCCACGATGAAAGTCTGGTTGAAACGTTCGCCGAGCTTTTTGGCGTACAGGCGGGCGAGCAGGTCGGTGGCGCCGCCGGGCGCGAAGCCCACGTACACCCGCACCGGCTTGTCCGGATAAGCGTCGGCCCCGCTAGCTGCCCCGACGGCAGCCAGGCTCAGTACCGCGGCCAACAATCCCTTCAACATTGCCATGAGTCGATCTCCTTCCATTTTTTAGAGATATGGGAATGTCGGGCCAACTTATTCCGACATGCCGAACAGTATAACGACGTGCCGATATTAATTGTCAACATTTCCGATGATGTGTATATTCATTCGGAACCTCGGAATACATTCAAACCTGCTTGGCGCAGTCTCGAGATATCGGATTTCGGGCTCAGGGCGCCGGGCACCATCAGCTACAGAAGGGGAATGAAGATGGACCTGCAACTCACCGGTAAAGTCGCTGTCATCACGGGTTCCGGCCGCGGCATCGGCTATGCCTCGGCGCTGGCCCTGGCGCAGGAAGGCGCCCGCATCGTCATTACCGACATCAACCCCGAATCGGTGGAGCAGGCGGTCGGCAGCCTGAAGCAGGCCGGCCACGACGCCATCGGCGCCGTGCTCGACGTCTGCGATCCCGAGCAGGTCCAGACCATGGCCGAGCTGGCCGCGCACAAGTTCGGCGGCATCGACATCCTGGTCAACAACGCCGGCTTCACGCGTGACAAATACCTGCTCAAAATGCCGGTGGAAGATTGGGACTCGGTGGTGGACACCATCCTCAAAGGCGCTTACTACTGCACCAAGGCCGCCCTGCCCTCCATGATGGAAAGGAAGTGGGGCCGTGTGATCAACATCGCCTCGCGCGCGCACTGGGGCAACCCCGGCCAGACCAACTATTCGGCCGCCAAGGCCGGCCTGATCGGCTTTACCCGCGCGCTGGCGCTGGAACAGGGCAAGTTCAACATCACCGCCAACGCCATCGCCCCGGGCTTGATCGAAACGCCGCTGGTGCGCGGCCTGTCCACCTACGAAACCCTGCGCGCCAACGCGCTGGCCCGCCAGCCGGTGCCGCGCCTCGGCGCGGTCGAGGACATCGCCAACGCCGTGGCCTTCCTGGCATCCGAGCGGTCCTCCTTCATCACGGGCGAGCTGCTGCACGTGACTGGCGGCCGCTACGCTTCGTAAGACGCCTCTCCACTCCGGAATCCGATCAGCCATGCAAAGCGCAAGCCCAGCCAGCCAGTCCCCGCATCCCATCCAGCAGCCCCTGGAAGTCGGCCACAGCTTCGAGTCCGCCGGCCGCACCATTACCGAGAGCGACATCGTCAACTTCGCCTGCCTGTCGGGCGATTTCAACCGCCTGCACGTCGACCATGAATACGCCAGCGCCACGCCCTTCGGCCAGCGCATCGCCCACGGCCTGCTGGTGCTGTCCGTGCTGTCCGGACTGACCACCCAGTCCAGCGGCTACCGCCAGCTGGAGCCCTACGTACTGGCGCTGATCGACATCAATTGCCGCTTTCCCAAGCCCACCTTCATCGGCGACACCATCGTGGTGCGGGTGACGGTGACGGAAAAGGCCGGGCAATACCGGCCCGGCAAGGACAAGGTGGTGTTCCGGCGCGAAGCCATCAATCAGCGCGGCGAGGTGGTGGTCCAGGCCGATTTCGCCATGGTGCTGCGGTCCATGGAGGACGCGGCATGAAACCGTTCGCAGACCTGACCCGCTTCACCAATCCGCGCAATATCGCCGTGGTCGGCGCCTCTGCCCGCGAATCCAGCCAGGGCCGCCGCCTGTACGACAACCTGGTGCAGCATTCGTCGGTGCCGGGCGAGGTGTACGCGGTCAATCCGGCCTATCAGGAAATCGGCGGCCGGCCCTGCTGGCCGTCCATCAGCGCCTTGCCCGAGTCCGAGATCGACGTGGCCCTGATCATGATCAACGCCTCGCTGGTGCTGGACTCCCTGCGGCAATGCGCGGCGCGCGGCATTCCATTCGCGGTGGTCATGACGTCCGGCTTCTCGGAAGCCGGCGAGGAAGGCCAGCGCCTGGAACGCGAGATCGCCCAGCTGTGCGAGGCCACCGGCTTGCACGTCTACGGGCCGAACTGCCCTGGCTTCGTCAATGTGCGCGACCGCCTGGGCATGACCTTTTCCCCCGCCTTCAAGGACGATCTGAACACCGGTTCCATCGGCCTGGCGACCCAGGGCGGCGGACTGGGCCGCAACCTGCTGCAGGGCCTGTCCTTCGGCCAGGGCGTGGGCCTGTGGTTTTCCGCTGGCAACGAGGTCGACCTGGAGATTCCGGACTTCATCGCCCACATGGCGAACGATCCTCAAACCAGCGTGATCGCCTTGCTGATGGAAGGCGTGAAACATGGCAGGCGACTGACCGCCGCGCTGGAGCTGGCGCGCGCCCGCAACAAGCCGGTGGTGGTGCTGAAAGTGGGACGCTCCGAAGCCGGCGTGCGCGCCGCGCAGTCGCACACGGCATCGGTGGCCGGCACGGCCGCCGTCAACAGCGCCGTGTTCCGCCAGTTCGGCGCGATTGAAGTGGATGACCTGGACCAGCTGCTGGCAGTCTCACGCCTGCTGACGCGCATTACCCCCAAAAGCGGCAACGGCCTGTGCATCTATACCTTCTCGGGCGGCACCGCCGCGCTGGCCGCCGACATTGCCGGCGCCGCCGGCTTGCCGATGGCAGTGTTCACGCCCGAGACCAAGGCCGCCTTGCGCAAGCTGTTGCCGGATTTCGCCAGCATGGACAATCCGGTCGACACCACTGCCGACATCCTGCGCAACCCCGAAGCTTCGGCCGCCTGCCTGCGCGCGATATGCGCCGACCCCGCGGTGGGCACGGTGCTGTTCCCCATCCCCATGGACTACGGGTCCATCACCGACGGCATGGCGCAGGCCATCGCCACGGTGGCGGCCGAAACCGACACCCTGATCGTGCCGGTCTGGATGAGCCGGCGCCTGGGCGGCGGCTTCCAGCTGCTGGAAGCCGCCGGGCTGCTGCCCTTCCTGTCCTTGTCGGACGCGATCGCGGCCCTGTCCAAAGCCATACCGTGGCAGCGACCCGAAGGCGGGACGGCTACTGCCTCCAGGCACGCAGATGACGCCGTCCTGCCGGCCCGCATGCTTAGCGAAGCCGCGGCCAAATCCTTGCTGCGCGAAGCCGGCCTGCCGATTCCTGAGGGGCTGGTGGTCGCCAGCGCCGAGCAGGCGGCCCGCGAGGCCGAGCGCCTGGGCTTTCCCGTGGTGATGAAGGTGGTCAGCGCCCAGATCGCGCACAAGACCGAAGCGGGTGGAGTCAAGCTGGGCATCGCCAGCGCCGCCGCGGCGCGGGAGGCCTATGCGGCCATCCATGAGTCGGTCGCGCGCCATAGTCCGGACGCCATCATCGACGGCATCCTGGTGGAGCGCATGCTGCCGCCGGGCGGCCGCGAGGTGCTGGTCGGCGTGCACAGCGATGCGGCCTTCGGCCTGGTGCTGACCTTCGGCCTGGGCGGCATCTTCGTCGAGACCATTCGCGACGTGGCCCACCGCATGCTGCCGCTGTCGCGCAACGATGCGCGCGCGCTGTTGCGCGAGATCCGCTACGCCGAAGTGCTGGACGGCGTGCGCGGCCAGGCGCCGGCCGATCTCGCCGCGCTGGAGGAGCTGATCCTGCGGGTCTCGGATTTCGCCTGGAGCCACCGCGACGCCTTGCAGGAAATGGAGCTCAACCCGGTCTGGGTCGGCGTCGAGGGACAAGGCGCGATGCCGCTGGACGCGCTGATCGGCCTGCGGCCCGACGCCGATGCCGGCCTGGGGCTGCGCCTGTCATGACCGCCGCCGGATTTCTCTCTTCGACCATACCCGCCTAGGACCCGCATGGACTTCTCACTGGACTCCACCCAGATCGAATTGCGCGATTCGCTGCGCCGCTACCTGACGGCCGAAGTCGCACCCATCGTCAACCGCTACGAGGCCGAAGCCCGCGTGGTGCCGCAGGAAATGGTCCGCGCCATGCGCGACTTCGGCCTCCTCGGCGGCATGCTGCAGGAAAAAGACGGCGGCTATGGCTTGCCGATGACGACCTACGGCATGCTGATAGCCGAGCTGGCGCGCGTCTGGCCATCGCTGCGCAGCATCGTCAGCACCAGCAATCTCGCCGCCTCGGTGCTGAGCGACGGCGGCTCGCCTTATCTCAAGGAAAAGTACCTGCCGCGCGTCCTCTCGGGCGAGGCGATCGCCAGCTTCGCGCTCAGCGAACCCAACATCGGCTCCGACGCCGCCAATGTCGAAACCCGCGCCGTCGAAACCGCCACTGGCTGGCGCGTCAATGGCCGCAAGCTCTACATCAGCCTGGGCACGGTATGCGAATTGGGCGTGGTGTTCGTGCAGACCCAGCGTCAGAACGGCGAGCGCGGCGTGTCCTGCCTGCTGTTCGAGCGCGCCATGCCGGGCTTCTCTTCCAGTCCCATCGACAAGATGGGCATGCTGAGCTGCCCGCTGGGCGAGCTGCTGTTCGAAGATGTGGAGATCCCCGCGGCCAACCTGATCGGCACCGAGGGCAAGGGCTTCGCGCTGGCCAAGAAATACCTCAACATCGGCCGCTGCGTGGTGGCGTTCTCGGCGCTGGGCATTGCCGAGGCGGCCTATGAGGCAGCGGTAAAATAC
>LNAP01000868.1_pt1 | contig 33416 bp, 35 predicted proteins | sample 602601 | NCBI WGS metagenome assembly LNAP01 (sample SAMN02440304, study PRJNA202911) | soil metagenome | biome: Subtropical and temperate rainforests or woodlands; isolation source: soil samples (1 kg each in a 20% v/v slurry with milli Q water) were... ...
CCAGCGCAGGATCGGTCGCGGACGCAACCGGGGCGACGCCGGTTTCGAGGCCGAGCGCCCGCATCGCGTTCGGCAGTCCCGCGCCGGTCCGGTTGGGGTCACCGAATTGCAGCGGCGTCGCGGTTTCCTTCAGGATCTGGAACAGCCGCTCGACACGGCGTGCATCGCGATTCTGGAAGTTGCCCTTGGTGAAATCAGGATGATGCGCCAGCACGAGCGCGGCGAGGCCCGTGACATGCGGCGTCGCCATCGAGGTGCCGTCCCATGCACCGAAACCGTCGGCGGGAAGCGACGAGACGATGCCGACACCGGGCGCGCAGACGTCGACCTCCGGTCCGAAGCAGGAGAACTTCGCCGGGAAATACCCGTCGCGGCTCTGGAAGCCGTCGAGCGCCTGCTGCGAATGATAGCTGTCGTCGGGGAACTCGCCCCATTTGCCGAGCGCAGCGACCGCGAGGCAATGCGGCGTCGAGGCGGGAAACTGCACCGGCCCCGAGGAATTGCCGGCCGCGATGATGCAGGCCATGCCCATCTGCTTGGCGCGGATGATGCGTTCCTCGATGATTTGCGAGGGGTCACCGCCACCCAGGCTCATATTGGCGACGTCGATGCCGTGCTCCATGCAGTAATCGAGCGCAGAGACGAGATCGCTGAACCGGCCGCCGGGGAAGATGCGGCAGACATGGATTTCCGCCGCCGGCGCGAAGCCGCGGATTCCGCCACCGGTGCCGACCGGACCGCCGGCGATGATCCCGGCGCAATGCGAGCCATGGCCGATCGTGTCGACGGTCCACGCCGCCTTGTCGTTGCCGACGATGCTGGTGCCCACCGTGATGCCGTGCAAATTGCGATGGGTCGGCGCCAGGCCGGAATCGATGATCGCGATCTTGATGCCGGCGCCATTGAAGGACGGCGGCAGGCGATCGAGCCCCATCGCGCGCTCGCCCCAACCCGTCAATTGCTGGCCGGGGAAGTTGCGCAAGACCGCGCCGAGCGCCCTCACCGCGATCCGGTTGACGCTGTTGGGAACGAGCTGCGGACGATCGAGCCAGAAGGTCCAGTAGTCGATCTTGGGTTTGACGAGGATCGAGCGGATGGTCTCCGGCGTTTCGCCCTGCAGGGTCACCGTGGCACGGCCGCTGGCGTCGGTGATGCCCTGAGCCGGCCACATGCTGCCGAACACATAGACCTCGGCTTCGGGCAGCGGGCCGTCCTGGCCCAGCACTTCGATCGTCACGGTGAAGCCGTCGGCCAGCGGCGTCAGCACGCCCGGATTGGGAAGCTGCGGCGTGGAGGGGTCGAGCATGTAGGCCAGCCGCTCGTCGCGCTCCACCGCGCAACGCCCCTGGGCCTGGGTCTGCAGCAGCTTGGCCTTGTCGGGGGTCATCTTGGCGAGAACCAGCGGACTGAGCGGCACCTGTCCGAGCTCCGCACTCTGAAATCCGAACAGGCGCGGCGGCGAGACCGTCTTCACCACTTCGATGTCGGGGCTATTGGTGAGCTGCTGGGTCAGGAAGTCGACGCTGAAGGTCGCAAGCCCGGGCTGTTGCTGCGGCGCGATCATGAATTGCGATCGGCGCGATGCGATCGTGACGGGCCCCTGCCCTGGTGCCGGCGACTGGCCGGCCTCGAGTGCGGGATGCGCGCCGTTGCCGTTTGCCGCCGGTTCGGTCGCATTGCTCTCGGCCGGCCCGGACGTTCCTGGTTTGCCTCTCGTGGCCATTGCAGCCTCCTTGATGTTTTGCGTGTCCAATGTTTGCCGACCGAAATCAGTCGGCATCGAATGGCTTCAGCGCTGAATCCGGTTCGACCACGAGCGTGGCAAACGTCGATTTCAGGCGATCGGCCTGTGTCTTCGTCATCGAAAGGACGACGACGTCGGGAGCGACCTGCGCTATTCGCGTCACGCCGGGTTCACGCCGCAGGTGTTCGTTGAGCTGACCGGACCGAACCGGGTCTCCCTGCACGATGAATTGCTGCGATGTGTTCGAATCCGCCATCGGGTTTCCCTTCATTCTGTGTGCAGGGGCGGGCTTGCGCCCGCCCGCTGCGTGTCGGGTCTAGTGCATCGTGCCACCGGGCTGGCCGGTGTTGAAGACGCCGAGCTGGCGGCCGATATCGAGGCCGGTCTGGGCGCCCTGGCCGATCTTCTTAAGCACGCTCCAGAAGCTCTGCAGCTCCATGTCGGTCGGGGGTGCGCTTGCTGCCGGCTGCAGGCCGGGCTGGCCGGCGCTGAACACGCCGAGCTGGCGACCGATATCCAGGCCGGTCTGGGCACCCTGGCCGATCTTCTTCAGCACGCTCCAGAAGCTCTGCAGCTCCATGTCGGTCGGCGGTGCTGCCGCGGCCGGCTGCAGGCCGGGCTGGCCGGCGCTGAACACGCCGAGCTGGTGACCGATATTCACGCCGGTCTGCACGCCCTGGCCGATCTTCTTCAGCACGCTCCAGAAGCTCTGCAGCTCCATGTCGGTCGGCGGCGCGCTTGCTGCCGGCTGCAGGCCCGGCTGGGCGGCGCTGAACACGCCGAGCTGATGACCGATGTTCACACCGGTCTGCACGCCCTGGCCGATCTTCTTCAGCACGCTCCAGAAGCTCTGCAGCTCCATGTCGGAGACCTGCACCGAACCTTGCGGCATGTCCGGACCGGCAGAAAACGGCAGGAAACCTCCGCCGATGTTTCCGACGACACCGCCGATGGTCTTTCCCTTCTTGCCGCCGAGCAGATTACCGATAACGCGTCCGGCCGCTCCGCCGAGGATGGAGCCGAAAATCCCCTGCGGGTCCAGTTGGCCGTAATCCTCGTACTGCTGCTGTGTTCCGGTCATGATCAAAATCTCCTGATGAAGTGCCTGACCCGCGAGCGACAATTGCTTCCCGAAGGAGTCGGGATCACTGGTGCGAGCGGCTGACGCTACGACAGGGATCGTGATGCGGGCGTCACGTCGAGCGTGAAAGTTGCGTCAAAGTTTTTGGCGCGGGGCAATTTGAGCGAGACGGATCTCGGCGACGTGCAGAACATGTGGCGAATTTCGCGCTGCAGCTGTTCGGTCTCCTGTTCCGGCGCTGCGCGAACGTCGCGCCACAGCACGGAGCGGCAGAGGTCATACTGACGTAACGCGTCGGCACGGCGGCCTTGCTGCGCATAACAGCGCATCAATATGCGATGGACATTCTCCTGAAGCGGGTCGATGGCGAGAATACGCAGCGCGAGCGCGATCGCGACATCCATGTGTTCGCGCTTGTCGGCGTCCAGCAGGCCTGCGAGCGCCTGCATCGCCAGTGTTCTCAGTCGCTGGCGCTCGGCAGAGAGCCAGGCCTCGAACTGGCAAGAGGTCGAGCCGATGCCGTCGAGAAGGTCGCCTCGATAAAGCATCGCCGCACGGGCCAGCCTTTCGGGATCGCCTTCCCGGAGCAGGCGCTCGAATTCCCCGACATCGGTACTGATGGCGGCCGGGCAGATCCGGATGTCGTCGCGATCGGCCGAGATCACGTCGGGATATTGCGGCAGCACGCGCCGCAATGTGAGCAGAGCTTGTCGAAGGCTGGCGCGCGCGCGATCGCTGAAGTGGCCGTCCCATAGCAGCGTCGCGAGCTTGCCGCGTGAAATGGCCCGTGGGGAACTGAGCGCGACATAGCCCAGCAGAGTTGCAGCCTTGCGGCTGGGGATCGGCACCGACTCACCGGAAGCAGAAACTACCTCGACACCGCCGAAGAGATTGATTTGGAGCAGCGACATTGTCCTTGTCCTTCGGTCATTGTCTTCTGTCCCTCATTTCATACACGCGCGAACATTCTTATTCTGACCATGATCGCCAACGATGCGGACAGCACCCACCGCCCACACGTCATCGACCGGGTCGAAATGTTCGCGGCCACCATACAACCTGAATTAGACAAAGCAACGGAAGTCGATTGGCATCGCGTCAGCAAATTGTGAGGCCGCTAATTTTCGATGTGTGAGGTAGCGCATAGGCAGATTGCGAATTGCAGGCGCGGCAATCGCTTGCATTTGATGCGTTATCGACTGCAACGACGGAACTGCTGCGCGGGGTGCATGACATCTCACGCTGAACTCTGTGCAAATGTCGTTGCGTCGCTGCGAAGGTTGCGTGCGGTGTTCGACGCACGCAAGCATACGGTGCATTTGCCGTGCTCGGGCTGAACGGCGGAGCCGGCATCGCGCACCAGGACGTGCGTCAGAAAGCCGCTGCGCCTGCGTCAGTCACGGTCACCGATTTCGTCTGGATGGAAGCGCACACGAAGGCGAGGAGGGGGTTCCCTCATTCCAGAGCACAGTTTCGAACTTCAACGCCGCAAGCAGCGCCGCGCACCGACCGATGCTTCGCATCGACGAGGGCGCTGCGACCGGGGCGCGCCGCAACTATGAGCCACTCGTGCCCTTCCGCTCCTCGCGCTCGGCCTCGACCTGCCGTTCCGCTTCGAGCCAGAACTCAAGCTCGCGATGGCTTGGCCGGCCCGCACGCTCCCAGAGTTCGTAGGCACGCGTGCGCACCTGGCCGCGCCGCATCAGGCGACCGAGCTTTCGCTTCATCTCCTCAGCATAACTTCGGAAGCGCTGGCCGGTGGTTTCGTCCCTGACGAGCGCGGCCGCTCGCGTGGCGAGTTCGATCTGGTGCTCAATCTTCTTCTGCTCGTCCACCGCCGACCCTGCCCCGGGAAAGGATTGTTTTCAGCGCCCTCGCTGTTCTGAGATCGAATTCCTTCGGGGAGGGTCCGTTCCCTCGGCAATTGCGACGGGGGAGAGTGAGGCGAAGCCGGTCGGGTTCAGGCGGGACGACGCAGCTCAGTGCCACGTCGTGTCGGCTTCGACGATCACCGCGCGCGTTTCCGGATCTTCGGTCGTGTTGCAGGTGCGGGGCATGCCCCCACCGCAGCGGCAGCCGCCGAATTGTTCGCCCCACGCCCGGAGCGGATGGTTTTCGCAGACCCATCCCAGACCTGGCAGAATGGGCAATTCTTGTCGGTCACAACGTATCCGGCGTCCGCAGCGTGTTCGACTTGTCCTCGTTGCGCAGCTCCTGCTCGGCGGCATTCCAAAACTCTTCGTCACGGCCTTCGGGCCTGCCGGCCTGCTCCCACAAGCGATGCGCGCGTTCTCTGATGTCTTGCTCGGTCGGCTCGGACAATTTTTCGTCTCCTCTGATGAAGCACGGCCCCACCCTGGGGGGCATGGGGGCTTTGGAGGCGGGGCCGTGCAGGCCAGCGATCGGCGGCGATGCTGGCCCGCCGAGTCAAGCTTCGATCGGGCGCGGGAGTTCCAATGCGCGCGCGCAGAGACGCGGCGCGCCAACGCGGCTCGGGGCCAAGCCTTAAGTCCGAGCTTTGCGCGATGGATATCGGAAGTGGTTGGAAATTGTTGGTAGCGGGAGAGGGAAACGCTACCAGGTCCAAGCTGAAGCAGAATCTTAAGATTTTTCAGTGTGTTGGCCCGATTGGAGTAGCGGATTTGACGGTGTTACATCCCACCCGGATGTCTCACGCCAGTCGCCTTCGGAAAGGCTGCCAACGTGTCTCGTCCCTCCTACCTCGCCCGGCGCGGCGACGGTCGCTATTTCCTGCAGATTCGGTTGGGGAAACAGGCCGCTCAGCTCTTTGGACTCCCCCTTCTTCGTGTCAGCCTCAGGACCGGGAACTTCAATGAGGCGAGAGGCGTTCAACCGCGCCTTTGCGTCGCATGCCGGCGACATTCGTCAGGAAGAGATAGCACATGGAACGGCCTGGTCCGCCGTCAAGCACTCCTACGTGAAACTTGCCGACGGCTGGGTACCAAAATCAGCCGCATAGCGACGAACCTAGCGATCACTTTGAAATCGAAGAACGTCTGGCTCACTGCCGCATCATCGCGCTGAAGAATGCAAGGCAAGTTCGCAGCACACTTGGCTTGCAACTCTAATGGCGCGCCCTCGAATTTCGCAGTTGCCGGATCGAAAAACTTCCAGGGTTCAACTCCGGCTTGAGCGAAATCAACTTTCCGACCGACGACCGTAGCTACTCTTCTCGGCGACCGAGATGGTCAACCCTCGAAGGAGAATGATCATGGCAACCGAGACTAAACTGCCCGTCACGAAATCGTCCACCGCCACCGCTGTCGCGGGTGAGCCTTGGCGGCCCTTTCAGGCATTGAGAAGCGAAATCGACCAGATCTTCGACGATTTCGGCAACGGCTTCTGGAACCGACCGTTCCGTTCGCTCGCACGGCTCGAGCGTGACTTCTCGAAGTCGATCGCTGCGCCGGCCGTGGACGTCGCCGAGAGCGACAAGGCATATGAGATCACGGCCGAGCTTCCGGGTCTCGACGAGAAGAACATCGACATCAAGGTCGCCAATGGCGGTCTTACGATCAAGGGCGAGAAGCGCGAAGAGACCGAGGAAAAGAAGAAGGACTACTACGTCTCCGAACGCAGCTACGGAACCTTCGAGCGCTATTTCACCCTGCCGGAGGGCGTCAACGCCGACAAGATCGAGGCGACCTTCAAGAACGGCGTGCTGAAAGTCGTTCTTCCGAAAACCGAGGAAGCCCAGAAGCCGGCCAAGACGATCAACGTGAAGGCGGCGTGACAGCCTGCCAGGGCGAGGCTGCATCGCAGCCTCGCCCGCAGTTGCAACTCCATGATATCGAGGGCACATCAATGCACGCACTTCACGTGATGACGAGAGACGTCGTCGCCGTCACGCCTCATGCGACGATCGAAGAAGCGGCCAAGATCATGCTCCAGATGCACATCGGCGGCCTGCCCGTCATCGACGATGCCGGCAATCTCGTTGGCATTGTGTCGGAAAGTGACTTCCTCCGTCGCAGCGAGATCGGCACTGGGCGCAAGCACGCAGCCTGGTTGAGATTCTTCATGGGACCAGGAAGAGCGGCAGCCGAGTTTATTCACGAGAGCGGTCGCAAGGTGGAAGATGTCATGACGCGGAAAGTTGTCTCCGCTCAAGAAGAAACCTCACTCGCCGACCTGGTCGATCTGATGGAGAAGCACGACATTAAACGCGTCCCGGTGATGCGGGGTAAGGCGACGATCGGGATCGTTACGAGAAACAATTTGCTACAGGCGATGGCAAGCCTCGCACACGAGATTCCGGACCCGACCGCCGATGACGAGCACATTCGCGAGCGTATTACGCGTGCGGTCAATAAAGCCGACTGGCATCCGATCGGTTTCAGGGTGGATGTCCGCAAGGGCGTCGTTCATCTGCACGGCCTCATCACGACCGACGAGGCCCAGCGGGCGACGATTATTGCCGCCGAGAATACCAGTGGCGTCCAGGACGTCCACGACCACCTTTGCCTGGTTGATTCATACTCTGGCTACTATGTCGAAGCGCCAGAGGACTTGAAGGCCGCGGGCTGAACGCCTGCGCATCGGGAGCGGCCATGCTTGGATGGATCGTTCGAATTTTCTTTGCCATAGCAGCGCCGATCACGGCGCTGTTCGTTTCGCGAGACGCGTTGAACTTTGGTCTGATTCAGACCATCGTAACGATGCTCCTCGTCACAGCCCGTGTCGGGTTGATCGCGGCCTACTCCGGGCGTGACCCAGGCGCCTCACACTAAGCAGATAGGCCCCAAGGCTAGGGTGAAGCCGGGCGAATTCTGGCGCTTGCTGCTTCGCCGTCGATAAGCACGGTTATGATACAATGGAGTACCCTTCCTCTGGCGCAAGTGACCCTACTGGGCAGCCACAAAAAGCCTCCCGACAGCGTCCGCTGGCACTGCAAAGGCAAAGCCGCTCCTTCGCGCAACGACGACGCCGATCAGCTTACCTTTCAGATTTACCAATGCCCCGCCCGAGCTTCCCTGGCTGACGCGGACATCTGACTGTATCAGATCACGGCTCGCGATACCTGGGCAGGAACGATGCAAGGCTGATACGATACCCAATGTCACGCTCTGGCCCCAATCCTGCGGATTTCCAATAGCGATCACCGGCTCCCCTACCTCCGGCACCCCTGCATTCTCCAGGGTTAGCGCTCGGAGGTTATCCGGTTCGACGCGAAGCAGCGCAACATCATCTCGCTCGGATCGCACAAGCACGACGGCATCAAGTTCTCGCCCGTCCTGGAGCAATGCCTTTACGACCGTCGCGTTTGCGACAAGATGATTTGCGGTAACAATAAAGCCTACCAGGGCGTCCACGACGACGCCTGCTCCCTGCCACTCTCGTAGCGTTGGAGCGTCGGGAAAACCGGCTTCCGGATCGAATATTCTCGGCTCGGATGGCACGCCCCAGCCTCGTATTCCGACCACAGCCGGCGAGATGCGCTTCACGAGAGCCGCAAGGCCTCTCGTCGAGGGCGTCTCTTCCTCACCTTGATAGTCGCTAGCCCAACAGGGACCGGAGCCGGCGACCAATAGCAGACTGCATAGAAAGATGCCGATCCATCCTAGACATCGGCGAGATCTGCGGCTTGGCACGGCGCACCTCTCAGGCGGTCCGAGTGACGTTGCCTGAACAGCCTAATGAACTGGATCAGATGCGATTTGAGGATTCGCAAATTGCCTCGCATCCTCTCAAGGTCGGGCCTACGGATACATACTTAGGTGACGCCCCTGAATTTTGACTGCTTGCCTGATGCGGTAAAAAGAATTCGCCAATGCAGTTTCGAGCTCGTTGCCAATGGAGCCTGCAATGAACCACTCAATTTACACGGCGGATAAGGCAACTCATTTTAGGGTGGTCGTTGCTGCCCTGCTCGCAAGCATCGCTATCATGGCGACAACGTTGGGCACCCGGCTGGCTCATCCGGAAATGAATGCGCACGTGACGGCAACGCAGACCATCTACAAGCCCCGCCCGAGTTACCCTCTCGCCGAAGCGGCTCGAATTGAGAAGCATCCGATCTAAATCGATTGGCGGAGGGCACGGACATGACGAACGAACTCATCAAGGTCTTGATGTTATTCTCTCTCTACGCGGTACTTGAAACTGCGCTGTTCTCTCCGTCCATCGGGAGACTGGTTTCTCGCGCGGTCCGCTCGTCGGAGCGTCGCGGAGCGCACCACAAGTCCGCCGGACGGGTCCCAAGGGATCAGGACGCTCAGCCAGCCGAATAGAGCGCATTGGTTTTCAGCTTACCCGTGCGCGTGGTTAGAGCGGTTCGTCATCGAGCGTGGACGCCTCCATCGGAAGCAAAACAAAACCCCCCCCGCCGTAATCGTCCTCCGGGTCGGGACGAGTGGATTGGACGCAGAGGCGGTCATCTACTCGCCGAACCCCGGGAACGTTCTCGCAAGTCACAACCACAGCCCGATGGGCGTTCTCGCCTCTGACGACGCCACGAAGCGTCACCGCGCAGTCTTTCACGCTGACGTTGAGGCCGATCGGCTGCCATGACGTCCTGGCCAGCGCTGCGAGGACCGACCGGCGCAGATGGTTGTCGCCTCCGGAATAGCCTGAAGCGCCTGTCAGCGGTCCAGCAACAGCCGAGAGGAAATCGGAGCGTGTGATGATGCCGACAATGCGACCATCGCGCATAACCGGAATGTGATTCAAGTGCCGGCGCTCCATCATGTCCGCCACCTCATCGAGTGGCGCCTGCTCGTTGGTGGTCACAGGCTGACGGGTCATCACCTGCTCCACCTTGCGCCCATGCTCCTTCACGAACTCACTGGCGACCCGCTCTGCCCCGAGCAGCATCGAAAGCAATCGATTTCGGTCATGCTCGGTTCCGATCTCACTCCGCCTGAGAAAATCGCTCTCGCACAGGATGCCTACGAGATTTCCCGCCGAATCCACGACCGGTAGGCCACTGATATGGTGCTCGAGCATCAATTTGACCGCATCGGCGACCGACGCCTCGGGCCGCATCGTCAGGACTCGCCGCGACATGATTTGGTGCGCGCGCATTTCGTTCACTCCTGAAAGGCCCAAGAAGTATTTTCTGGGCCCGCTGACGTCTTGATGGAGATCAACGCCGGGACGGGTGGGGATGCCAATTTGATCATTGACATCGAGAAGCGAAATCATGCGCCTGCGAACCCTTATGTTGGTCGGGATTCTTGTAGCGCTATCGGCCTCGAGCGGCGGGGCACCGGTTGACGTGTCTGCAACGCTGTCCGATCTCATGAACAGGCTTCAGCTTCAGCACGCAAAGCTATGGTTTGCCGGCAAGTTGAGTAATTGGGATCTGGCCAACTACGAGATTCAGCAGATCGAGGCCAATCTTGAGGCTACTGGCAAGCTGCTGGCTGATTCAGCGCGGGCTGACCGCGCCAAGCAACAACTTCAGACCGTACGCCAGGCGCTCCAGTCTAAGGACTTACCCGCATTCGTGACGTCGTATGGCGCCATGACGAACGAGTGTAACGTCTGCCACCGGAGCAGCGGGTATGCCGCGATCACGATCCAGATTCCGCTCACTTTGCCGGTCCCCAATCAATTGTTCGTCGACCAGGTGGCGGAGGGGCGATCTCTTGCCCATTCATCTTGCGGGATCTGCCATGTCGTCGCCGGCGTGGCAAAAGAAGCGCCCGCACCGCGCCCATCGGCGCCAGGCTTCCAGGAGATCGTCAGCCGGCCGTCATTCTCCACTGACGAACTCCGGCGATTTTTGGCATCAAACCATCGTCGTCTTGGGCCAGATCAATCAATGCCAAATCCGAGGCTCTCCGAGAACCAGTTAGAGGCCATCGTCGCCTACCTCGAGACGTTGAGAGCGCGCCAATCTCGCTGATACGAGCCCACCGCGTCGCATCTCATCGTCTCTCAGGCAGGCGGTCACCGCTGCACTTCTGATTTATAAGATTTGCGCAGAAGGAGCAGTGACGAGGAGCGTCGCTAAGCGTCCAACTTGGGAAAAAGGGCCCTTCGCCGCGCGCGACTTCGACCTCGCGCGTGATCCAGGTATCTTTATTCTCTCAGGCGCTGCTCGAGTGCCGCAAGCATCTGCGTGCGCCCCAATATACCCGCAAGCTTTTTGCCCCGGAGGACTAGCACCTGGGAAATCTGATAAATGTCCATCTGCTTGACGACCTCCTCGATTGTGGCGCTTTCGTCGACGCAGACGGGATGCCGGCTCATGACGGCATCCACGCGCAGGCCACCGGTTCTCTCACGAGCGAGTTGCCCCTCGTCTTTACCTAGCAGCCACTCGAGCCAAAACCCTTCAGAATAGTCTACTCCCAATTCGCGCCTGTGAAGGAAATCACCCTCCGAAATGATTCCAACCAGCGCCCCTTCACCGTCAACAACCGGCAGGCCGCGCTGACTGGTCTCAAGTAGCAGATGGATGGCATCGAGCAGCGGTGCACTCGGCTTCACCGTTGCAAACCAGGTTCGCATGATATCTGCTGCCTTCATAGCTGTCTCCATCAACCTATCTGCCGGCTCTACCCTAGTGAGACATCAGCAGGCACACCTTGGCTTCCTGCAGCAGGCCGCGGGTCATTCCGCCGAAGATCCATTCTCCCAATCGGCTATGTCCATAGCCGCCAGTAACGATGAGGTCGGCGCCAATCTCGGAGGCCAACCTAACGATGTAGCCACCATCCGGTTCCGCCGTATGGACACGGACCTCGTGTTGGCATTGCACCCCATGCCGCTGAAGATAGCTGGCTACATCCCGCACCCGCTTGAGAGCCGCATCCTGTTCGCTCGACGCGCAGACTTCCGCGATAGTGACCTGCGAGGCCCTCGTCAGAAACGGCATCGCATCGCGAACGGCGAGGCGCGCTTCCCTTGTGTCCTTCCAACCGACCACGATGCGGTCGCCGGACAACTCCGTCACGCGCTCTGGCACAGTTAGCGTGGGGCGTCCCATCCGTAGCATTGCTCCGGCCGGATCGAGGAGGTGGGAGTGGTTGGCGGTCGGCGGCCTGCGCTTCATGATCACAAGGTCTGCCGCGCGGGCTTGCTCGACCAGAAAGCCGGTCGGATCATCGAGTGCCCAGCGCCATTCGACCGTGTCGCTTGGCAGGCCGACGACCCTCCTGAACCAAGCCTCTTTTGCCGAAAGCGTCGCCTTTATGCGCTTGATGTCCTCCTCGGTGGTCTGCTCGATGATGACACCTTCGGCCACAAAGGGAGGCTCCACGGCCACCGCGGAAACACCGAGGATGGCCGCCCCGAACGTTCTCGCGATGCTCTCCGCAACGGCGACTTGCCCCGCTTCCTGCTGCCCGGAATCGACGTAGACCATGACGCTTGCGACAGACATGACGATGCTCCGATAAAGTGTGCGATGCCCTTTGTCGTCCTACGGACCGCGAGACGCTTGACCGAAATCAAACAGGCCAGCCTTGCTGGCGATTCCCGCAGGCGATCGTTTCCTTAAACAGCGTCCCGCAGATGCTTTTCGATTTCGACTACGGGGTGCTTGGTGAGGTCCTTGTCGAGCTCGCCAACGATCCGACGCCTCACGTCGGCATGAAAGGCCGAGCGAAGCTCCGCCAGCGTGCGGGGTGGCGCGACGACAATGAGGGAGGTCGCATGCTCGCTGCGAAGGAGTCGCTCTGCCGCAGCCGCGACCTGCCTCGCAAAGCGCTTCTCCTCGAGCTCATGCCAGTCGGTCATTTCCACAGCACTGCGCTGCGCCGAATGCGAGCCCTTGCTGACCCGACCGGGGCGATCGCTCCCTTGGGAGTGGGCAGACGGATTCTCTTGCTCGAACACCGCCTCCGTCTTCAAATTGGGGAACTTCTCGTCGCCCTCATTGCGAAGGAACAACGCCTTCCGTCCGTCGCCGACGAACACGATTGCACGATGTGGTATCCTGATCATTTCGGCCTCCTCGGTGCATGGTCTAGTTCCTATTCCCCAGCGGGCTGCGCTGCTTGATCCCGATCAAACCGGGCAACTGGCGATCAGGCAGGATGCCCACCCTGGATAGGGAGGTTTGTCATGCATGCACGAGACGTGATGGTGTCGCCCGTGGTTACGGTTGGGCCAAACGCAACCGTCCGCCAAGTCGCGCAGATCCTGTTGGAGCGCCGGATCAGTGCGGTGCCGGTCGTCGATGCCGACAACAAGGTGCTCGGAATCGTCAGCGAAGGCGATCTGCTGCACAGGGCCGAGAGCGGGACCGAACGCTCCCCCTCCTGGTGGTTGCGCCTGCTAACCGGCGATGCCCAGCTCGCGACTGACTACGTCAAGTCGCACTCGATCAAAGTGCAGGACGTCATGACGCGGGAGGTCGCGACCGCTACACCCGAGACGCCTCTGCACGAAATCGCCATGCTTCTCGAAGAGCGACAGATCAAACGCCTTCCCATCGTCAACAAGGAGGGCCAGCTCGTCGGGATCGTCAGCCGGGCCAACCTGCTCCAGGCCATCGCGAGCGCCAGACCAAAGCTCGAGATTTCACTTCCCGATTCAGTCATCAGGAAGAGGTTCTTCGAAGAGCTGAGGAATCAGCCCTGGGCTCATACGTTCAATGTGAACGCAATCGTGCAGAATGGCGTGGTCGACATCTGGGGTTTCGCGCCGTCGCTCGCCGAACGCACGGCCATTCGCGTTGCCGCCGAGGCGATACCCGGCGTTGTGACCGTGAATGATCATCTGCTGGAAACTCCAGCCTTCGTCTATTGACCCACATACCGGCACACCGGGAGAACGAACCGAGTACCCATGGCCCGCTTCACCGTCCGCTTCCTCAAAGATGTCATCGGCGACCAAGGAAAATCGTGCGAAATCTGCCAGCAAACCGTTGACGTCGATGCACGCGATGCGACAGAGGCGTTCTCGCTGGCTCAACGGCAATTCTGCGAGTTCCGGGAGATTACAGACTGGTCGCTGCACGCTGATCGTGTCGACGTGCAGCCGGCCGATTTCCCCTCATGACATGACGGCATCTTGGTCGAAGCGTCGTGCAGAGACGACCCGCAACTCGCCCAGCTGCCTCAAACTCCGGCTCAAATGAAATTACGACGCGTGCGTTCTGTCTTCAGTCCAACGTCATCAGAGCAATGATCAGGTGAAAGAGCTCCCATCCGAAGGTCACCAGCAACGCTCCGATGATGAGTATCTTGCCGTACCAAGACACCGTAGGATTAAGACGAGCAGGTCTTCGGAAAGGCCGCTTCTTGGCTTCCGATCGCGGAGCGCCGTCGCCGATGTATCCGAAATTCGTTCGTCCGGCGCCACTGTCGTACGGTCTGAGAATATCGGCCTCATGGTTCAAATATCATCGACGCGGGATTTGCCGCATTGAGATCGATCAAGCTGACGATCAATTAGATTCTCGAAACACGAAAGCACCATCTCTGCTACGGGACGTCGTCCGGATGTCATCAACAGACCGACCATGTTGCTGCATCAAGCAGGCGCCGATCATCCGCCCATCGGCGCTCAGCTGATCGGAACTGCCACGAAATTCATGGAGTCGGCGCGTCTGACACGGATCAGCAGCGACCGCTTGGCTTGGGTCCGGGCCTCGCCCACAATCCGGTTGAAATCCGCCACGGCGGTGACTGGCCGTCCACCTATGCTGAGCACGATGTCGCCGACCTGCAGGCCGCTGTCCGCCGCTCCGCCTTCAGGATTAATCTCCAGGACCACAACGCCACTTTCGCCTGCGCCGGGCACTAACGTCGCCGGAGAGAGAGTAAGCCCGAGCACCGCCTCTTCTCCCAACTTCGTCTGTTTGTCCGAAGGGCCCTTCGTTACTTGCGAGAGTTCGCCTGCCGTTATCATCAGGGATAGCGTCTGACCATTTCTCAAGACGCGAAGATTGACAGTAGAGCCGGGAGCAATCACCGCCATCGTTCGGGCGAAATCGCGCGGACTTGTAACTTCGTGCTCGTTCAGGAACACGATCACGTCGCCGACTTCAACGCCTTGGGTTGCGGCCGGCCCGCCCGCGTCCAGCTGGGCAACGAGGGCGCCCTGCGCTTTCTTCATATCCAATGCATCCGCGATCCTCGGCGTAATTTGCTGGAGGTACACGCCCACCCAGCCGCGCGTGACCCGTCCCTTCTCCCGGAGCTGCTGCACGACAAGTTTTACGGTTTCGGCCGGGATGTCGAACGCCACCCCTACGGAGCCGCCGGATGGCGAATAAATGACCGTGTTGACCCCGACGACCTCGCCCCTCACGTTAAACGTGGGACCGCCGGAGTTTCCCTTGTTGACCGGCGCGTCGATCTGAATGAAATCGCTATAGGGTTCCTCACCGATATCGCGCCCGCGCGCCGATACGATACCCGCAGTAACCGTTCCTCCAAATCCGAATGGGTTGCCGATCGGGAGCACCCACTCACCGATCCGGGGCTCCGTCGCGGCCAGACGCACATATGACAGGTCTCCAGCCGCGGAGATCTTGATCAAGGCGAGATCGGTTTGCGGATCCACGCCTATGAGCTTGCCAGAGTAGATTTTTCCGTCATCCATCGTTACTTCGATGTCAATGCCGCTCGCTACAACGTGCCCGTTCGTGACGATGTAGCCGTCCCCGGAGATAATGAATCCTGCGCCTACGGATATGTCGGATCCAGGGTCCTGATCCGGAGTCATCTGGATGCCGAATTGACGGAAAAACCGTTCCAACAGCGACCCTTGCGGGATCGATCGTGCGCGCGGGATATCAGACGTTCGCCGGTCCGACTTCACACGAATACCGACGACCGCCGGCCTGACGCGTTCGACGATCTCGGCAAATCCAGTTGGAGCGCTGACGCCGACCGCATCGACCTCTGCGGCAAGCGATCGTTCGCCCGGCAAAAGTAGCGCCCCGATCATCGCAACGGACAGGGTGAAGACAACCACCTTGCCGGCGCGGGCGGTCGCAACGACACGGGAGCTAAGGTCTGCAAGCATCAATCTCGCACCCAATCAGATGACGATGTTAAGCAAGCTTGACCTACTCGCGCCGCCTCATCTTGATTTGCGTCAATCGGTGGGTTTGTCCTCCCCGTCCGCGACCGCTGTTGCCGAGATGGGATCGGCAAACCGTGACCAAGTATTCATTGCACCTTACGCTCGATCGCAAAGCGATTCTGACTATTTCTACCGTGAGGAGAACGTCTTCGCCGAGCTTCCCGGGAGCCTTGCCCGCAAGTCCGCGTTCTGTCACGCAAAGCGTCTCCGAATTATCGCGGCGGCTTCAACTCGCCTGCCAGCCAGCCGACAGCATCTCTCTTCATTGGATCCACAGCAAAGGACGCAACTTCCGTGCGTTCGCAGGTCGAGCATTCAAATGTACGCTCCTCAAAACCACGCTTGCCAGGCGAGACGCGTGCAAGTGCCATCCGGTGCTTACACACAGGACACATCGGCCGCGTGCTTAGAGATGCAGGCATTCGCTGATCACCTAAGCCAGATAATTCGATTTTCGGGGCAGCACTCTCTGCAACAGAATCGAATCGCTGATCGAGCGTGAACCGCACCGTGAAACGCGCGCCTTGCCCGGAAGGATTTGCGCCGAGGATCGTCTGTCCACCGATTTGATTGACCAGTGATGAAACTATCTTCATCCCGAGACCACTCGACTTCGTTGGATCAAATCCTTTTGGAAAGCCGGGGCCGTCGTCAGAGACAGAAAGTTCGTAAACTCCCGCGTTCATGCGCAAATTTATTGAAATCTTGCCGTCGGCATATTTGGCGGAGTTCGTAACAAGCTCACTGACAATGTACCCCAGCGGTACTCCGATCGTGGTCGGCACTTCCAGCGCAATACCTTCAACTGCAATATCGCAATGCTCGCCGGGAAGGATTCCTTTCAGGTCGTGGCACAGGTTCTCAAGATAGTCCTTGAGCTCGACGCTTCCGGCGTGATCAAGAGCGTGGAGACGCTTGTGTACGCTACCTATTGTAGCGACGCGATTTGCAGCGATCTTCAGTTGATCGGCTGCCTTTGCGTTCGGCGTTTCCCGGCTTTGCAGCGAAAGCAAGCTTGCAACCATCTGAAGCCCGTTCATCAGTCTATGATCAGACTCACGGCTCATCAGATCTTTGTGCCTAATTAATTCGTCTTTCTGATCTAGCAGCACTTGTTCGCGCGCGAGAGCGGCTCGTAATTGGGCCTCCGTGTGCTTTAGCCTTTCGACTTCCTTCTGCCCCGCCTCGATCGCAACGCAAAATTCGCGGGGACAATCGTCGGGCCGCCGAAATGCCGCGGGAGCGGGATCTTGTCCCGGAGGCGTGACCGCGCTGCTCATGGCTTACTCCAATACCAACGGTTACAAGCCTGCTATTCCCGCAGCCAACTTCCCTTGCGCATCAGTTTCTCGCTCCCGGCGCCGGCAGGGAGGAATTTTGCTTGCAGACGCAATCGCCCCGCCTCTTCGGCAAGGCGCTGTTCCAGAGCTTTCGTCCGCTTGACGCGACGCCGCATCTGTTGCCCCCACACACTTGGGCGACTACACCTGATATTCTGCCTAAGACGCGAAAAGATCGCTTGATGCAGATCAAGAGTTCATAGACGGTTGCTGCGGCCTAGGCAGCCACAACACTGACCAAGGCCGCCACAAAGATTTTTGCGCGGGTCTAAAGTGTACCAGCTCCGGCCAATGTAGGCTTCGTAGCATCCAAGCGAAATCGCCTGGAGCATATGGCGGCGGCATGCCGATGTCGCCTGGATAGCCGGTGCAGATCGCGTGATGCGCCGCCGTGGGCACAACGACGTCCGGCAAGCCTGTGTCGCGAACGATACCGTCAGCTGCCGGCCGCATCAATTTCCGAAGCCATCCTGGTATGGGACGATTTGCAACTGAGGGGGTCGTCTTCAGAAAGTCGGGTACGATAACGTCTGAAGCCCGAGTAAAATTGATCCCAGGACCATGATCATGGGTGTGGGCAGCGGAAAGTCATAGATCATCTCATAGCCGACCCGTTTCTTCACCTCAGCGTCCTCCACGGAGGTCGACTTGACTGCTTCCGTCTGTGATGCTCACGCTACGCTGAAGCGTAAAGTTGCATGCGACACGCAGGTTACAGGCGCTTGCTCCGGAGATGGAGTCTAAGTGTCTCTCTCACCTCATCGTCCTCAAGGGCATCCTTGATCGCCCGATCGGCCTGCTCCCTCTCCTGCACGCCAGGGCTCCGGTTCGGTGCGGGCATCTTCGGCTCATGCTTCGCTACCTGCGGCTGCGCCCTCTGATCATCCTTGCTCATTTCACATTCTCTCGTTGAACTGATGCACCGGCCGGAACGACCCTGCTGACTCGATCGCCCTCTGACTCCTCATAACAACATCACATCCCGAACGGATAAGTGTCGGGAAGCCCGGCGATCTCGGCGGTATCCAGCGGAGTTACCGCCCGGGTGTCGTCAAACCAGATGTATTCGTCGAACTGCTGCGGCAAACTGGCCTGGAAGTAGTGGCTCGCAAGTTCGGTTTCGGGCCTGTAGATCACGCCGATGGCCCGCTCGAGCCGTTCCTTGCCAAGAGCCTTTGGACCGCAGAGATTGCCACGACCGCGCAGCCCAAGCATGAAGCGCGGAAGGCCCACTGCGTGACACAGCCGTTCATAGCTGTTGGGCAGCGACGGGCGAACGGTCTTGACCTCCATCGGGCCGCCCCAATCGGACGCCGCGGCGACCGTGCCGCTATGGGTGCCGAAGCCAACCAGATACGCCTGGACGCCAAACTCCTTGCGGCAGAGCTGGCCGATATTGTGCTCGCCGCGGGCGGCCATCTCGGTCGCTGCGGCGTTGCCGACATGCGAGTTGTGCGCCCAGACCACCGCCTTGCTGTCCGGCCCGTGGAACGCCAGCAGATTCTTGAGGGTGTCGAACATATGACTGTCGCGCAGATTCCAGGACGCGCGCGAGCCGTAGTACATGATCCGGTAGTAGCGTTCGGCGTTGGCCACCAGACGCGCATTCTGCTCGGCATCTAAGAAGCGCTCGCCATCGTGCTCGGCATAGGCACGGCGCTTGGTCAGGAGATCAGTGAGTGCGTGCGCAACGTCGGATTCGCAAGTCGGATAGGATCCGGTCAGCGCCGCATGGCCGTACGTGGCGGGATCGCGCTGCCAGGGCGTCAGGCAACCATAGCGCTCGCGGGCTACACACGCCGAGGCGGGATCGACTTCGTCGAGATAGTTCAGGACCGACCGAATTGAATCGTAGAGGCTGTAGAGATCAAGACCGTGAAACGCGACGCGCTTACTCTTCTCCACGGAACCGTTATGCTTGCGCAACCAGGTGACGAAATCGCGTACCTCGGTGTTTCGCCACATCCAGGTCGGAAACCGTGCAAACGCAGTCCACTCCGAAGGCGCATATTGGAAATGCCGCACATAGTGATCGACCCGGGCAGCATCCGGCCAGTCCGCCTCGATCGCCACGAAGCGAAAACCCTTCTTGACGATCAGATCATGGGTGATGCGTTCGCGCATCCGGTAGAACTCGGAGGTGCCATGGGTTGCCTCGCCGAGCAGCACGATGCGCGCCGACCCGATACGATCCATCAGCGGGCTGAGATCGGCCGCCTCGATGGATGGAAACGATTCAGCGGCGTCGGCGAGATCGCGGACTAGCGTTTCCTCATCCGGAGCGACCGGCCGCAGCGCTCGTCGCACGGGCGCGCTGGTCTTGCCTTCTGCAGTCGCCCATCCCTCTTCTCCGATCAATGGAACGAAGCGGACGTCGGCAATGTCTTCACTACGATATTCGTTCTTCGAAACGCGGACGACCCGGACCAATTCCTGGGTACGCTGATCGGCGCCGACGGGGATGACCAGCCTGCCGCCGATCTTCAACTGCTCCTTGAGCGCCTCTGGAACCTGCGGACCACCGGCGGCTACAACGATGGCATCGTAGGGCGCATGTTCGGGCCAGCCTTTGGTGCCGTCACCGTGCAGGACATGGACGTTATCGTAACCGAGTTCGGCAAGTGTAACCGCCGCCCTTTCCGCGAGCGGTCCGAGGCGTTCGACCGTGTACACATCGGCCGCGATCTCCGACAGCACCGCGGCGGCGTAACCGGAGCCGGCGCCGATCTCGAGCACCTTCTCGCCGCCCTTGAGCATCAGCGCCTCCGCCATGAAAGCGACGATGTAGGGCTGAGAAATGGTCTGTTCCCCGGCGATCGGGAGCGGCGAATCTTCGTAGGCGAATTCGCGAAGCTTCTCCGGCAGGAACAGCTCGCGCGGCACCTTGCCCATTGCCTCAAGAACGAGTTCGTCACGCACACCGCGCGCCACGATATTGTGCTTGACCATCTCTGCCCGCAGCGCAGGAAACGACCTCACCTCGTCAGAGCGATCTGGATTCGACGCTAACGACCCCATGATGGCGGCTCTTGCATCTCAGCTACGTTGAGTTCGCCTGCAAACGCCTCGCTATCTGCAATAGTGCCGTCGACCGTCGCGCCCCAATAGGTCCCGCTGATCGGATCGAACGAACGAAAACGTGAGATGCAATAGGCCTCCCACCCCGGCGCACCGTAGCCAATCGGTGCAACATATCGCGGAGGGTGGTAGCCACGATACGCGTAAGGGTAATAGGGATACGGCTCGTAGTAGCCCGGCGCGGCAAACAAGCCGCCAATCATCATTCCGGTCAATAGCCCCGCAGCCAGCGCACCACCCCCGTCACCGTGACGCCAGCGGACCTGTGTGACGTTGAAGCCGGTTGACGTTGTCATTGCGGTTGTTGCCGGCGCCAGCGGTGCTGCTATCGCCGAACCCAGCGGGCCAGCAAAACCCAGCGGGCCAGCAAAGCTCAAGAAGGTGACGACAACGATCGCAGCTCGAATTGCAGCGCGTTCATGCATGATCCACCTCCACTAGCAGTTCAACCTAGGACCATTGCGCCTCCATCGATTTGATCGACATCAAGCCCAGAAATGACGAACGCGTCAGGATCAATTCGTTGGATGCAAATGGAGGCGGCGGCCATGGATATCAACGAAGCCATCTATAATCGGCGCGCCGTACGCGAATTCACCTCGCAACCGGTGGACGAGGAAGTGTTGAAGCAACTCATTGATGCTGCCATCCAGGCGCCTAGCGCCGTCAATCAACAGCCATGGCTGTTTACGATCGTGCGGGACAAAGCATTACTCGCGCGCATTTCGCGCGAGGCAAAGGCCCATATGCTCAGAACCTCGGCCGCGGCGTTGGCATCGCATCACTTCCAAAGCATCCTCGAAAATCCCGATTTCGACATATTCTATCACGCTCCGGCATTGGTCGTGATCTCGGCACCCGAGGGCCCATGGGTCATTGAGGATTGCGCCCTGGCGGCTGAGAACTTGATGTTGGCGGCCTGCGCCGTCGGATTGGGAACATGCTGGATCGGCTTTGCGCAGGGATGGCTTGGAACATCGAAGGGGAAGTCGTCGCTCAAGCTTTCCGGCACGACCGTGCCAGTCGCGCCCATTATCGTAGGGCATCCCAAAACAGCGGTGGCGCCGGTTCCCAGAAAGGTCGCGAAGATTGACTGGATTTCGTAGCCTTCGGGGACCAGGTGAATGAAAGACCCTTACGAGACGCTCGGCGTAGCCCGATCGGCGACCGACAAGGAAATCAAGAGCGCCTTCAAAAAACTCGCCCGCAAATTTCATCCCGACCTCCATCCGGGCGACAAGGAGGCCGAGGCGAAGTTCAAGGCCATCTCGGCTGCCAACGATCTGCTCAAAGACAAGGAGAAACGGCGGCGGTTTGACGCGGGTGAGATCGACGCCAGCGGCGCAGAGCGACCGCAGGAGCGGTTCTATCGCGACTTCGCGGATGGGCCTGCCTACACCACCCATGCCGCGCAGGATGGATTTGACAGCAACGAAGATCTGGAAGAATTCCTGGCAAAAGCGTTTGCCGGCAGAGGCCAACGATCAGAGAGGGCATTCCGGGCGCGCGGTCAGGATGTGAGCTATGTGCTGCCGGTGGCCTTCGTGGACGCCGCCAGCGGCGCCACCCGCACCATTACGCTACCGGACGGCAAGACCCTGGAGGTGATGGTTCCCGAGGGCGCCGAAGACCGGCAGATGCTGCGGCTGAAAGGCCAGGGAATGCCTGGCTATGGCGGCGGGCCGCCAGGCGATGCCTATGTCGAGTTGCACATCCAGCCGCATCCGTTCTTTCACCGCAAGGATGACAACATCCATGTCGAAATACCCGTGACCCTGAGGGAGGCAGTGCTGGGAGGCAGGATCGAGGTACCGACAATCACTCAACCGGTGACGATGACAGTCCCGAAGGGTTCGAATTCCGGCACTACGCTGCGGCTGCGTGAAAGAGGTATCCGCAACCGAAAGTCCGGGCAGCGCGGACATCAATTGATCACGCTGAAGGTGGTCCTGCCTGCGGGCGAAGAACCCGAACTGGTAGAATTTTTGGAAGCATGGCGACCGAAAAACGCTCAGGATCCACGCAAGGAGATGGAGCCATGATGGCTGTCGACGATCTCTTGGCCGCCATATCCGCCCTCCAGCGCAGCGATCTCGAACATTGGATCAGCGAAGAACTGGTCGCGCCGCAACAGAACGACGGATCGCTGACGTTCTCGGACATGGAATGCGCGCGGGTCCGGCTCATTTGTACGCTGACCTATGAACTCGACGTCGATGACAGCGCGCTACCGGTGGTGCTGTCGCTGCTTGATCAGCTTTACGACACCCGCCAACGTTTGTTTTCCCTGACCCGGGCCATCAAGACGCAGGACGAAACCGTTCAACTCGCTATCGCAGCCGCAACATCGCGGGAGAGCAAGCTCCAGGAGAGAGGTCACCAGCCGGGCACTTAGTGATGTTCGGTCCGGGAAATCGGCGGTTGTCTTCACGGCAAAGGGCGCGCCAATCATCCGCCTTAGGCCTCGGCAACCGGCAGCGTTGCGCAGATTGTGTTTAAAATGTCCCTTTGTGTTTGTGACTGACCATTCTAAGGACCACTGGTCTTTCTCGCTCGCTTCGAGGTGAGCGACCAGATCAAGTATCGCAAAAACGATCCTCAGCGCTCCTACCGATTTTACGAGACGTTGCTGCGGTTGAAATCGCCCGACCCGCTGCAATTTGATCCAACTCAAGGACTTGTCGAGGGCGCCTCATAAGATGAAGCATTTCGGGCCTCGACCGAGAGATTGATAGCAATGGAGGACCATGCCGTGCTCAGATTCAATCAACTCGTCACAATAGCTTCCGTATCATTCGCCATCGCAATGTCCTCCGCAGGCGCCAACGCTCAGCCTTACGGACCCGGAGCGCATGGATGGGGACGGGACATGATGGGCTCCGGCATGATGATGGGGCCGGGGTTCATGGGTCGTGGTGGATTCGCGGGCATGTGCAGCCCCGCTGCCGCCGGCTTTTCCGGATGGCGCATTGCCCGGCTCGAACAGGTCATCAAGCCAACAGATGCGCAACGTGCCAAGTTCGATGAATTGAAGGCGACATCCGACAAAGCCTCCGAGGCCCTCCGCCTCGCCTGTCCGACCGACGTGCCGACCACCGCAGTCGGTCGAATGGAGTTCATGGAGAAGCGCATGGAAGCGATGCTGCAGTCGATCAAGACCATGCGTCCCGCTTTCGAGGCCTTCTACGCCACTCTCAGCGACGAGCAGAAGAGCCGACTGGATACGCCTTCGGACCGCGGCCGCTTTTGGCGGCACCTTTGGTAGAGCATCAGCCGGGTCTGGAAGACGAGACTTCGAATTTTTGTCCAGGGCGCGTTCAAGTCGGATGCCGGCTGACCAGGAGGGATCCCAAAATGGGCTATTACTTCAGCAAGACCTTGCCGGTCGGGTTCGACGAAGCCGTGCGCCGCGCCACCGAAGCTTCAAAGAAAGGAGGCTTCGGCATCATCACGGAAATCGATGTCAGGCGAACGTTCATGGACAAGCTCGGTATCGATTTTCGAAACTATCGTATCCTCGGGGCATGCAATCCACGGCTTGCCTACGAAGCACTCCAGCTTGAGGACAAGGTCGGCACCATGCTGCCCTGCAACGTCGTCGTTCAGGAGATCACTCAAGATCGCACCGAGGTCGCCGCCATTGATCCCGTCGCGTCAATGCAGGCAATTGAAAATCCTGGCCTCAAGGCGTCGGCTGATCGTGTCCAGACACTGCTCCGAAACGTGATCGACGGCTTATAAGGCAGCCACGTAAAATCCGTTGAAAGGTTGACCTGTCTCAAGACCGGGCAGGTCCAACATGATCTGATGTTTTCATGGCTCGATATATCAAATCTTTCCTCGAGATCGGATTGAACGACGTCGGGCTGGTCGGCGGCAAGACCGCGTCGTTAGGGGAATTGTATTCTGCTCTCGCGCCCCAGGGGATTTCCGTCCCCAACGGCTTTGCGATCACGGCAGACGCCTATCGCGACGCGCTATCCCGGGACGGTGTCGCGGACGCACTTCACCGGCTTCTTGACGGGATCGACAAAAGCAAGATCAGGCAGCTCGCGAGCAAGGCCGCCAAGGCCCGCGAGATCATATACAAAGCGATGGAAACGCCGCTTCTGCGCGAACAGATCGTGGAAGCGTATCGGCAGCTCGAGCGCGAGGCCGGGATCGGGGTCGCGGTCGCCGTTCGGAGCTCTGCGACGGCGGAGGATCTACCGACGGCGAGTTTTGCAGGCCAGCACGAGAGCTTTCTCAATGTGCGCGGGCCCAAGGATTTGTTTGAAGCCTGCCGGCGCTGCTTTGCTTCCATTTTCACCGATCGCGCGATCTCTTATCGCGTCGATAACGGCTTCGATCATTTCAAGGTCGCGCTCTCCGTCGCCGTGATGAAAATGGTCCGTTCGGATCTGGCGGCAAGCGGCGTCGTCTTCACGCTCGATACCGAATCCGGCTTTCGTGACGTGGTCTTTGTCACGGGTTGTTACGGCCTCGGTGAGACCATCGTGCAGGGCCAGGTCGATCCGGACGAATTCTACGTACACAAGCCAACGCTGAGCCAGGGTTTTCGCCGCGTGCTGCGGCGCCGGCTCGGAGCCAAGCAGATCCGCATGATCTACGGCAAGCGTGGCGGCAGCCATGCGACGCTCACCCGCAATGTGCCTGACGCCGAACGACAGAAATTCTGCATTTCCGACCCGGACGTGCTGAGACTTGCCGAGATCGCGGTCCGGATCGAAGCCCATTATTCGAAACATGCCGGCGTTTCGATGCCGATGGACATCGAATGGGCCAAGGACGGTGTCGACGGGAAGCTTTACATCATTCAGGCCCGGCCCGAGACCGTCGCCTCGCAGCGTTCAGCGGACTTCTACGAGACATATAACCTCAAGGGACATGGCCCGGTCATCGTCAGCGGTCGCGCGGTGGGGGAGAAGATCGCTTCAGGGCGCACGCGCCGCATTTCGACCGCGCGCGATCTTGCAGCCTTCAGGCCGGGTGAAATCCTGGTGGCGTCGGCCACCAGCCCGGATTGGGAGCCGGTCATGAAGATTGCAGCCGGCATCGTCACCGACAAGGGCGGCCGCACCTGCCATGCCGCCATCGTGGCGCGCGAGCTGGGCATCCCCGCCGTGGTGGGCGCCACGCACGCGACCGAGAAGATCAAGACCGGGACCGAAGTCACGATCAGCTGCGCCGAAGGCGATATCGGAAGCGTCTATCAGGGAGCGGTTGCCTTCGACGTTACCAAGACGCCAGTGAGCGAGCTCCGGCAGCCGCGCACGGCGATCATGGTCAATGTCGGAACCCCGGAAATGGCGTTCCGCACAGCGATGCAGCCGCAGGCTGGAGTCGGCCTTGCCCGCATGGAGTTCATCATCAGTGAACATATCGGCGTTCACCCGATGGCGCTGCTCAAGCCGGACAAAATCAAGTCGACCAAGGCGCGGGCCGCAATCGCCCGCCTGGCGAAGGGCTTCAAGAATCCGGCCGATTTCTTCGTTCAAAGGCTGGCGGAAGGCGTCGGCACTATCGCCGCGGCATTTTATCCGAAGCCTGTGATCATGCGGCTTTCCGACTTCAAGACAAACGAGTATGCCAGCCTGCTTGGCGGGGAAGGCTTCGAGCCCAAGGAAGAGAATCCGATGCTGGGATTCCGGGGCGCCTCTCGCTACAGCCACCCCGCCTACGCCGAAGGATTTGCACTGGAGTGCGCAGCACTGCGACTGGTGCGCGAGGAGATGGGTCTCTCCAATCTGCGCGTCATGGTGCCGTTCTGCCGGACTGTCGAGGAGGGCCGGCGCGTGATCGTGACGATGGCGGCCAATGGGCTGAAGCGCGGCGAAGGCGGGCTCGAAATCTTCGTCATGTGCGAAATTCCGAACAATGTCATTCAGATTGACGCGTTCGCCGAGCTGTTCGACGGCTTTTCGATCGGCTCGAATGATCTCACGCAACTCACGCTGGGGGTCGATCGGGATTCCGATATCGTCGCCTTCGATTTCGACGAGCGCGATCCGGGAATGCTGGAGATGTTCAGACAGGCCGTGGTGGGCGCCAAGCGCAACGGACGTTACGTCGGCATCTGCGGCGAGGCGCCGGCGAATTACCCGGAGATTGCGCGCTATTTGACGGGGCTGGGCATCGATTCGATCAGCGTGAATCCCGCGAGCGTATTTCGAACCATGGCCGCCGTGTCGGACGCCGAGGCCACTCTCCCAAAGTCTGGGACGTGACGCTTCCGCGCGTTGTCGCAATCAGATCGCGGCCGCGACGGCAGCAGCGTGGATACGCTCCGCCGCGGCATTGACCTTTCTCATCATCTCCGTCAGCTCACCATAAACCTGGTCATCGATGGTCACCGTGCCGAAATTGGAATCCTCGCCGTCAAAGCGGCCCTCGACCGGCTGGTCGGCATGCTCGAACCAATGATAGCCAATCACATTCGGCTTGCTGAGAGCTGCCACGACGTAGCCCTCGAAAGCCTGGGCGCGCTCCGTCTGAGTGGCCACCCGTGGCCCCGCTCCCTTGGAATTCGGTAGGCCCGCATCGTCGCCGCGGAACGAGAATTCCGAGATCAGGCACGGCTTACCGGTAGCGGCGTAAGCGTCAATGACAGGACCTGGATCGAAGTCGTAGCAATTGAATGAAACGACATCCAGGTGACGGCCGGCCGCGGCAATCACACCGCTGAGCGGTTGATATCCGAACCGGGAGCCGATCACGAGATGATTGGGGTCGGCCGCCTTGATCGCCGAGACGCACAGTTCGAAATACTTATCGGCCACAACAGCCGCGAAGGCATCGCAATCTGCTGAGAACGCCTCGCGGGCGGGATCTTCCAGGTTGGCCTTGGTCTCTAGCGCATCGTTTAAGGCGCCGGGCCGGAGTCTGACAAACGGCGCCACGATGTGTTCGATCCTGCCGAGTTCCTCCCAGGATCGCGCCCGTGTGCGCCATACGGCATTGAATTGAGAAAATTCTCGGTAGTGCGCCTGCAGACCCGAGATTGCGGCAATCCTGCCGGGACGATGAGATGGCAGCTTCAGAAATAACGTCAGAAGCTCGTCGGTACCGCGCCAGTCGGGCGACCAGTAGAGTTCGTTGTCGACGAACGTTCCGAGCAAGCCGGGATCATTATGCCGGGACCGGCAGCGCTGATCGGCGCTCACGCGGATATGCGCCGAGAACTCGGAATCGAACACATCCGGAAAGATCTGATCACGCCGGTGCAGCCGAAACGAAGCGCCGAGCTCCGTGGTCGGCGCGGTCGCCAGCAATCGCGATCCCGTGCTGGCGACGAGTTCGTCTGACCAGCAGCCGACCGTGTTGAATTCCCAGCTTGCGAGTCGCTGAGACACAGCGGTGCGCCAGCTCTGCAGGTTGCCGTACTTGGTCCGGCAGGCATCGGCGTAAGGCACGCGTTCGGTCCCGGCGATGCGATCCTGATCGAATCGGACCGTATTGACGCCCTTCGAGAGAAATCTGCCACCATCGGGATCGACGAGCCAGAATACGCCATTGCGCTCGGCAACGCGGAAGAAGCCGCTCCCGCTGAAGTCGGCGTCGACCACCCCTCCCCATTTCGTTCTTTGCAAGCGCTGACCCCGGCAACATTCTAAAGATATCAATCCATCGCACGGCCGGCACGGGGCTTCTTGACCTATCTCAATACCACTCGGAACCGACATGACTACCAATGTCGCAGGGAGACAACGTGCCTGAGACCACCGGCTGGCCGCGCATCAACATAGCGGTCGCCGACAAACAGGACCAAGCAGGTCGTGCATGCAGACAACGCAACTGCCGAATACCGCCAGCCTGCGCTCCGATTTCATCTGGGGCGTTTCTACCTCCAGCTTCCAGATCGAAGGGGCAACGCAGGAGGATGGGCGCGGATTGAGCGTCTGGGACATCTATTGTCGGACCGGTGAGATCAAGAATCGCGACACCGGCGACGTCGCGTGTGACCATTATCATCGCTACCGCGAAGATGTCGGTCTCATGAAGGCGCTGGGCGTGCAGGCGTACCGGTTCTCGGTGGCCTGGCCGCGTATCCTGCCACAGGGCCGCGGATCCGCGAACGAGGCGGGCTTTGCATTTTATGACCGTCTGATCGACGAGCTGTTGGCCGCTGGTATCGAGCCGTGGCTGTGCCTGTATCATTGGGACCTGCCGCAGGCCCTCGAGGAGCGCGGCGGCTGGCTCAATCGGGAAGCGGCCGTGTGGTTCGCCGACTATGCGAGTTTGATCGCCGCGCGCTTTGGTGACCGGGTCAAGCGCTTTGCAACATTCAACGAACCGTCGATGTTCAGCCTGTTCAGCCGTTCGCTCGGCAAGCGGGATAGCAGCAGCGAGGACAAGCTCCACTGCATGATCCACAACGTCAATCTCGCCCACGGGGCGGCGGTGGATGTGCTTCGCGCCAACGTAATCAACGCCTCGATCGGCTGCATTCACAATCGGCAGCCATGCCGGCCTTCCAGCGCAAGCGAGGCCGATGCAGCGGCTGCGGCACGCCTGGATGTGTACTGGAATGCGGCCTTTCCGGATCCGCAATGCCGCGGCGAGTATCCGCCGTCGATGCGCACGGCGATCGAACCGCATATGCAGCCGGGGGACCTGACGCGGATTTGCCGTCCGCTCGATTGGTTCGGACTGAACCACTATAGCCCGGTCTACGTGATGGCCGGCGCGGATTCGATGCTGGGTTACGACTTCGGTGACAAGCCGGCCAGCCTGCCCTTGACCCCGATCGGATGGCCGATCGATCCCGACGCTTTCAGTCAAGCATTGCAGGATGTGCACGCGCGGTATGGCCTCCCAATCTACGTGCTCGAGAATGGCTATGGCGATTCCGGCCAGCCCGACCAGACCGGTGCGGTAATCGACCCGGGCCGGATAGAGTTCTTGAAGGCCTATATCAACGCAATGAACGAAGCCGCTGCCAGCGGCGTCGATGTTCGTGGCTATTTCGTCTGGTCGCTGCTCGACAATTTCGAATGGGACTCCGGTTACAGCATCAGGTTCGGCCTGACCTATGTCGACTATGCTTCGCTGCGGCGAATCCCGAAATCGTCTTTCCGCTGGTATGCCGGGTTGATCAGGGCGGTGCGGCCATGATCAAGGCGGCGTTGGAAGGACGAGCCGCGCTGCTTGCAGATGTTGGAGGGACCAACGCCCGCTTCGCGCTACTGACCGACGGCAAACTCGGCGCGATCACACATATGGCGGTCAATGACTACGCTACCTTTCAGGAAGCGCTCGCTGCCTATCTCGGCGCTTCGGCCAAGGCCGAAAGGCCTGCTTATGCGATCCTTGCCGCTTCCGGCGCGGTTGAGAATGGCCGCTGCGCGCTCACGAACAATTCCTGGATCGTCGATGCAGAGGAGTTGCGCGGGACCCATGGATTTTCGATCGTACGATTGATCAACGATTTTGAAGCAGTCGCATGGGCCCTACCCCGCCTTGGCCCTCGCAGCGTGCTGCAGCTCGGCGGGCGGCAGCAGGTGCCGGGAGCACCCCTTGCCGCGATCGGCCCAGGCACCGGTTTGGGAATGGCGGTGAGCATCCCACGCCCCGGCGGGGAGATCGTTCTCGCCAGCGAGGGAGGCCATGCCACGATGGCAGGAGGTTCGTTGCGCGAGGATGCGGTGATTGAGCATTTGCGGCGACGTTTCGGACATGTGTCGGCCGAACGCGCCCTGTCGGGCGCGGGGCTCGAAAACCTGTATGACGCTCTCGCCTCGATCGACGGCGCGACGCCGCCAAAACGCCGCGCGGCCGACATTACGCGGGCCGGAATTGAGGGGACGTGTCCGACCAGCCGCGCCACCATTGGCATGTTTTGCGCGATGCTGGGGTCTGTCGCGGGCAACCTAGCGCTCGCGCTGAATGCAAGAGGCGGGATATTCATCGGCGGCGGCATTTTGCGCCACATACCAGAGTATCTTGCCGCCTCCGAGTTTCGCCGGCGCTTCGAGGAGAAGGGGCGGCTCCGAAGATTCCTGGAACCCATACCGGCCTATCTCATCCTGGACGACGACGTTGCGTTCGTCGGCCTTCGTAACCTGATGGAGGTCGAAGGCATTGGCTGAGATACCGCAACTCGACATCGTGACCCTGACCATCAACCCGGCTGTCGATATTTCGACCTCGGTCAGGAAGCTGGTGCCCTTCACGAAGATGCGCTGCACCGAGGCTCAGCGCGATCCCGGCGGTGGCGGGATCAATGTGGCCCGTGTCCTGATGCGGCTCGGCCTCGAAGCGACTGCGGTCTATCCGGCCGGCGGCGCAACCGGCCAAACGCTGGCGGCGCTGGTTGAACGCGAGGCTGTGCGCAGCATCGTCATCCCGACGTTGAAGGATACTCGCGAAGACATCACCGTCTTCGACGAGACCAGCAAGGAGCAATTCCGGCTGGTGTTCCCGGGCGCCTCCCTCAGCGAATTCGAATGGCAGCAATGTCTCGACGCAATTGCCCGTCTCAGTCCAAAGGCTGCGTTTGTCATTGCAAGTGGTAGCTTGCCGCCAGGAGTGCCGGCCGATTTCTACGGCAGGGTGGTCCGGGCATCGAAAGGGGCAGCTAAGATCATCGTTGATACGTCCGGCGCTTCGCTCAAAGCCGCGCTGGAAGCGGGCGTCTATCTCATCAAGCCCAACCTTCGCGAGTTTCAGGAGCTTGCGGGGATCAGCTGCGCCGACGAATCCTCGCTCCTGGAGGCGGGGCGCCGCCTGTTCGACCGTTATCGCATCGAGATCATTGCCCTCTCGTTGGGCTCCGGCGGGGCCCTGCTCCTGACGCGCGACATCGCCATGCGTGCGAATGGCCTTCCTATGGAGCCTGTCAGCGTTTCCGGCGCAGGCGACAGCTTCCTGGGGGCGATGGTGTGGCGCCTCGCCAATGGCGACAAGCTCGATAGCGCCCTGCGTTATGGCATCGCCGGCGGTTCGGCGGCGCTGCTCAGTCCCGGAACGGGGCTTTGCCTTGCTGCGGACGTTCATCGCCTAGCATCCAGCGTGAACGTAACAATCATAGCCGGCTATCATGCTTAGCAACGAGGCGTACCACTCACCCGGCGAACGGCAGTTGCTGCTGCGCTTCTGGAAAAGTGCCTGCGGCTTCTGGAAAGGCAAGTCGGCGGGGTGGGCCTGGCTACTCACCGTATTGCTCATTGCGACAGTTCTTCTGCAACTGCTGACCCAGTATTCGCTGAACTTCTGGAACCGCGACTTCTTCAACGCGATCGAGCGCAAGGACGGGAAGGAGCTCCTCGGCCAGGCGCTGCGATTCATCCCGCTCGCTGCGGCCAGCCTGTCGCTCGCCGTATTTTCGGTCTGGGGGCGGATGACGCTCCAGCGAAAGTGGAGAGCCTGGTTCAGTGATGAGCTTTACCGCTACTGGCTGGGGCAGGATCGCTTTGTGCGACTGAACTTCGTGGCGGGAGACTATCAGGCCCCTGAATATCGAATCGCAGAGGACGTCAGACTGGCAACGGACCTCCCGGTCGACCTCGTTCTCGGGCTCGCCGCTTCTCTCCTGACAGCGGCCACCTTTATCGGCATCCTTTGGGTGGTCGGAGGCAATCTCACGATTGATGCAGCCAGCCTCACTCTGACCATTCCCGGCTATCTGGTCGTCGCCGTCGTCATCTACTCGATCGCCGTAGCAGCCGTGACGATGTTGATCGGCCGCCGGCTGACGGACGTTCTGGAAGAGAACAAGCGGGCCGAAGCCCAGTTGAGGGCCGTCGGAACCCATGTGCGTGAAAGCGGAGAAAGCACGGCACCCAGCATGAAAGGCGAGGATGGAATTCGCGCGATCCACCCCGCCCTCAAAGCGGTAATTTCGTCTTGGCTGGATTATTGCTGGCAACTCGTACGTCTCACGATCATAACCCACACGAATTCGCTGGTGACGCCGGTGATCGGCCTGCTGCTTTGCACGCCGAAATACGTTGCCGGTACGATGCTGCTCGGCGAGGTCGTCCAGGCGGCCGCAGCCTTTGTCGTGGTCCAGGGCGCCTGCAGCTGGTTTACGGATAACTATCCACGCCTTGCGGAATGGGCTGCTTCGGCCAACCGTGTGGCGTCGCTTCTTCTCGCGTTGGACAAGACCGATCCATCTCAGGTGAAGGATGATAAAGTACGTATGCGCGGCTGAGAGCGGCGCCCGCGAAAGCTCGAATTCTCTGTCGTCCTGCGGCTTTAGCGTCCCACGATGTTGATGTTGGGACTTGGGGATCCATCGCGGACAACGATCGCCGCAGCGGACGCGTCGCCTTGCAGCACTTGCGTCGATGGGCGCCGAGTGCGTCACAAGCCTACACGCTTCGGCACTTGCACACTCACGCAGGCCGGAAACCTGTTTTTCAAGGTTTTTTACGAGAAGAAAGTGGCGGATAGGATTTGAGAACCGGCGGAAAGGGAGGGATTCGAACCCCCGTTAACCCGCCACACTTTCACAAATCGCAGTCCCGCACGTCGGTTCCCCGAGCCGATGTTGATCGTTTATTGCGAGAATTGATCCGCGACCCTTGCGGATGTATCAATGAGACATCCCTCGCGTCGAAATTTCTATCGGCCAAGCCTGGGAAATCAAAGGGTTACGCTGGATTTGGTAGCGGGAGAGGGACTCGAACCCCCGACCCCAGGATTATGATTCCCGTGCTCTAACCAGCTGAGCTACCCCGCCAAAGGGATCGCGAACGGCGGCTAACGCCGATCTCGCGAACGCGCGGCATATAAAGAAGGGGGCGGCGGGAAGTCAATCCGCCTTCGCTCGAGCTTCGGCGCGACAAGCCGCTTTGGGGGTGGATAAACAGCCCGTTTCGGCGCGGATTCCGGCCTCTCCCCGCGTGCGGGGAGAGGCAGAGAGAATCGTGACTATTTCGGCCTCACATTGGGGTCGCCGCCGGGGCTGCCGGGAGGCGGGATCACCGGGGTGGTGCCGCCAGACTCGGGTGCCGGGGCGTGCATCTCGGGATCAACGCCGGCGGGCGGGCAGAGCACGCCGTCGGATTTTGCCAGCCTGTCGCCGAGCGGTTCCCGGGACTGACCGGTGGTGGTGCCGTCGGGGCCGCGGTTCGGGCGGTCCTGCGGGGCGCAATTAGCTGCATGTTGCAGGGACGGCGGCGCGGTCGCTTGCGGCGGCGTCCCGGGGGCGGGCGGAGCC
>LNAP01001315.1_pt1 | contig 33409 bp, 23 predicted proteins | sample 602601 | NCBI WGS metagenome assembly LNAP01 (sample SAMN02440304, study PRJNA202911) | soil metagenome | biome: Subtropical and temperate rainforests or woodlands; isolation source: soil samples (1 kg each in a 20% v/v slurry with milli Q water) were... ...
GCAGCGCGCAGTGCGTCAATGTCTTCGCCCAGCGCAAAATCAAGACCCAGCATTTATTGCCCCCTTATCCATTGATTATTTCCAGTGGGTGCTGACAGTAGAATCAGCCCATCGGCAACATTATGATGATTTATAAAATCCGCTAACATGACATGCGCACATTGCCCGGCGCATGCTCCTGCTTGGTTCCACATGGCAGACAAGGACAAGGCGAACTGCTTGCGCCATTTGATCTTCGCTGTCATGTTTTTTGTTTTTTGACTACTATAACAGGGCGATACAGGAAAACCGTGCCCCTAGCCCTGCGATAACCCTATGAACGCACCACTGACCTACACTCACGACACAGCCCCCGAGGCGGGCACGGCAATCAGCATCCTGCCCGGCATCGAGTGGATTTGCATGCCGCTGCCCTTTGCCCTGAACCACATCAACCTGTGGCTGCTGGCCGATGGCGGGGATCATCCAGCCAAGGGTTTTGCGACCATAGACACCGGCATTGCCACGCCCGACGTGCGCAACGCCTGGCAAAAGATTTTGGCAGGCCGCACGCTCACCCGTTCCATCGTCACGCATTTGCATCCGGACCACGTCGGCAATGCCCGCTGGCTGGAAGAAAAAACCGGCGCGCCACTATGGATGTCGCAAGGCGACTACTTGACGGCAAAGCTGATCAATGCAGGCGCCTCCCCGTTTTCAACCCCCGATTTAATCAGTTTCTTTATGCAGCATGGCATGGGGCAGGATCATGCCGATGCGTTTGAAAAGCGCGGCAACGCGTACAAAAACGGCGTACCCGATTTGCCTGGCAGTTATATCCAGCTGTTGGATAACGACGTGCTGCGCATTGGCGCGCACGACTGGCGCACCATCGTCGGCTATGGTCATGCGGCAGAACACATGAGCCTCTATTGCGAGGAACTGCACGTGCTGATTTCGGGCGATATGCTGTTGCCCCGCATCTCGACCAATATCTCGGTGCATCCGGCCAACCCCTATGCCAATCCGCTCAAACTGTTTCTGGATTCGATTGATAAATTTCTAGCGCTCCCGACAGACACCTTGGTACTGCCTTCGCACGGCAGGCCTTTCCGCGGTCTGCATGGGCGCGTGGCCGCCTTGCATCAGCACCATGCCGAGCGCTGCGAAATTTTGCTCAAGACCTGTCACCGCCAGGCACGCAGCGCGGCAGAAATCATCCCTGCCCTGTTTGAACGCGAGTTCAACGATGCCCATCAAACCATGTTCGCCATGGGCGAAGCCATTGCCCATCTGAACTATCTGGTGCATGGCGGAAAAATGCGGCGCATTGACAACCATCACCCCGATTACGCCCCTCAGACCATACGCTTTATCAGTTAGGAGAAACGCATGCCAAACCAAGCCACAAGCGCAACCGAAGCACGCAAAAACGCCGCCTCGACAAAGCCCCCAGGAAATAATCCAGCCAACAGCACAAGCACGGCGACAGCGCTTGGTCACCCGCAAGACCTTGGCAAAATTTACGCGGATGTTGCCCTGCGTGCCACCAAACTCATTACCGCATACATGCAGCGCCAGATAGCAAAAGGCATTACCCCACCTGCGGATGACCTTGGGGTAATACAGGCCTTCACCGACATGTTTGCGAACATAATCACCCACCCGCAAAAACTGGCACAAGCACAAATGGGTTTGGCGTGGGATTATTTTTCCTTGTGGCAGCAGGCCATGTTGCGTGCCATGGGCAGCGATACCCAGCCGTTGGCCACGCCCCCCAAAGGCGATAACCGCTTTAAGGATGCGCAATGGAATGAGAGTTTTTTGTTTGACTTCATCAAGCAAAGTTACCTGGTGACCGCGCGTCATATTTATGACACGGTACATAACGTTGAAGGCCTGGATGCGCATGAACAACAAAAGGTCAACTTTTTCACCCACCAGTTTGTCGATGCCTTATCCCCCTCGAATTTTGCCCTGACCAATCCGGCCGTTGTGCGTGAAACGCTGGACACGCATGGCCAAAACCTGCTCAATGGCTTTAACAATCTGCTGCGTGACCTGGAAGCGGGTGACGGCCAGCTGCGCATCAAGATGACCGATCCAGAAGCCTTCAATCTAGGCGAGAACGTCGGCTCCACGCCGGGCAAAGTGATATTCCAGAATGAATTGATCCAGCTCTTGCAATTCGAGCCCACGACCCCGCAGCAATTCAAGCGCCCGCTGCTGATTATCCCACCCTGGATCAACAAGTATTACATCCTTGACCTGCGTCCGGCCAACTCGTTTATCAAATGGGCGACGGACCAAGGCCACAGCGTGTTTGTCATTTCCTGGGTTAATCCGGACGAGCGCCTGGCAGAAAAAGACTTTTCCAGCTATCTCGAAGAAGGCTCTCTCGCGGCCATTGATGCGGTTTGCCGGCAAACCGGCGAGCAGGAACTCAATCTCATTGGCTATTGCCTGGGCGGCACCTTGCTGGCGTCCACACTAGGCTATATGGCCGTTAAAAAAGACCCGCGCATTGTCTCCGCGACCTTCTTTGTCACCATGCTGGACTTTTCCGAGCCAGGCGAGCTGGGCGTCTTTATCGACGACAAACAGCTCAATTCGCTGGATAAAAAAATGCAGGCACGCGGTTATCTCGATGGCAGCGAAATGGCCGGAGCATTCAACCTGCTGCGCGCAAACGACTTGATCTGGTCGTTTGTGGTGAACAACTACTTGATGGGCAAACAGCCCTTCCCGTTTGACCTGCTGTACTGGAATTCCGATTCCACGCGCATGCCCAGGAAAATGCACAGCGAATATCTGCATAACATGTACTTGAAAAATCTGCTCAAGGAACCGGGCGGCATCACCTTGCTCGATACACCGATCGACCTCGCCAAAATCATCACGCCCAGCTACTTTATTTCCACCATTGAAGACCACATTGCGCCATGGAAGAGCACCTACCTCGGCGCGGGTTTATTGGGCGGCCCAGTGCGCTTTGTGCTCGGCGGTTCAGGGCACATCGCCGGTATTGTTAACCCGCCCAGCGCGGGTAAGTATGGCTATTGGACGAATGAGGGCAAAACCAGCGGCAAGAAAAAATCCTTGCCTAAAAGCGCCGACGAATGGTTTAGCGGCGCTGAAAAACACGAAGGCTCCTGGTGGAATGACTGGCAAGCCTGGATTACGCAATTGAATGCCGAACAAGTGCCCGCACGCGATCCGGTCAAAGGCAAGTTAAAGATACTGGAAGACGCCCCCGGCAGCTACGCCAAGTTGCGCCTTGATACGCTGAAAAAAGCTTGACACAGCACGCACCAAACCAGTCCGGCACCACAGCCCTGCGGGTAGTGCTGGACACCAACGTCTTGCTCTCGCTCTACGTTTTTGCCGACAGCCGCTTTGCGCCCTTGCGCGCGAAAATCGAAACGGGACAGTGGCAGGCCATCAGCAGTGCGGAATGCCTGGCGGAATTCCGCCGCGTGCTGGACTACCCGCACTTTGCCTTGACAGGCGAGAGGCAGGACGCGGCCTATGCGCAGTACCGCCAAGCGGTGCATTGCGTGACAACAGCGGCAACTGAAGAAGAAAGATCCGCACTGCTGATCCAAGCGAACAAAAGTTTTTTACCGCGCATGAATCCCGTTACCAGGACCACCCTGCCGATCCTGCCGCTATGCAAAGACCGCGACGATCAGAAGTTTCTGGAAACCGCACTCGCTGGCGCTGCGGATTGGCTGATCACGGCCGATAAGGCGCTGCTGGTCCTGGCCAGACGGGAACGCCTGCGCGGCCTGTTTCGCATTCTCACGCCGGAAACCGCGCTGAATCCAGAAACCTCCGTTTTCCGCTTCCAATGCCGTTGAACCGCTGATGGATACTGCGCCTTTCCGTTTTTGCGCCCTTCACCTGCCGGGGGGTCCTGCTACACGTCCAACGGCGGTTTCCAGGTTTAACGAACGGATTAGCCCGATGGGCTAAAAAGTCGGCGCTGGCAACACGGCGTCTGGCAAGATAAATCGCAAAAAAAGCATCCGCTTACAAAAACCGGCTCAAAAAGTGTTGGCTGGTTTTATCCAGCGCCGTGCGGTCGCGGATCAAGAACTGCAAGCCGTGGCTGTCGGCGATCAGCAGGCTTTGTGAGCTCAGACGCCGGATGTCGTCTTCCGTTTTCAACGTCAGCGTGGTCTCGCCGCGGTTCGTTGCCACCTGCCATTGGCTGGGTGTGGCATAGGTCGAGACTTTGCGAATGGCGGTGATTTCCGGCATGAATTCGCGCTCGGCCAAGGCCTCTTCTATCAGCGGGCGAAAAGACACCGGGCAATCCTCCAACTGATCAAACCAGCACAGCTCGCGCCCGTGCAGATCGACTATCGCGACACCCTCAGCGGGCGCGGACAAGGCAAACGCGCGCACCGGCACAACGCCTTCATACACCACACCTTGCGCGGTAGTAAACACCAACTGACCAAACGCATTGCGGGCGAGCCGACTATTGAAGAAATGCGTATCTGTCATGGGGCAACTCCTGCACCTTCTGCACCTTCTGCAACCACAGCTTCACTCAAATTCTCGCCTAAAACATCGTTCATTTCATCCCGTCCCTCCAACGCATCCAGTTGCTTGGTTTGTGCGGTGTAAAGCCGCCAGTAGGCCGCTTGTTTAACGAGCAATTCATCATGCGAGCCGATTTCCACAATCTTGCCGTGATCCATCACCACCAGGCGATCTGCCGTGCGCAAAGTGGATAAGCGATGCGCAATGGCGATTGTGGTGCGGCCACGGATCAGGTTATCCAGCGCACTTTGAATTTCCAGCTCGGTTTCAGTATCCACGGCAGAAGTCGCTTCGTCCAGAATCAGAATTTTCGGGTCGATCAACAACGCCCGCGCAATGGAAATACGCTGCCGCTCCCCACCTGACAAAGCCTGTCCACGCTCGCCCACCAAAGAGTCGTAACCGTGCGGCAGACGCAGAATAAATTCATGCGCATGCGCTGCCCGTGCTGCGGCAACAATCTCTGCCCGTGTCGCCTGGGGCTTGCCATAGGCGATGTTGTCGGCAATCGTGCCGAAAAAAAGAAACGGCTCTTGCAGCACCAGGCCGATATGCCGCCGGTATTCGGCCACCGGCAAGGCACGGATATCCACGCCGTCGATCAAAATCGCACCTTCGCTGACATCGTAAAAACGGCAGATCAAATTCACCAAGGTGCTCTTGCCCGAGCCGCTATGGCCTACGAGGCCGATCATCTCGCCCGCCTTGATGTCCAGCGACACGCCATTCAAAACACTCCGGTTGCCATAGCGAAAACTCGCCTCGCGCACCGTGACGCGCCCGTCAATAAGGGGCAGATTCTGCGGGTTTTTAGGCTCTGGCACGCTGGAGACATGGTCCAGAATATCGAAAATCCGTTTAGCCCCGGCAGCGGCTTTTTGCGTTACCGAGACAATCCGGCTCATGGAATCCAGCCGTCCATAAAAGCGGCTGATATAGGCGATGAAAGCGGTGAGCACACCCACGGTAATCTGGTTTTTGGACACCTGCCAGATACCAAATCCCCACACCACCAACAGCCCCAATTCAGTCAGCAGCCCGACGGTTGGGGAAAACAGCGACCAGGTTTTATTGAGCCGGTCATTCACTAAAAGATTATGCGCATTGGCTTGCTTGAAGCGCTGGCTTTCGCGTTTTTCCTGGGCGAAGGCCTTGACCACGCGCACGCCGGGGATGGTGTCGGCCAGGACGGAGGTGACCTCCGACCACACCCGGTCGATCTGCTCAAAGCCGTAACGCAAGCGGCTGCGCACGAGGTGGATCATCCAGGCAATAAAAGGCAGCGGCAATAAAGTCACCAGAGCCAGCCACGGGTTGATGGAAAACAGCACCACCGCCGTCATGCCGATCATCAGCACATCGGTGGCAAAGTCCAGCAGGTGCAAGGACAAAAACACGCAAATGCGGTCAGACTCGCTGCCGATGCGCGACATCAAGTCACCCGTGCGTTTGGCGCCAAAGTATTCCAGCGACAGGCCGAGCAAATGATCGTAAGTCGCGGTGCGCAAATCCGCCCCCATGCGCTCCGAAATCAGCGCCAGAATATAGGTTTTAGCCCAGCTCATCGCCCAGGCCAAGACCGCCGCCACGCCCAGCCCACCGAGGTACAGCGCGATTTTTTGCGGGTCAATCGGCACCCCGTTTTGGTAGGGGATCAGCACCTCATCCATTAACGGCATGGTCAGAGGTCGCGGCCGTGCCGCCCAGCATCAATAAAAACCCGGCCAGGAGCTGCCACTGATAGGGCCTGGCAAAGCGCCACAAACGAAACAAGGTAAGCGTAGACGGCGGCACTTCGGTTTGCGCCGCACACTGCGGGCAAGTGGTTTGCCCCGGCACAAGCGGCGCAGCTAAATGGCTGTGGCAAGCAGGACAAGTCAATTGCGGCTTGCCGGTGCCCGCCTGCTGCTGATCAAACGCATCCACCAGATGTTTCACTGCCCCAGCACACGCCAGCGTATACCGCCAATGGGCAAGACGGCCTTCCCTGTTGCACAACGAGAGCGTGCCTATGCCCGCATGGTCAAAACGTTGCAAGCTCAAAGCCGGTTGCAACGGCCAGGATGACCAGGTCAGATCATGCGGGTTAATCTCGCTTGCTGCGCCCTCAGGGACTGAGAAATTGTCTGGTGAATTTTTAAGCACTGCAGCCAGGAAGCGTTGATTGGTGAGCACCACCAGACCGATGCCAAATTGCAAGTCAGGCGATAAGTCATGCACTACCCAGCTCAACACGGATTCGTCCGGTTGCAAGGCAGCCATGGCCGCAGCGCGCCAAGACAGTGGCATTTGATCGTTCAACATTACCGGGACCTTCATCATGTATAAAAATTCACCTAAGCGCGTGGGGCGGGATCATACCGCGCTTGCCGCCAATTGCGCCCTATACCCGGTTTCACCTTGACACAAATTACCAGCGCCCGCCTGCTTGACCCATGGATCAACCCCATCCGCCAGCACCGGCCGCTGGGCGATTCCTGTAACAGTCTGTTACCAATCGTCACCTGCATAGCCAAATATCTACCGATAAAATGTGCGCCGGTTCCTGTGCTGTTCTTTTTTATTAAAAGAAACCGCGTAAAAAGTTCCTGCAGGGACGCAGGATCCGGCGCTGGCAACACGGTGCATATGATGAAATCAAAAGCAAAAATCAAGGCAACACGCAAAGAAAACAGCAAATAAAGAAAACAGCAAATTAAAGAAAACACCGTGCACCACTTAGGAAAGCAAAAGTATTTTTCATCGCCTGGACTCCCCCCCAGCCACCCTCATCCAATCTCCCGCCACTCGGCAAAAGGCACTTGATGCTGTGATCGAATTCCTGAATTTCATCGCCCTTCGCGGCCCGAATATGTGGACTTACCGCCCGGTAGTCGAAGCCTGGGTAGATATTGGCGAGCTCGAAGAATCGCCTTCTAACACCCTGCCCGGATTCAATGAACGCCTGACCGCCTGGCTGCCTTCACTGGTTGAGCATCGTTGCAGTTACGGCGAACAGGGCGGTTTTTTGCAGCGCCTGAAAGAGGGCACCTGGCCCGCGCACATTCTGGAACACGTCACGCTGGAACTGCAAAACCTGGCCGGCATGCCGGGCGGCTTTGGCAAGGCACGCAGCACCTCGCAGCGCGGCGTTTATAAAGTCGCCGTGCGCTCCTGGCATGAGGACATCACACGCCAAGCCCTGCTGTTGGGGCGCGATCTGGTCATGGCCGCCATTGATAACACACCATTCAATGTGGCCCATGCCGTGGATCAGCTGGTACAAATGAAAGACCGCCTGTTGCTGGGGCCTAGCACGCAAGCCATCGTGGATGCCGCCACCGCCAAAAGCCGCCGCATCCCGGCAATACGCTTGAGCGCAGGCAATCTGGTGCAATTAGGCTATGGCAAGCACAGCCGCCGCATCTGGACGGCGGAAACCGATGCCACGTCGGCCATTGCCGAGAGCATTTCCAGCGATAAAGCACTCACTAACGCCTTGTTGCGCGCCTGCGGCGTGCCTGTGCCCGAGGGCAGTATCGTCACCGAGGCCGCCGCCGCGTGGAATGAAGCGCAATCCATCGGCCTGCCGGTGGCGGTCAAACCCTTGGATGGCAATCACGGCCGCGGCGTCTCGGTCGATCTATCAAAACAAACGGACATTGAAGCCGCTTTTGCCTTGGCAGAGGACGCCTCGCGTAGCGGTGAGGTGCTCATTGAACGCTTCATCCCAGGCGTTGAGCATCGCCTGCTCATCGTCGGCGGCAAGCTCGTAGCCGCCGCGCGCGGTGAAGAAGCCTGGGTCACGGGCGATGGCAGGGCAACCGTGCAGCAGCTCATTGATCAGCAAATCAATAGCGATCCCCGCCGTGGCACGGAAGAAGCCTCCCCGTTGAACCGCATTGAAAACGACCCCGCCGTTGCCCTGGAACTTAAGCGCCAAGGCTCGGCGGCCGACGCCATCCCGGCCAGCGGCCAACGCCTGCTGATCCAGCGCAACGGCAATGTGGCGTTTGATTGCACCGATGAAGTACATCCAGACACCATTGCCCAGGCCGCGCTGGCTGCGCGCATTGTGGGTCTCGATATTGCGGGTATTGACCTGGTCGCCCGCGACATCTCGCAACCACTAGCCCGCCAGCAAGGCGCGATTGTTGAAGTCAATGCCGGCCCCGGCTTATTGATGCACTTAAAACCCGCCTCAGGCCAACCCCGCCCGGTAGGGGAAGCGATTGTGGATTATCTTTTCCCGCCCGGCGCCCAAACGCGCATACCTGTGGTCGGTATTACCGGTAGTGGCGCAACAAACCTTACCGCACGCTGGCTGGGTCACATTTTGTGCTTGACCAACCAAGTCACCGGACTGGCTTGCGCCAACGGTGTTTTCCTAGGCACACTCCCTGTTACCACACAAAACTTATCCCCGCTGGCCGCCGCGCAAACCTTGCTCATCAACCGCCAGACTGACGTGGTGGTGATTGAAAACAGCATTGACACCCTGCTCACCGCAGGCCTGGCTTATGACCGTTGCCAAGTGGGCATTGTTACCACACTGAACCCTGACCAGGACCCGAGCAGCCTGCGCCCTGCCCATTACATTGATACGCCTGAGCGTTTGTTCAACATCGTGCGCACCCAGGTCGATGTCATCCTGCCCGGCGGCTGTGCCGTGCTCAACACCGCCGACCCGCTGGTGAGGGAGATGGCGTCGCTCTGCGACGGCGAAGTGATTTTTTTCGCCGATGAAAACACAGCGGATACCGACACGCTTGCCGCACTGGCCGCTCATCGCACCCAAGGTGGACGGGCAGTCTTGCTGCGCGGCCAAACGGTCATGCTGGCAGGAAAAGCCGATGAAGAATTGCTCTTGGCGCTGACTGACATTCCGCACTTCAATACCTCAGCGGCAGGCGAAATAAAGAAAGAGAAAGCCGGTACGCCAAGGGAACTCTCCAGAGATGGGCCCGCGCCTGCGGGGCAAGCCGACGAGACGGCGGCAAACCGCATCACCGCCCTGCTCGCTACTGCCGGTGCTGCCTGGGCACTGAATGTACCATTGGCTACCTTACGCATTGGCCTGACCACTTTTTAACTTACCTACTCCAACAAAATTCGTCATGGACATTATTCGGTTACGTGCGCTGCGGGGACCTAACTTATGGGGTCGCCACACGGCGATTGAGGCCACCCTGCATTGCCCATCCTGCGCACGCACGAGTGCCGATTTACCCGACATTACCACGCGCATCCAGGCACGTTTTCCTGGCCTGGGCGCATTGCCAGCGCAAAACCCAAGCGCCCAGGCAACCCCGCTGCCCCTGCCTGAACTCATGGCCATTGCCGCACTCTCGCTGCAAATCAGCGCGGGTTGCCCGGTCACCTTTTACCGCTGTGTCGCCACGGTAGAAGATGGCGTGTATCAAATTGTGGTCGAATACAGCGAAGAAGCCGTCGGCCGTCTGGCCGTCGAGTTAGCGCTTGAGTTATACATCGCCGCGCGTGACAATCAGCCGTTCGATGCGGCAGACGCCATTGCCCGGCTGCGCGCGCTGGATGAAGACGAACGCCTGGGCCCCAGCACTGGCGCGATTGTCCATGCAGCCGTTGCCCGTGGCATTCCTTACCGGCGCCTGACCTCTGGCAGCCTGGTGCAATTTGGCTGGGGCGCACGCCAACGGCGCATACAAGCTGCGGAAATTGACGCGACTTCCGCCATTGCCGAGAGCATTGCGCAAGATAAACAACTCACCAAACAACTTTTGCTCGCCGCCGGTGTGCCCGTGCCCGAAGGCCGCCCCGTGGCCAGCGCGGCAGAAGCCTGGATTGCCGCACAAGCCATCATGGCAAACGGCCATGACAACCTGCTCAGCCGCTCGGTGGTCGTTAAACCGCAAGACGGCAATCAGGGCAAAGGCGTCACGGTGGACATTTGCACGCCAGACGCGGTATTCAAAGCCTACGCTGCAGCCGTTGCCGTAAGTGATGAGGTCTTGGTTGAACGTTATCTGCCCGGCCATGATTTTCGTTTACTGGTTGTCGGCAACCGGCTCATTGCCGCCGCACGGCGCGAACCCGCACAAGTGATAGGCAATGGTCAGGACAGCATCAGCGCGCTGGTCGACGCCGTCAATCTTGACCCGAACCGCGGCGACGGCCATGCCACCTCGCTCACCAAAATCCGCCTGGATAACATTGCCATCGCCACCTTGCAGCAGCAAGGGCTCACCACGGATTCCGTGCCCAGCCAAGGCCAGCGCGTGGTCTTGCGCCACAACGCCAATTTATCCACGGGCGGCACAGCAAAGGATGTCACGGACGAAGTGCATCCACAACTCGCCGCCCGCGCCATTGCGGCAGCCGCCATGGTCGGGCTGGATATTTGCGGCGTCGATGTGGTGTGCGAAACACTCACCCGCCCACTGGAAGCACAAGGCGGTGGCATTGTGGAAGTGAATGCCGCGCCGGGTTTGCGGATGCACCTGGCACCGTCTTACGGCAAGGGCCGCGCCGTCGGCGAAGCCATCATCGACCTGCTGTTTCCGGCCGGTGACAATGGCCGTATTCCTATCGTAGCGGTGGCCGGCACCAATGGCAAAACCACCACGGTGCGCCTGATTGCGCACTTGCAAACCGTCGCCGGACGGCGCGTCGGCATGACCACCACCGATGGCGTGTATATCCAAGGCCAGCGCATCGACAGCGGTGACTGCAGCGGCCCTAAAAGCGCGCGCAATGTGCTGCTGCACCCGGAAGTGGATGCAGCGGTGCTGGAAACCGCACGCGGCGGCATTCTTCGCGAAGGTCTGGCATTTGATCATTGTGATGTGGCCGTTGTTACCAACATCGGACTGGGCGACCACTTAGGGCTTAACTACATCACCACGGTAGAAGACTTGGCCGTGGTCAAGCGCGTCATCGTGGATAACGTCTCGCCTACTGGCATGACGGTGCTGAACGCAGCGGACCCCCTGGTGGCAAGGAAAGCCAACTACTGCCCCAGCGCCGTGACTTTTTTCGCTGCCGACAAACAGCATCCCGTGCTGGCCGCGCACGGTGCGCGCCAACAACGCGTGGTCTATCGCGACGGGGACGATCTGGTCGCCGCGGAAGGCGAGGTGCTGGCGCGTTTCCCGCTGGCCAATATCCCACTCACCCACGCTGGCACACTGGGCTTTCAGGTGGAAAACGTGATGGCTGCCGTTGCCGCTGTCTGGGCACTGGGTCTGGATTGGCATGTCATCCGCGAGGGTCTTGCCAGCTTTGTGAGCAACGCCGACACCGCCCCTGGCCGCTTTAATGTTTTTCAGTATCGGGACGCGACCTTGATTGCCGATTATGGCCACAACCCTGATGCCATCGTTGCGTTGATTCAGGCGGTGGAAGCCATGCCAGGCAAACGCCGCACGGCCGTGATCAGCGCCGCAGGCGACCGCCGCGATGAGGACATTCGCCAGCAAAGCCAGCTTTTGGGCGAAGTGTTCGACAGCCTGATTTTGTACGAAGACGCCTGCCAGCGCGGCCGCACGCCCGGTGAAACCCTGGGCTTGTTGCGCGAAGGACTCGTGGGCGCAACCCGCGCCACAACCGTGACCGAGGTGTATGGCGAATTTCTCGCCATTGATCAAGCCTTAGAGAGCTTGGCACCAGGCGACTTGTGCCTCATCTTGATCGACCAGGTAGAAGAAGCCTTGGCGCACATCAAACAGCGCGTGGCGGAGCGCCATGATAAGGCGGCATAGCCCGCCTTTAACCTGGAAACCGCCGTTGGACGCGTCCGGTGGCGCGTTCGGGCAAAACGCCGCGCCTGCAATCAATCTGCCGCAGGCGGTGCTGCCTTCGCACCATCATCCACAGGCAAAGTCGCTGGCAATTCGCTAGCCGCAAAATCCGCCAGCGTCGCGAACACATTGTCAGCGCCCACCGCCGCCACAATATCCGCACGCTTCAGTTTTTCCAGCACATTGGGGCGCACTTCGCACAACACCAGCCGTATGCCCTTTTTATGAAAATTCGCGGCTATTTCGCCTAAGGTTTGCAAACCCGTGGCGTCGATAAACGGCACTTGCCCCAGGCGCAGAACCACCTGTGTCACTTGCTTGGTGGGTGACTGGATGTTTTCCAAGGTGTGCTCGAACTTTTCCGCTGCGCCGAAAAAAAACGGGCCGTCGATGCGATATACCAGCGTGCGCGGCGGCAAGGCCAGCGGCCGTTCGCCCGCAGCGTCGCCAAACCCGCTACCTGCCGCATAGGCAAGCCCGTTGTCTGGCCCGGCAGCGGTTTCGTCCAGCACCTGCACCGACTGCGCCATGCGCCGCATGAACAGCAAGGACGCCAGCACGACGCCCACATTGACGGCAATCACCAGGTCAGCGAACACCGTCAGGACAAAAGTGATCAACAGCAAAATGACGTCCGCACGCGGCGCCGTGCGCAGCAAACGCAGCATGTGATGCACATCGCTCATGTTGTAAGCCACGACAAACAAGATGGCTGCCAGCGCACACAGCGGAATGTTGGCGGCCAAAGGCGCTAACAACAACACGGTGGTCACCAGGAAAATCGAATGCGTAATGCCCGCCAAGGGGCTCGTCGCGCCATTGCGGATATTAGTCGCCGTGCGCGCAATGGCGCCCGTTGCCGCAAAGCCGCCGAACAAGGGGGAAAAAATGTTGGCAATGCCCTGTCCAATCAGTTCCTGGTTCGAGTCATGCCGTGTGCCCGCCATGCCGTCGGCCACCACGGCCGAGAGCAATGACTCAATGGCGCCCAAAAGCGCAATCGTAAAGGCCGGGCCAATCAGGCTCACGATGGTGGAAAAAGAAATGTCCAAAGGTTGGAAGGTGGGCAAACCTTGCGGAATGCCGCCAAATGCGCTGCCGATGGTTGCTACGCCAGCAAAGCCAAACACGCTTTGCAACACCGTAGCGACCACCAGCACCACCAAGGGCGCAGGAATTTTCTTGAGCAGGCGCGGCCCCAGGATCAGCAAAGCCAGGCTCAGCAAGGCCAGCCCGGTCGTTGCCACATGTGCGGTGGGCAAAGCGAGTAGCAGATGGCCCAGTTTTTCGTGAAAATGCTCACCATCGCCCGCCACCGCAAGGCCAAAGAAATCCCGCCACTGCCCCACCCATATGATGATGCCTATCCCCGCGGTAAAGCCGATAATGACCGGATCGGGAATGAACTTGATCACCGACCCGAGACGCGCAAAACCGATGGCACACAGCATGACGCCCGCCATGAGGGAGGCAATCTGCAAGCCACTGATGCCATATTTAGCCGTGATGCCTGACAAAATAACAATGAATGCACCGGTCGGACCAGAAATTTGCAGCCGCGTGCCGCCAAAAGCGGAGGTCAAAAACCCGGCCACAATCGCCGTGTAAATACCCTGCTCGGGCTTGGCGCCCGAGGCGATGGCAAACGCCATGGCCAGCGGCAACGCCACCACGCCGACGATCACGCCGGCGACCACGTTATTTAACAGATGTTTTTTAGCAAACAGGCCTGCACGCTGCGCTTCAATCAAGGCGATCATGAAAAAATATCCACAAAATGCGAAGGCCTAATCCTACATGCTTGAGCCCTCGCGCTCAAGGGAAAATCGGCGCAGATTCGCTAACAGATTCGCTAAATAACGCAAGCCAATAATCGCACGGCTGCCATGCCAGGACACCATTTCGCCGTCAATGCAGGTGACGGGCTTGCCGGACAGCGCCATGACTTCATCGGCATGCCGTGCAGTGAACGCAGAGAACCCGGAAGGCAGAAATACCCGATCCACAGCGTTAAGCCAAGGCGCATCCCAAGTGAATTCAGGGTGGCGCACAGATGCCTCCATGGGCAAAGTGTCCCAGCCTGCCGCTTAGAGCATAGAGGCAATGTAAGCGTCTTGCCGCACCGTCATCCACGGTTCGCGCCAGAGGGGATAGAGCACGGTTTGGCGTGGATGGTTGCCGACAGCATCGGCCAACGCCGTCTGCACGAGCAAAAAATCATTATGCAAAAAGTCGGCGCTGGCAGTACGGCGAAAAATACCGCCCAGCAAGGCATATAAGCCCAGATTACCTTCCGCCTGACGCGGATGAACAACGACAACATGCGGCACGAGAGTCATTATCTCCTCGACCTGCTCGCTGCGGTTCTCGTCCATATCGGCAATCAGATGCGTGGGTTGCAAGACGCGTACAGCTTCGATATTGACGTCTTTCGTGCCGCCGGTTTTCTTATGCTGCGCAGCCGTCCTTTAGCGTGAAACAACGCCATTTGATGCCGGGTCAGACCGCTCGCGCAGCGGGCCAGATAGTCTCCTCCCACGTGCGGGGGGCGAGGCGGGAATTCGCGACGCAGCCGGCTGGCTGTGCAAAGCCGGCTGTGGGCCGCACCGCAGCTGAGAGGGGGCGGATCTTTATGCTGCCTGTCGCGTGTTTCATCGTCTGCGGGTGATATTTACTTACCACGAGCGTTAGGGTGAACACAAAATCCGGTGCGGCCAACCAAGGCATCTGCCAGCCCTGAATCGCAAATCAATTCAGTCAAACTGGGCACAAGGCTGACAATACGCGGCGTACCGTCAAACGGTGTGTTCATAGCCCAGCGCATCGCGCAGCAAGGGTGGCGGCATAGAAGGCATTCAGCATCCATGTTCCATGCGCCCATGAGAGATTCATTGTCATCAAGTTGACACACCTTTTGCTTAGACTCAGCAGAAAACCTTATCATCAAAATCGAATAGAGAGTTCTCATGCTCAAAGAAAAAGTTGTTGCTTCATTGGGCCAGCAACCTCTACTCATGCCCGCCTGGATCAAGGCTGCGCTACAGGCCAATGATCGTTTGAAGCTCTACCTGACCATGCTGCAGTCCGCCGCGCAGCATGCCAAATCCCCGCAAGAGCGCAGCGCCGTGGACTGGGGGCGCGAGCTTGCGCAGGCAGGTTTGCACGGCTCGGTGTGGTTACAGGACATGACCAAGACCGCCTACTTTGATGGTCAAACCCTGTTCATCCCGCAACAGGGCCAGCTACTTGAGACACTGGCAGCTGATCTATCCGTCATGGCGCGACCCCTCTGTGACGGTGGCCAGGAAAACCTTGCGGAACTGGTCAGCAGACGTGATGCCTGGCTGAAAAAACTGCATGCGATGGCGGATGACGAAGGGATCAACCCTGAGGCGCTGGCGGACTTGACGCGCGGAAACCGCAAGAATGGGGATAGCTTCCATCTCCTGGTCATGGATTTGCACAAGCGGCTCAATACCCTGGCTGGCGAGATTGCCACGGAGGACTTGGATGGCGCGCATGTCTGGCAAATCGAGGACGCCGACCGGCCACTGGTCCAGGCCTTCATGCGCGGTCTGCACCGCACGGCACCGCTGAAGTTTACCCACCCGGGGCTGGATACGGCCGTGACCCGCGATGGCGTGCGGCTGCTCATTCAGAACGACATCGGCACCAGTGATGTGCATGTGCTCGTGCTCGTGGTGGAACAGCGCACGATCAACCTCACTTATTCCGACCTGCATGCCGACCGCTTTGCTTTCTTTCGCCAAATGCTCGAAGCGGTCGGTTTTGAATGGACGGTATTTGATCCGATAACATCCGACGGGCTCAATACAGGCAAGCCCTACCAGGTAGGCAAGGCCATATTCACGGCGGCGGACGACGGCCGGCTGATGGAGGGGCTGGCGGCCGTCGCCTCGCGCATCGTGTTTGTCATCGACTGGAACCGCGCCCGCAAACGCCTGCAGAACTTCGTGCGCAAACCGCAGGCGCTGGCGTTGCTGCGCCGTGCGGCGGAAGATGAATGGGGGCACATGGCTTGGCTGATCGCCGGTGGCGAGCACCTGGTTTTTAATGCCATGCAAGTGGTGGATAGCGAGGCCTTCCGGGTCGGAGACCGGCTTGACACGGTGCTGGGAGAAGCCGCCGCGCAAGACTTTCTGCTGCAGCTTATGCGCATCTCCAGCCTCATGCTGCGCCAGCAGCAACCCATCGCGCTGGTGGCGGATGAAGCCCGCATGCTGCTGGCGCGCGTACTGCGCCAGCGCACGTTTGAATTCGACCTGCTGGCCGAGCATGCCGCCTACTGCCATGCGATTGCCCTGGCGCTGTGCGACGCGCTCGAAAACACCCCGCCAGTAAATGCCGCCCAAAGTACCCACCTGGTATTGCGCGCCAAAACCTGGGAGCGCCAAGCCGACCACCTCCTGATGGATGCGCGGCAGCGCGCCGAGCGGCAAAGCCGGTGGCAACCTGTAGCAGCGCTGATCGAGAAGTCGGACGATGTGGCAGATGCGCTGGAGGAAGCCATCTTCATCCACTCCCTGACGCTAGAGCCTCCCCTGTCCGGTTTGCCTGCCGCTGTCAATGACGTGTTGCGCCGCCTGGCCGACACGACGCTGGCGGCCATTCAAGACCAGGTTCGCGCCATCGAGATCGCACGCCACATCAGTGAGCCGGGCGATGCCGCCGACAGCGAGTTGTTCTTGCAAACGCTCTGGCGCATGTTGCGCGCCGAACGGCTTTGCGACGAGTTATCGCGCCAGGCGCGCGTCACGATTGTTCGCTCGCTCCCCACCTCACCCGCCGGCCTGCTGTTAGCCAGCGAGTTGGCCAGCATGATCGAGAAAGCCTCGGACAGCCTGCTCGTGGCTGGCTATGCACTGCGCCAGATGGTGTTCACCAAATCAGGTATGTCCGCATGAAATCTGCAACTCATTGGCCTACACATTTTTACCTGGTTGCCAGCGGCAATAAGGTCCAACATCACAAACCAAGCCGCGACACCATGGGCGCCAAAGCCTTCAATCTGCTGCGCATGGCAGGCATTGGGCTTCCCGTCCCGCCCGCGCTGGTGATAGGCACGCATTACACGGCCACCCCGGAAGCCTGCCTGCCGCCGCTGTTCGCCACCGGATTGCCCCGCCTGGAACGGGCGACGGGGCTGATTTTCGGCGATGCGCGCACGCCGTTGATCGTGTCGGTACGCTCCGGCGCTGCGGCGTCCATGCCCGGCATGATGGAAACGCTGCTCAACATCGGCCTGTGTGACCAAACCATCGGCGGGCTTTTGCGCCAAACCGGCAACCCGAGGCTGGTCTGGGATGCCTACCGGCGTCTGATCGCCAGTTATGGCGAGACCGTGGCCAATTTGCCAGCGTCCCTGTTTGAGGATGAGATTGAGCGCGCCACGCAGGGCCGTGATGAACGGCTGCTGGACTTCAACGAACTGCGCGAGTTGACCCGCCTGTTCCTGTCGCTCTACCAGCAGCATGCCGGGCAGGCCTTTCCGCAGGATGTCAAAGCGCAACTGTCAGGCGCCATTCGCGCCGTTTTCGCCTCCTGGCATGCCGAAAAAGCGCAGCAGTACCGCAAAATCAACCAGATTGACGCGGCGATCGGCACGGCCGTGACGATTCAAGGCATGGTGTTCGGCAATAGCGGCGGCCGCTCTGGTGCTGGGGTAGGCTTTACCAGGGACCCGACCAATGGCGAACGGCAGTTATGGGTGGATTTTCTGGCCAATGCACAGGGCGAAGACGTCGTTTCCGGCCGCAGAAACGCGCATGGACACTCGTTGCTCGCCAGCGTGGCGCCGGATGCCTGGCACAAGCTGGAAGAATCAACACAAGCCCTGGAGCATGAATTCGCCGACATGCAGGATTTTGAATTCACGGTGCAAGATGGCGTGCTGTACTTGCTGCAAACCCGGCCAGGCAAGCGCACTGATCTGGCGGCGGCTCGCATCGCGCTCGACCTCATGGCGGAAGGCATAATTGATGCTGCCACTGCGCTACAGCGTACCGCACATCTGCAAGAAGAAAACCTGGGTACGGTGCGCTTGGCGTCATCCGATAAACCAGGTGCCCAGGCCGCCCCCTTGGGGCAAGCCATCCCCGCCTGCCCTGGCGTGGCATCCGGCGAAATCGCCCTGGACGAACAACGCGCTGTGGCACGTGCAGCGGCAGGTGTCAGCGTCATTCTCGTGCGCCAGGACGCCGAGACCAGCGATATCACCGCCCTGGACTCTGCGCTGGGCCTGCTAACGCAAAGAGGTGCGCGCACCTCGCACGCGGCAGTGGTTGCCAGGCAATTAGGCAAGGTCTGTTTGGTGAACTGTGAAAACCTGCGCATCGACCTCAACGCCCGTACACTGCACCTGGGGGAACAATTGCTCAATGAAGGCGACATCATCACCATCGACGGTAACGAAGGTGCGGTTTATCCCGGCGTGGTGGCCGCCGTCATGGTGCCTGATACGGTGTTGCAGGAGCGCCTGAGGGCGCTTCGGCGTTCGCACCCTAGTGCACGCAACAATGCGCCACATCGGAAACATAACCAATGAATGCTTCCACGCCGTATCACCAGGCCCGACTTTTACCCAGGCTGTTTGGGGCACTTTGGGCATTGCGTCCTCCGGTGGACCGATCGCCCATGCCAAACGGCCCCATGCCAACGCAAGGCGTCCTTCGGTCGGCTGGCCACCGTGGAGGAAATAGCGCACCTACGTGCTTTCCTGTGCGGTGATGCTGCCTCCGGCATGGCGGGTCAAACCATCACCGTGAATGCAGGTTGCCACGTTGCAGCGTCACCACGCATGAACCACTTCACCATTTGCCGTACCATTCGCTGTCTCTTTGCCCAGAATGACCAAGGATCAAACTGCCATGAATTTCACCATCAACAACGAGCTCATTGAGAATTTTACTTACGATGAAATCAACATCGGCCAAAGCGCCCGCTTGCTGCGTACGCTAACACTGGCCGATATTCAGGCCTTTGCTGCCGTGTCGGGCGATACCAACCCCGCGCATCTGGATGAAAAATACGCCAACGACACCTTGTTTCACGGGGTGATTGCCCACGGCATGTGGGGCGGCGCACTGATCTCGGCCCTGCTGGGGACGCAATTTCCTGGCCCTGGCACCATTTATCTGGATCAGATATTGCACTTCACCAAACCCGTGCATGTGGGTGACACGCTCACCGTGACAGTCACCGTGGTGAGCAAGGATGACAGCAAGAAACACCTCGAACTGGATTGTGAAGTGCTCAATCAAAAGGGTGAGCGCGTGCTCTATGGCATGGCCAAGGTGCTAGCGCCGATGACTAAGGTATGCCTGCCGCGTATGCATGCGCCGCTCATCCAACTGCTGGATCCGGAAGCCCGCTTCAAGGAACTGCTCACCCGCAGCCAAGGCCTGCCTGCCGTGCGCTGTGGCGTGGTACACCCGTGCGATGAAGAGTCGCTTGGCGGGGCGCTGAATTCAGCTCACTATGGCTTGATTGTTCCCGTGTTGATTGGCCCCGAATCACGCATCCGCCAGATAGCCCAGGCGGCTGGACTCGATTTGACGGGCGTTGAAATCATTGCCGTTGAGCACAGCCACGAAGCGGCAGACAAAGCTGCCGACATGGCCGCCCGAGGTGAAGTGGACATACTGATGAAAGGCAGCTTGCACACTGACGAGTTGATTCACGCGGTACTGGCCCGCCCGGCATTGCGCACCGGGCGGCGCATGTCGCATGTATTTCGTTTTGATGTGCCGTTGTACGCCAAGCCCCTGCTGATCACCGACGCCGCGCTCAATATCTGCCCTACGCTGCAGGAAAAGGTGGATATCGTCCAGAATGCCATCGACTTTGCCCATGTCATGGGCATAGCAGCGCCCAAAGTCGCGATTTTGGCGGCCGTGGAAACCGTGAACCCCAACATGCCCTCCACCCTGGATGCGGCCGCGCTATGCAAAATGGCTGACCGGGGCCAAATCAAGGGGGGCGTGCTGGATGGCCCCCTGGCTTTCGATAATGCCATCTCGCTGGAAGCGGCCAGGATCAAGCACATCGAATCCCCCGTGGCGGGGGACGCTGACATTCTGGTGGTACCCGACCTCGAATCGGGCAACATGCTGGCCAAACAATTGGAATATCTTGGGGGTGCCAGCGGCGCAGGTCTGGTCTTGGGCGCCCGCGTGCCCATCGCCCTGACCAGCCGAGCCGACGGCCCCATGAACCGCGTCGCCTCGGCACTGCTGGCGCAACTGGTTGCCCACAGTACGAGAAGCAACCAGCCAGCGCTGTCACAAAAATCCTGACCAGGAAAGGCTATGGCTATTCTTGCCGTTAATGCGGGGTCATCCACGCTCAAGTTTTCCGTCTACCCAATAACCCACGGCCAGGTAGCCGCGAGCTTGCTGGCAGGCTGTATCCAGGGACTGGAACCCGGCGGTTCGCCAGTGCTGGAATACTCATTCCAGGGAGAGCAAAAAAACAGCCAACTACTCGCAGACACTGACGATCCGTTTGATCAAGCCCTGCATACCCTGGGCGACTTGTTGGCGCACCACCCTTCCCTGCCTGATATTCGGGCCATCTCCCACCGTGTAGTGCATGGCGGATCGGATTTTGTGACCAGCACGCGTGTCACGCCGGATGTACTCACCCGTTTGGAGCGGCTGAATTCGCTCGCCCCCTTGCACCAGCCCCACAACCTGCAGGGCATCCATGCCTTTCAAAAAGCCTTCCCCAAGATTCCCCAGGTGGCGTGCTTTGACACCGCCTTTCATGCCACGCTGTCTGAGGTGAACTACAGTTTTGCCCTGCCGCAGTCGCTGAGCGACGAAGGCGTGCGCCGCTATGGCTTTCATGGCCTGTCGTATCAATACATCATGGGCGTATTGCAGCAGCACAGCACACAGGCACAAGGGCGCGTACTGATGGCGCATCTGGGCAACGGCGCCAGCTTGTGCGCAGCGCAGAATGGCCGCAGCTGTGCTACCACCATGGGGTTTTCAGCGCTTGACGGCCTGATGATGGGCACGCGCAGCGGCGCGCTGGATGCCGGGGTATTGCTCTACCTGCTGGAACGGGGCTGGGATCATGACCGGCTGCAAACCTTGCTGTACAAACAAAGCGGCTTGCTCGGCGTTTCCGGCATTTCGGCCGACATGCGCCGCCTGCGGGCAGACGGGAGTACCGCTGCCCAGCGCGCGATCAATTTATTTACCCACCGCGTAGTGCGCGAATCGGGCGCGATGATCACCTGCCTGAATGGGCTGGATGTACTGGCCTTCAGTGGCGGCATCGGCGAGCACGACACCGTGCTCCGCGCCCAGGTATGCGAGCGCCTGGCCTGGCTCGGCGTGGCGATGGATCCGCTGCTCAACCAGCAGGCGGTGGGCGACCAGGTGCTGGCCATTCACCAGCCAAACAGCCGCGTTGAGCTTTGGGTTGTGCCTACCGACGAAGGACTCGTGGCAGCACGAGAGGCAGCGCGCCTGATTTGAGGCTCTCAAGAAACACCTGATAACTGATTGATGTTAAATGGATAAAATTTACGCCTATTTTGTGTTTCTTCAGGGCGATTTGCGGCCTCGGCTCGATTACTACGCTAACCCGCATCCAGGCCACGGGGTTTTCGCCCCGCACGCGCAAACAAGGCATCGAACAACCCGTTGGGTAACAGCCGCAACAACTTGACCACAGCACCCATCTGCCAGGGAATCACGGCGTAACTTTTGCCACGTGCAATCGCCCTGGCAAAACGGCGCGCGGCGCCATCCGCTGGCAATAAAAACGGCATGGGATAGGGGTTGTTCTTCGTCATGGGCGTGTCGATGTAGCCGGGCATCAAGGTCACCACGCGAATACCGCTGCCGCGCAGTTCAACACGCAGCGCTTCCAAATAGGCAATGGCCGCCGCTTTGGACGCCGAATAGGCACCCGCACCCGGTAGCCCGCGGATACCCGCCACGGAGGCAATGCCCACCAGCGTGCCACTGCCACGCGCTTGCATGGCTTGGATAAATGGGGCGAAAGTATGCACCATGCCCAACACATTGGTATCCAGCACACGGCGAAAAGCGGGCAGGTCATCCGCTTCGCTGGTGAGCGTACCCACAGAAACCCCGGCATTGGCAATCACGATGTCCGGGCAGCCAAACCGTGTGATAAAGTCTTTTGCCGCAGCCTCTAAAGCCGCCGCATCGGTAACATCCAGTGGATACGCGGCATGCGTGCCGGGCAACTCGGCAAGCAGATCAAAAAGTCGGCGCTGGCGACGCGCCGCCAAGCCTAAAGTGACAGGCGTTTCATCCGTAGCCTTGACGCCAGTTGCAACCTTAACGCCAGTTGCAACCTTGACGCCCGCATAATGCCGCGCCAGCGCTTCACCGATACCGCTGGACGCACCGGTAATAAACAGCCGCATGCGCCTGTCATTCATGGGAATCCAGATCAAGTTAAAGTAGGTTAAAGATACTCTGGAGCAAGTTACGGCCAGATGGCTACTCGCGATAACTCACGATGATTCAGGGCGCCACCAGCTCTTTTTGCTTGACCACCGTAGTTTGAATGCCACCTTGCAGCAAGGTGTTGCGCGCACGGCTCATGTCAGCCATGCTGCGGAAAGGCCCCACGCGCACGCGCTGCATGACGCCTTTATTAGGCACAGCCACTTCCTGTATGCTCGCCTCAAACCCCTGCACGGCCAGCTTGGCTTTCAAGCCATCCACATCCGCCTTGTTTTGAAAAGCGCCCACTTGCAGAAAAAATACATCCACCGGCCGCGCAACGACAGGGGCGGCGGCATCGGCAGAATCACCCTCGTTCGCGGCATCAGGCACTGGCGTCTTTACTGCAGACGGTGCGGCTTGCGGCGCGGCTGCCGTGCTTGCCGCCGCATCAGGGCTTTTGGCAGGCTTACCTTCTAACAGGTCATAAAACTCAAGGCGTTGCTTTTCGCGGGGTTTATCCCCCGGTTTGCCTGGCAAAGAAATGGCGGCTGAAGACCCAGGCGTTTCTGTAGCGACAGGCGCGGCTTCCTGCGTGCGAAAGGGCAAGGGCATGCGGTTGAAAAACCAGACCAGGGCAAAAGCCAGCACCAGGCCAAACACCAAACCAATAAAAACGCCCATCAACGTACCGCCCCCACTTTTCCTGGCGGGCGGGCGCTGCGTGTTGTGTTTCTTCATGAATTACATGCTCTCCGGTTGTGAAACGCCAAGAATCGACAGCCCATTTTGCAAGACTTGCCGCGTGGCAACAGCCAAGGCCAGACGTGCCAGACGGGTTGCCCCATCATCGACCAATACGCGCTCGGCGTTGTACCAGCCATGAAAATCAGCGGCTAAATCCTTCAGGTAAAACGCCAGGGCGTGCGGCGCATAATCCCTTGCCGCGTTATGGATCAACTCGGGAAACTCGGCCAGGCGCTGGCACAAGGCCATTTCGCGCTCGTGGTCAAGCGGGCTCAAGTCTGCCTGCCGCAAAGCCGCCATATCGCCAGCCCCGTCGCCTGTCCATTGCGCCAGCACCGAGCATATCCGCGCATGGGCGTATTGCACGTAATACACCGGATTTTCGTTGCTCTGGCTTTTGGCCAGATCCAGATCAAAATCCAGGGCTTGATCGCTCTTGCGCAACATGTAAAAAAAGCGGCAGGCATCGTTGCCCACTTCATGGCGTAATTGGCGCAAAGTGACGTATTCACCGGAACGCGTGGACATCGCCGCCTTTTCGCCATGGCGAAACAAACTCACAAACTGCACGAGCGCCACATCCAAACGGCTGGGGTCAGCGCCCGCCGCGGTCAGCGCGCCTTTTACCCGCGCAATGTAGCCGTGGTGATCGGCACCCCAAACGTCAATGAGCTTATCGAAACCGCGCGCGAATTTATTCAGGTGGTAAGCGATGTCAGACGCAAAATAAGTGTAAATGCCATTATCGCGCCGCACCACGCGGTCTTTCTCGTCGCCGAAAGCGGTCGAGCGAAACCACAGCGCACCGTCTTTTTCGTAAGTGTGGTTTTGCGCCGCCAGCATGTCCACCACGGTCGTCACCTGGCCGGAGTCATACAGACTGCGTTCGGAAAACCATTCATCAAAACTCACGCCGAATTCTTCCAGGTCGGCGCGGCAATCGGTGAGCTGCTCGTTCAGCACATGCGCGTGGATGGCCTGCCAGCCTTCACCCAACAAGGTTTTACCGGCCAGGATGAAACCATCCAGGCGTTCATCCAGATCATCCGTCGGATGAAGTTGCCCTAGCACCGCATCGGCCTGCCACACATAGCGGTCAGCCGCCACCACCTTGATTTGCTCAGCCATGGCAAACACATAATCGCCCTGATAGGCGTTGGGCGGAAAGGGCAGCACTTCGCCATGAATGGCCAGATAGCGCAGCCAGGTCGACACCGCCAAAATATCCATCTGCCGCCCGGCATCATTCACATAGTATTCGCGGCTGACCTCATGACCGGCAAAAGCCAGCAAGGACGACAGACTCGCGCCATAGGCGGCGCCCCGCCCGTGGCCGACATGCAAAGGCCCGGTGGGATTGGCCGACACAAACTCAACCTGTACCCGCTGACCGCTGGCAGGTGCGTGGCCAAATGCAGCGCCCGAGGACAAAATCGTCGCTACCACGGCCGTGCGGGCTTGGGAAGTCAAGGTGAAATTAATAAAACCAGCTCCGGCAATCTCGGCCTTTTCAATCCTGTCCGAGGCTGGCAAGGCAGCGACCAGGCGTTCAGCCACCTGACGCGGATTGGTTTTCAGGCTGCGCGCCAATTGCAGCGCCAAGCTGCTGGCAAAGTCTCCATGACTGGCTTGCTTCGGGCGTTCGAGTAAGATATCCACATCCCAATGTTCAGGGAATACGCTTTGCAAAGCGTTACGTAACAAATCGGTCAGGTGCTGACGCAGGGGCGATTGATGTGCAGAAGACGGCATAGAAAGACAGAATTGATCAAGCATTGAACAAGCGCTGAATTATACTTCCCGTTTGTCGGCTACCTGCCGCATCCATCCTCATCATTCTCTTCTGGCACCCATCAGCCATTTCATTCCCCGTGCCCAATCTACGCATCCCCAATCTGCTCCGCCTATTCCGCTTCTTGCGCATCGTCCGCGTGGTCTATCTGTATGGCCTGGATCGCATCATGCTGGACAACCAAAAGGTTTTCGGTGTTTGGGGGCGCATGGCCTGGTCGCTGCAAAAAACGCTGTTCTGGCGCGATCTGGCCGCCCCCCGCGGGCAGCGCTTGCGTGAAGCGCTGGAGGCGCTGGGGCCCATTTTCGTAAAATTCGGCCAGATGCTCTCCACCCGCCGCGATCTGGTGCCCGCTGATTTGGCCGATGAACTCGCCCGGCTGCAAGACCAAGTGCCGCCCTTTGCTTCCGCCATCGCGATCAGCGAACTGGCGGCGGCGTATGGCAAGCCGGTGGATCAGGTGTTTTTATCGTTTGAGCGCACCCCCGTTGCCTCGGCCTCTGTGGCGCAAGTGCATTTTGCAGTATTGCCCGATGGGCGCGAGGTAGCGGTAAAAATCCTGCGGCCCGGCATACGGCAAATTATCGACCACGACATGGCGCTCCTGGAAATTGCCGCCACCTGGCTGGAAAAACTCTGGCCGGATGCGCGCCGCTTGAAACCGCAACAGATCGTGGCCGAATTCGACAAATACTTGCATGACGAACTGGACCTGATGCGTGAAGCGGCCAATTGCTCGCAACTGCGGCGTAATTTTGCGGAATCTTCGCTGCTTTTAGTGCCAGAAGTGCATTGGGACTGGTGCACGCAAAACGTGATGGTCATGGAGCGCATGCACGGCTTGCCGGTTTCACAAACTGAAGCACTGCGCGCGGCAGGCGTCGATATTCCACAGCTGGCACGTGCCGGGGTGGAGATTTTCTTCACCCAGGTATTTCGCGATGGTTTTTTCCATGCCGACATGCATCCGGGCAATATTTTTGTTGTCACGCAAGGCAACAAAAAAGGGCGCTACATCGCGCTGGATTTCGGTATCGTCGGCACGCTGACGGATGTCGATAAAAATTATCTGGCGCAAAACTTCCTGGCTTTTTTTCAGCGCGACTACAAACGCGTCGCTGAAGTGCATGTGGAATCCGGCTGGGCGCCCAAAAATACGCGCATTGATGAATTTGAATCGGCCATACGCGCGGTGTGCGAGCCGATTTTTGACCGCCCGTTAAAAGATATTTCCTTTGGTCGCGTGCTCTTGCGCCTGTTTCAAACCTCACGGCGCTTTAACGTGGAGATTCAGCCACAATTGGTCCTGCTACAAAAAACCCTGCTCAACATTGAAGGCCTTGGCCGCCAGCTGGATCCGGAACTTGATTTATGGAAAACCGCCAAACCCTTTTTAGAGCGCTGGATGCAAGAGCAAATCGGCTGGCGCGGCTGGCGCAATCAAATCAAGCGCGAAGCGCCCGCGTGGATTTCCTTGTTACCCGCCCTGCCCAGATTAGCGCATCAGGCGCTGAGCGCAGACCCGCATGCGGCTATGCGCGCCGAACTGGCGGCCTTGCGTGCCAGCGTCGCGCAAACTCGCCGGTTACTGGCCGTGGGCATCATATTGTTAGCAAGTGGCGCATCGCTCGCACTTTTCATGCGCTGGTTTTAATGGAATAAAAAACCCAAAACCACCCCATGAAATTTCGCTTCTACGGTTAACACATTCAACTAGTTAATAACAAATCTTTAACGAAAAAATATTGTGAAACACTTTAATCTGCGCGCCACTTCAATTGGCGAGCATAGCGAGCAAGGTGGTCACCTCCCGCGTGCGGGGGAGGCTGGGCGGGGGCGGGAATGCGCGACGCTTGCGTTGCGCCGCCGGCTGGCTGTGAACGGCCGGCCGCGTCTCGCCTCGCGGCTGGGCGGGGGCGGGCCTTTCTACCGCCTTTCGCGTGCCTCATCATCAGCGGGTGGCATTGACTTGCCATGGGCGTTAAGTTGAAAGAGGGAGGCAAAACGTGCTGTTCTGGTTTGTGATTGCATACTGGATTATTTCGGTCGGCATTGGCCTTTATGCGGGCACCCGCGTACACAACACGCGTGACTTTGCCATTGCCGGGCGGCACTTGCCTTTTTATGTCGTTGTCGCCACGGTTTTTGCCACCTGGTTTGGCGCTGAAGCCGTCCTGGGCATTCCGGCTACTTTCTTGAAAGACGGCCTGCGCGGTATTGTCGCTGACCCGTTTGGCGCGTCCCTGTGCTTGATTCTCGTTGGCCTGTTTTTCGCCGCGCCGCTTTACCGCATGAACCTGCTCACCGTGGGCGATTTTTACCGCAAACGCTTTGGCCGTAGCATCGAAACCGCCACTTCGCTGGCGATTATCGTCTCTTACCTGGGCTGGGTAGGTGCGCAAATCACCGCCCTGGGCTTGGTGTTCAACGTGCTCTCTGACGGGGAAATCAGCCGCACAGCCGGCATGTGGATAGGCTCTTCCACTATTTTGATTTACACCTTGTCCGGCGGCATGTGGGCGGTGGCGATTACCGATTTTCTGCAGATGATCATCATTGTGATCGGCATGCTGTGGATAAGCGGCGAAGTGAGCGGCATGGCCGGAGGCGTCAGCGTAGTGCTCACCCACGCGGCCAATGCCGGCATGTTTGCTTTCTGGCCTGCCATGGACATCAAGGAAATACTCGCCTTTACAGCCGCCCTGATCACCATGATGTTCGGCTCCATCCCGCAACAGGATGTTTTCCAGCGCGTACAGTCCTCGCGCACTGAAAAAATCGCCATATGGGGCGCTATCATCGGTGGCGGCCTGTATTTCCTGTTTGCCTTCATCCCGATGTTTCTGGCTTATTCAGCCACGCTGATCGACCCGCAAATGGTCGCTGGATTAAAAGACACCGACCCACAAATGATCCTGCCCCGGCTGGTGCTGGAAAAAGCGCCCCTTGTTGCGCAAATCCTGTTTTTCGGCGCGCTGCTTTCGGCCATTAAAAGTTGCGCCTCTGCCACGCTACTCGCGCCCTCGGTCACGTTTACCGAAAACATCCTCAAGCCTTTAGTCGGCGGCATGTCCGATCGCAAACTGCTGCTGGCCATGCGCTCAGTCACGCTAATGTTCACCTTGCTCGTCACGCTTTACGCCGTGAATTCGAATGCCAGTATTTTCCAGATGGTGGAAAACGCCTACCAAATCACCCTGGTAACCGCGTTTATCCCCATGGTGGCAGGCATTTACTGGCGGCGTGCCACCAATCAGGGCGCAGCCGTGTCCATTTTTCTGGGCTTTACCACCTGGATTGCCATCCTGATCCTTGGCCCACAAGACCCATTGCTGCCAGCGCAGTTTGCGGGCTTGCTGGCCAGCCTGTTCGGCATGATTGCAGGCTCGCTCCTGCCGCAAGCGATGCACCACGACGCCACGGTCCATGACCATTTACGCCACGGCCACTTGCGCCACCCCGCCGCGCAAACGCACCACGTTGCGGACCCCCACGCCCACGGGCTGGGCAAAATCCAGGAATAACGCCCATGGCAAGTCAATGCCACCTGCTGATGAAACGCGAAAGGCGGCATAAAAGCCCGCCCCTGCCCAGCCGCGAGGCGAGACACGGCCGGCCGTTCACAGCCAGCCGGCGGCGCAACGCAAGCGTCGCGCATGCCCGCCCCCAGCCTCCCCCGCACGAGGGGAGGTGTCCGCCTTGCTCGCTACGCTCGACAATTGAACTGGCGCACAGATTAACGTGCTCGACGATACTGTTTTACGTTAAATGATGGCCACGCAAGCAACCGGACCCCTAGCCCCTGTGCCGCCATCGGGGAGGCCGCCGGGCATGCAACACACTCCGCTGCTGTTTTATTTCAGTCTCGGCTACGCCATCCTGATTATTTATGCCAGCCTTTATCCGCTCACCGGCTGGGAGGCGACGGGCGCGCCACCGCTGGATTTTTTGTTTGCTGACTGGCCGCGCTATACCACGGCCTTTGACCTCAGCACCAATGTCGCCGCCTACGTGCCGCTCGGTTTTCTGCTCGCCTCGGCCATGCGCCCGCGCCTGGCCGCTAAATATGCCTGGTGGCTGGCAGCGCTACTCGCCGCAGCCTTGAGCTTTTCGCTCGAATTCACGCAAAATTTCCTTCCCTCTCGCGTGGCATCCAATCTTGATCTGGCATGCAACACGCTGGGCGCCTTGCTCGGTGCCTTGCCCGGCGCCCTGTGGCCACGGCAAATCATGGATAACCTGCGCCATCTGCATTGGCCCGAGCATGGCAAAAGCGTTGAACTTGGCCTGGTGCTTTTGGGCTTGTGGTTACTCACCCAATTCGACCCCACCACCTTGCTGTTTGGTGCGGGCGATTTACGCAGCCTGTCAGGGCTCGCCGACCTGCACGCCTTCAATGCCATCGCCTTTCAACGCATCGAGAGCCTCATCGCCGCCAGCGGCGTGGTGGCCACCTTGCTCATGGCCAGCCTCATTGCGCCGTTCCGCCAGCGCCGACTTTTTTCACTACTGCTGTTACTCTTGGGTCTAGCCGCCAAGTCCCTGGCCTTTGCCTTGATGACGCACCCGAAAACTGCGCTAGCCTGGGCGACACCCGGAGCGCTGACGGGATTTTTCATCGGCCTCTTGTGCTGGTTAATCGCCTTGTTTTTGCCGCTCACGTTGCAACGTCTGCTGGCTGCAACCGCACTTCTTGCCGCCAGCGTGATGGTCAATTTGGCGCCCATCAATCCGTACCTGGAAAATCTGCAAAACGTCTGGAATCCGGGGCAGTTTCTTCACTTTCACGGCTTGACGCATTTTGTTACCCTGCTCTGGCCGTATTTGGCCTTGCCTTGGTTTGCCTTCCACCGCCCGCGGCCCACGATGCCATGAAAGACCTCACCGCACTTCGCGATGCGCTACGTACATTTGCCGCTGAACGCCACTGGCAGACTTTTCACACACCCAAAAACCTGAGCATGGCCTTGATCAAGGAAGCCGCCGAAATTGTCGAGCACTTCCAATGGTCAACAGCAGAAGGAAGCCTCGCCCTCGCCCCCGCACAAAAAGCAGAAGTCGCTGATGAAATTGCCGATGTTTTGATGTACCTGGTGCAATTGGCGGACGTGCTCAATATTGACCCACTGGAAGCCGCGCAGAAAAAAATCATCAAGAACGGGCAGAAATATCCTGCACCTGACAACCATCATCCCGACAGGCCAAAACAAACCAGCTGACACGCGAACAGTACAATAAGCCAATGAACAATACGCCGATAAAGACTGCATCCATCCTGGTTGTGTTCACCACCCTGCCAGATGCGCAAAGCGCGCGCGCCCTGGCGGGCGCGCTGGTGGCTGAACGGCTGGCAGCATGCGTCACCGTGTTACCCGCTGCCCAATCGGTCTACCGCTGGCAAAACAGCATCGAGCACGCCACCGAAACACCGCTCATGATCAAAACCACTGCGGCACATTACGCCGCAGTGGAAGCCGCCCTGCGCGCCCGGCATCCTTACGCGACACCTGAAATCATCGCCCTGCCCGTCACCCATGGCCTGCCGGATTATTTAGCCTGGGTGGATGCGGCAACACAACCAGAGGACGTCTGATGCAAAGCTTATTTCGCCTATTTGTCCGCCGCATCGTCCATGCTGCACACCCCGCCGTGCTCACGCTGATCAGCTTCATCGGCTTGCTGACCGCTGGCACAAGCCTTGCCGCCGAGCCCTTGCCGCCAGAACAAGCCTTCACTTTCTCCGCACGCGCCCTGGATGCGCAAACATTGGAAGCGCGCTGGCAAATCGCGGAAGGTTATTACCTCTATCGCGATAAATTCAGCTTTCATCTCACAGCCACAGGGGCTGACACGCCAATCACGGCCCAATTGCCTGCGGGCAAAATGAAAATGGATGACCTGTTCGGTGAAGTTGAGGTATACCGGCAGACCGTCACTGCGCGCCTGCCCCTCCCCACCCAAGCCAGCGGCGGCACACCTGCCACCGTGACGCTCAAAACTGTATCCCAGGGTTGCTGGGATGGCGGCATTTGCTACCCCCCGCAAACCTATACCACCAGCATTGATTTGCCTGCCACCGCGCCCGCCATGACCAATCCAGCGGATGCGGACCCAGTCACCCAAGCGCCCGCCACATCGCTGGGGGTTAACGCGGTGCCAGGCGACGAGAACTCGCGCATCGCCAATCTGTTCAAAAACAGCCGCTGGCCGCTCGTCGTGTTGAGCTTTTTCGGCTTTGGCTTGCTGCTTTCCCTCACTCCCTGCGTCTTGCCGATGATTCCGATTTTGTCCGGCATCATCGTCAATCACGGCCATGCAGTCAGCCACCGGCGCGCCTTCATGCTCTCGCTCGCCTATGTTCTCGGCATGGCCATCACTTACGCTGCCGCCGGCGTTGCCGCCGGCTTTTCCGGCACCTTGCTCACCAGCGCGTTACAAAATCCCTGGGTGCTGGGTGGCTTTGCCCTCATTTTTGTGGCCTTGGCATTTTCCATGTTCGGCGTCTATGAACTACAACTGCCCACTGCCCTGCAAAGCAAACTTGCCGACCAAGCCAATCATCAAGGCGGCTCCGTATCCGCCATTGCCTTGATGGGTGCACTCTCCGCGCTCATCGTTGGTCCCTGTGTGGCCGCACCTCTGGCAGGCGCCCTGCTGTACATCGCCAAAACCGGGGATGCCCTGTTGGGTGGTGCTGCACTGTTCACGCTGGCGCTAGGCATGGGCGTGCCGTTGTTGTTAGTCGGCACTTTCTCGCGCCGCTTGTTGCCCAAAACCGGGCCGTGGATGGAGAACGTCAAAAAATTCTTTGGCGTGCTGATGCTCGCCACCGCCCTGTGGCTGGCATCCCCCGTATTGCCTGGCTGGCTCGTGATGTTGGGCTGGGCACTACTCCTGATTCTCCCGGCGATATTTCTTTCCGCGCTGGATTCCTTGCCTGTCAATGCGCATGGTTTGCAGCGCTTGGGCAAGGGTCTAGGCCTTGTGTTGTTCATCATCGGCCTGGCCATTCTTCTTGGGCTCCTTGGCGGCAGCCGTGACCCGTTGCAGCCGCTGGGTTTTTTGCGTGGCAATGCGGCAGCGCCAAACGGCAGCGCCACTGCGGGCAACGCTGCCGTCTCAGCAGCGCCGACTTTTATCAAAATCGCGTCCGTCGCCGAGCTCGATGCGCAACTGAAAACAGCCAACAAGCCGGTGATGCTGGACTTCTGGGCCGAGTGGTGCATCAGCTGCAAGGAAATGGAACGCTTTACCTTTGCGCATCCGGACGTGGCCGCGCGCATGCAAGACTTTTTGCTGTTGAAGGCGGACGTTACCGCCAACAACGCGGCAGATCACGCGCTGCTGTCACGCTTTAGCCTGTTCGGCCCGCCGGGGATTATTTTTTTCAACGCTAATGGCCAGGAAAACACCACCCAGCGCGTGATTGGCTTTCAAAATGCCTCACAATTTTTACAACAGTTAAATCAAGCCGCGCGCTAGGCCGTATCAACGAACGAACGCGCATTTTTCGCCTCACTACCCCCCCAAAAAAACCCATCATGTTCACCGGTATTATTTCCGCCTTAGGCCGCATTACCCAAATCACCCCGCTGGCCACGGGCGTTCGTTTAACAATCACCGTCACCACGCCCGCCAACTATCTTGCCGACGTTGCCCTGGGCGACTCGATCGCCCACAACGGCGTGTGCCTGACCGTGATCGCCAAAACCGGCGACACGTATCAGGTCGATGTCTCGCGTGAAACGCTGGATTGCACCATCGGTCTTGATGCGCAGGGCGAAGTGAATCTGGAAAAAGCCTTGCGCCTGGCCGATCGTTTAGGCGGCCATTTAGTCGCCGGGCATGTCGATGGCGTGGGTGAAGTCGTCGGCATCACGCCGGTGGGCGAATCGCATGAGTTTGTCATCCGCGCGCCCTTAGCCATCGCGCGAACGGTCGCGCCTAAAGGTTCGATTACCGTGAACGGCGTCTCGCTCACAGTCAATCGCGTGACCAATCACCGCACATCCGCTGCCGGGCCCAGCGTCGATTTTTCCATCAACCTGATTCCGCATACCATGGCCAATACCACCCTGCGTCATTTGCAGGCAGGCAGCCGCGTGAATCTGGAAATTGACCTGATCGCGCGT
>LNAP01000869.1_pt1 | contig 33403 bp, 28 predicted proteins | sample 602601 | NCBI WGS metagenome assembly LNAP01 (sample SAMN02440304, study PRJNA202911) | soil metagenome | biome: Subtropical and temperate rainforests or woodlands; isolation source: soil samples (1 kg each in a 20% v/v slurry with milli Q water) were... ...
ATAGCCCGGCTTGCCGGTCGGCCTTGGCATAGCCCCGGCGCTGTGCGGTGAGCAGCCCGGCCACGCCGCCCAGCAGCGCACCGCCGAGCAGCGCCGGAGCGCTCAGCAGGATGGCCAGCATGCACAGCAGGCCGCACAGCGGATGGCGCTGGAGGAAGATCTGGCTGAAGCCGTTGAGCAGGGCGGTGGCCCAGTCGGGGCAGTGGGCGTTGAAGTGTTCTGAAGGCATGGAAAGTTGACTCCTGTAGCCGCTGCCGAGCCTGCGAGGCTGCGATCGGGCGCGTAGCGGCCGTCAATCAGGCAATGCCGTGTTCCAGGCAAGTCCAGTGCTCGGGCCTGGCGAGGACTGCGTCGGAGTGCCACCCACTTCGATCGCAGCCTCGCAGGCTCGGCAGCGGCTACAGGGCTCAGATCAGGGTTTCGATGCGCAGCGAGTTGGTCGAGCCCGGTTGGCCGAATGGCACGCCTGCGGTGATCAACAGGGTGTCGCCGCGTTTGGCCATGCCTTGCGCCTGGGCGATTTCCAGGGCGGTGGAGCAGACCTCGTCGACCTGGCGCAGGCGGTCGTTGACCACCGAGTGCACGCCCCAGGCCACCGTCAGGCGACGCGCGGTGGACAGGTTCGGCGTCAGGTTGAGGATCGGCACCGTCGGCCGTTCCCGGGCCGCGCGCAGGCTGGAGCTGCCGGACTCGCTGTAGTTCACCAGCACCGCCACCGGCAGGATGCTGCTGATGCGGCGGATCGCGCAGCTGATGGCATCGGACACCGTGGCTTCGGCCTGGGGCCGGCTGACGTCGAGCTGGGTCTGGTAGTCCGGGCCGCTTTCCACCTGGCGGATGATCTTGCTCATCATCTGTACCGCCTCCAGCGGGTATTCGCCGGAGGCGGTTTCCGCCGAGAGCATCACCGCGTCGGCGCCTTCGGCCACCGCGTTGGCCACGTCCGTGACCTCGGCCCGGGTCGGGGCGGGGGAGAAGCGCATGGATTCGAGCATCTGCGTGGCCACCACCACCGGCTTACCCAGCTGGCGGCAGGTGCCGATGATGTTCTTCTGGATCTGCGGCACGCTTTCGGCCGGCACCTCCACCCCGAGGTCGCCACGGGCCACCATGATCGCGTCGCTCAGTTCGGCGATCTCGCGCAATTGGGTGACTGCCGAGGGTTTCTCGATCTTGGCCATCAGGAACGCCTTGTCGCCGATCAGCGCGCGGGCTTCATGAATGTCCTCGGGGCGCTGCACGAACGACAGGGCGACCCAGTCCACCCCCAGTTCCAGGCCGAAGTCCAGGTCGCGGCGGTCCTTGGCGGTCAGCGGGCTGAGGTCGAGCACCGCCTGCGGGACGTTGACGCCCTTGCGGTCCGACAGCTCGCCGCCGTTGAGTACCGTGGTATCGATGGCGTCGGCGTGTTTGGCGGTGACCCGCAGACGCAGCTTGCCATCGTCCAGCAGCAGGTCCATGCCCGGCTCCAGGGCTTTGAGGATTTCCGGGTGGGGCAGGTTGACCCGGCGCTGGTCGCCCGGGGTGCTGTCCAGGTCCAGGCGCAGGGCCTGGCCGCGATGCAGCTGGACCTTGCCTTCGGCGAACGTGCCGACCCGCAGTTTCGGGCCTTGCAGGTCCATCAGGATGCCCAGCGGGTAGTTCAGTTGCTTTTCGACTTCGCGGATCCACTGGTAACGCTGGGCGTGATCGGCGTGGTCGCCATGGCTGAAGTTGAGGCGAAAGATATTCACCCCGGCCTGCACCAGCTCGCGGATGTCGTCGATGCCGTCGATGGCCGGGCCGAGGGTGGCGAGGATTTTGACCTTTTTGTCAGGCGTCATGTTTGGGGCTCTCGAGGATCAGGATGGCGCGGAAGTCGTTGACGTTGGTGCGGGTCGGCTCGGTGACGATCAACCCGTCCAGGGCCGCGAAGTAGCCATAGCCATTGTTGTTGTCCAGCTCGTCGCTGGCATTCAGGCCCAGGGCGGCGGCGCGGGCGTAGCTGTCCGGGGTCATGATCGCGCCGGCGTTGTCTTCGGAGCCGTCGATGCCGTCGGTGTCGCCGGCCAGGGCGTAGACGCCGGGCAGGCCCTTGAGGCTTTCGGTGAGGCTCAGGAGGAACTCGGCATTGCGCCCGCCGCGGCCATTGCCGCGCACGGTGACCGTGGTTTCACCGCCGGACAGGATCACGCAGGGCGCCGCCAGCGGCTGGCCGTGCAGCACCACCTGGCGGGCGATGCCGGCGTGGACCTTGGCCACCTCGCGGGACTCGCCTTCCAGGTCGCCGAGGATCAGCGGGCTGAAGCCGGCCTGGCGGGCTTTCACCGCGGCGGCCTCCAGCGATTGCTGTGGCCGGGCGATCAGCTGGAAGTGACTGCGGGCCAGGCTCGGGTCGCCGGGCTTGACGGTTTCCGACTCCGGGCTTTGCAGCCAGGTGCGCACCGCCGCGGGTACCTCGATGGCATACCGCTTGAGGATCGCCAGGGCCTCGGCCGAGGTGCTGGGGTCGGCCACGGTGGGGCCGGAGGCGATGACCGTGGCCAGGTCGCCCGGTACATCGGAAATCGCGTAGGTGTAGAGGGTGGCTGGCCAGCAGGCCTTGGTCAGGCGGCCGCCCTTGATCGCCGAGAGGTGTTTGCGCACGCAGTTCATCTCGCCGATGTTGGCGCCGGACTTGAGCAGGGCCTTGTTGATCGACTGCTTGTCCGCCAGGCTGATGCCCGCGGCGGGCAGGGCCAGCAGGGCGGAACCGCCGCCGGACAGGAGGAAGATCACCCGGTCCTGTTCCGACAGGTCGCTGACCAGTTCCAGCACACGCTTGGCCACGGCCAGGCCAGCGGCATCGGGCACCGGATGGGCGGCTTCGACCACTTCGATTTTTTCGCAGGGCGCGCCGTGGCCGTAGCGGGTGACGACCAGCCCGCTGACTTCACCCAACCAGCAGCGTTCGACCACCTGGGCCATGGCCGCGGCGGCCTTGCCGGCACCGATGACGATCACCCGGCCGCTGCGGTCGCTGGGCAAATGGGCTTCGAGGACGTGCTGCGGGTGGGCGGCGTCGATGGCTGTGGCGAACAGCTCACAGAGGAATTGTTGCGGATCGACCGGCATGGCGGGCTCCCGGATTTCTTGTTATTCGAGGTGTGGCTGTAACGCTACCTGTAGCCGCTGCCGAAGGCTGCGATAAGGTTCGAAGAACCTTCCTGCGATGTGCAAGTGCACGCCTGCTGCGTCGGAGTGCCGCCCAAGTCGATCGCAGCCTTCGACACCGGCTACAGGGGATTTGCTGGCGTTCTCTTACTTGTCGCGGATCGAGAAGTTCGCCATGTGTTCCAGGCCCTTGATCAGCGCCGAGTGGTCCCAGTTGCTGCCACCGATGGCCGCGCAGGTGCTGAACACTTGCTGGGCGCTGGCGGTGTTGGGCAGGTTGATGTTCAGCTCCTTGGCGCCTTGCAGGGCCAGGTTGAGGTCCTTCTGGTGCAGGCTGATGCGGAAGCCCGGGTCGAAGGTGCCCTTGATCATGCGCTCGCCGTGCACCTCGAGGATCTTCGAAGAGGCGAAGCCGCCCATCAGCGCCTCACGCACCTTGGCCGGGTCGGCGCCGTTTTTCGCGGCGAACAGCAGGGCCTCGGCCACCGCCTGGATGTTCAGGGCGACGATGATCTGGTTCGCCACCTTGGCGGTCTGGCCGTCGCCATTGCCGCCGACCAGAGTGATGTTCTTGCCCATGGCCTGGAACAGCGGCAGGGCACGCTCGAAGGCCTGGCTGTCGCCGCCGACCATGATGCTCAGGGTCGCCGCCTTGGCGCCGACTTCACCGCCGGACACCGGGGCGTCCAGGTACTGCGCGCCTTTCTCGTTGATCCTGGCGGCGAAGGCCTTGGTCGCGGTTGGCGAGATCGAACTCATGTCGATCACCACCTTGCCCGGGCCGACGCCCGCGGCCACGCCGTCGGCGCGCAGCAGCACGTCGTCGACCTGCGGGGTATCCGGGACCATGACGATGATGAATTCGGCTTCCTGGGCCACTTCCTTGGGGCTGGCCAGGGCGACCGCGCCGGCGGCGACCAGGTCGGCCGGGGCCGCGTCGTGGTGCTGGGACAGGAACAGGCTGTGACCGGCTTTTTGCAGGTTGGAGGCCATTGGGTGACCCATGATGCCGGTGCCGATGAATCCGATTTTAGCCATGAGAAAATCCTCTTTTTGTTAGGTAGCACGCCCTCTGTAGGAGCGAGCTTGCTCGCGAAAAATGGCAGGGCGCCGTGTTCATTCAGGATGCCTGCGTCATCGTTGACGACCTTCGCGAGCAAGCTCGCTCCTACAGCGATGAACGATGACGCGGTGTGCGATCAGATTGCGTTGTGGCTCTTGAGCCAGCCCAGGCCGGCTTCGGTAGTGGTCAGCGGCTTGTATTCGCAGCCGACCCAGCCCTGGTAGCCGATCTTGTCCAGGTGCCCGAACAGGAAGTGGTAGTTGATCTCGCCGGTGCCCGGTTCGTTACGCCCCGGGTTGTCCGCCAGCTGGACATGGTTGATCGCGTCCAGGTGGCCGGACAGGGTCCGGGCCAGGTCGCCCTCCATGATTTGCATGTGGTAGATGTCGTATTGCAGGTACAGGTTGCTGCTGCCGACCTGCTCGCGAATCGACAGGGCCTGGGCCGTGTTGTTCAGGTAGAAGCCCGGGATGTCGCGGGTGTTGATCGCTTCCATCACCAGCTTGATGCCCGCGGCCTGGAGTTTCTCGGCGGCGTACTTGAGGTTGGCGATAAAGGTCTTTTCCACCGTGGCATCGTCGACGCCTTGTGGGCGGATACCGGCCAGGCAGTTGATCTGGGTATTGCCCAGTACCTGGGCGTAGGCGATGGCCAGGTCGACCCCGGCGCGGAACTCTTCGACCCGGTCCGGCAGGCAGGCGATACCGCGCTCGCCCTTGGCCCAATCGCCCGCAGGAAGGTTGAACAGCACCTGGGTCAGGCCGTGGGCGTCGAGTTGCGCCTTGATCTCGGCGGAGCTGAATTCGTAGGGAAACAGGTATTCGACACCACTGAAGCCAGCCTCGGCGGCGGCCTTGAAGCGGGCGAGGAAGTCCTGTTCGGTGAACAGCATGGACAGGTTGGCGGCAAAACGCGGCATGGTGGTCTCCTGTAGAGGTATCAATCCCTGTAGCCGCTGCCGCAGGCTGCGATAAGGCCGAAGGCCTTCGACGATCCTGAGATCTTGCGCATCCTGCGGATGCGATCGCAGCCTTCGGCAGCGGCTACATAGGGGTGTCAGTCGAGCAGGGAAATCGCAGTGGGGGCGTCGTTGCCAACCAGCGCCAGGTCTTCGAATTCGTTGACCGCGTTGATCTCGGTGCCCATGGAGATGTTGGTGACACGCTCCAGGATGATCTCGACGATCACCGGCACCTTGAACTGCTCGAGCATTTCCTGGGCCTGGCGCAGGGCCGGCTGGATGCCCGCGGGCTCGAATACCCGCAGCGCCTTGCAGCCCAGGCCTTCGGCGACCGCGACGTGGTCCACGCCGTAGCCGTTGAGTTCCGGGGCGTTGAGGTTGTCGAAGGACAGCTGCACGCAGTAGTCCATGTCGAAACCGCGCTGCGCCTGGCGGATCAGGCCCAGGTAGGAGTTGTTCACCACCACGTGGATGTACGGCAGCTTGAACTGCGCGCCCACGGCCAGCTCTTCGATCATGAACTGGAAGTCATAGTCGCCCGATAGCGCCACCACCTTGCGGCTCGGGTCGGCCTTGACCACCCCCAGAGCCGCCGGAATGGTCCAGCCCAGCGGGCCGGCCTGGCCGCAGTTGATCCAGTGGCGTGGCTTGTACACGTGCAGGAACTGCGCGCCGGCAATCTGCGACAGGCCGATGGTGCTGACATAGCAGGTGTCCTTGCCGAACACCTGGTTCATCTCTTCATACACACGCTGCGGCTTGACCGGCACGTTGTCGAAGTGGGTCTTGCGTTGCAGGCTCGACTTGCGCTGCTGGCAATCCTGCAGCCAGGCGCTGCGGTTCTTCAGCTTGCCGGCGGCCTGCCATTCGCGAGCGACTTCGATGAACACGGTCAGCGCCGAGCTGGCGTCGGAGACGATGCCCAGGTCCGGGGTGAACACCCGGCCGATCTGGGTCGGCTCGATGTCCACGTGGATGAATTTGCGGCCCTCGGTGTAGACGTCCACCGAACCGGTGTGGCGGTTGGCCCAGCGGTTGCCGATGCCCAGGACCACATCCGACTTGAGCAGGGTGGCGTTGCCGTAGCGGTGGGACGTCTGCAGGCCGACCATGCCGACCATCTGCGGGTGATCGTCGGGGATGCTGCCCCAGCCCATCAGGGTCGGGATGACCGGGATGCCGGTCAGTTCGGCGAATTCCACCAGCAGTTCGCTGGCATCGGCATTGATGATGCCGCCTCCGGCAACCAGCAACGGCCGCTCGGCCTGATCCAGCAGGGCCAGGGCCTTTTCGACCTGGACCCGGGTCGCCGACGGCAAGGCCCGCGGCAGTGGCTGGTAGGCGTCGATGTCGAATTCGATCTCGGCCATTTGCACGTCGAACGGCAGGTCGATCAGCACCGGACCGGGACGGCCGGAGCGCATTTCATAGAAGGCTTTCTGGAAGGCGTAAGGCACCTGGCCCGGTTCCAGGACGGTGGTCGCCCATTTGGTCACCGGCTTGACGATGCTGGTGATGTCGACGGCCTGGAAGTCTTCCTTGTGCAGGCGGGCCCGCGGGGCCTGGCCGGTGATGCAGAGAATCGGGATCGAGTCGGCCGAGGCGCTGTACAGGCCGGTGACCATGTCGGTGCCGGCAGGCCCGGAGGTGCCGATGCATACGCCGATGTTGCCGGCTTTGGTACGGGTGTAACCCTCGGCCATGTGCGAGGCGCCTTCAACGTGGCGAGCGAGGACGTGATCAATGCCGCCGACCTTTTGCAGGGCGGAGTACAGCGGGTTGATGGCGGCACCCGGGATGCCGAAAGCGGTATCGACCCCTTCACGGCGCATCACCAGAACGGCGGCTTCGATTGCTCTCATTTTGCTCATTGTTTTGTGCCTCTTACGTTTTGTAATTGTATACAAGTGGCTTTGCGCTGAGTGTATTCATGGCGAGTGTCGCAGGTCAATCCATTTTCTCTCGCGCTTGGATGCGTTCGTCCGGTGCCGATAAACAGGCAGCTTTTCGTCGGAAGCAGGGATTTGAGAAAATTATTGTATACAAAAATAAAGTTTGTTGTGTTCTATTTGTTGTATCGATCTTCTTATCGGAACACCCCAATTTTTCCCAATAACAAAATAAGGACGGCACCCATGAGCGCTTTAACCTTGAACGTTGCAGTCAGCCTGGCCGGCAAGGCCCTGGCCTTTGGCCGTGAGATCAGCGCGGCACCCTTGACCATTGCGGTGCTCGATGCCGGCGGGCATCTGGTGACCTTGCAGCGCGAAGACGGGGCCAGCCTGCTGCGGCCACAGATCGCCATCGGCAAGGCCTGGGGCGCGATCGCCCTGGGCAAGGGCTCGCGCCTGCTGGCGCTGGATGCGCAGCAGCGGCCGGCCTTTATCGCCGCGCTCAATAGCCTGGGGCAGGGCAGCGTGGTGCCGGCGCCGGGTGGGGTGTTGATTCGTGATCAGCAGGGGGTGGTGGTGGGTGCGATCGGCATCAGTGGCGACACCTCGGACATCGACGAGCAATGTGCGATCAGCGCCATCGAGGCGCAGGGCTTGCGGGCGGATGCGGGTGTGAGTGCCTGATCTGTAGCCGTGTAGCTGCTGCCGCAGGCTGCGAGCGCACACCACGGGTGCGCAAGATCTGAAGATCGCTGAAGACCTTCGGCCTTATCGCAGCCTGCGGCAGCGGCTACAGGGGCTGGCTTACTGGTCCGTTTCGCAGCCCTTGAGCACCAGGCGGATGATGGTCTGGGCGGCGGCTTCGTAATCGGACTCGTCCAGCTTGGCCTTGCCGGTCACCACCGAGATCTGCCAGTCGAAGTCGGCGTAGGTCTGGGTCGCGGCCCAGATGCTGAACATCAGGTGGTGCGGGTCGATGGGCGCGATCTGGCCACGATCGATCCAGGTCTGGATGCAATCGATGTTGTGCTTGGCCTGGGCGTTGAGCTGCTCGACCTGGTCCGGGCTCAGGTGTGGGGCACCGTGCATGATCTCGCTGGCGAACACCTTGGAGGCGAAGGGCAGGTCGCGGGAGATGCGGATCTTCGAGCGGATGTAGCCGCTCAGTACTTCGCTGGGCATGCCGTCGGCGTTGAACGGGGTCGAAGCCTGGAGGATCGGCTCGATGATGCTTTCCAGGACCTCGCGGTAGAGGTTTTCCTTGGATTTGAAGTAGTAGTAGACGTTGGGTTTGGGCAGCCCCGCCTTGGCCGCGATGTCGCTGGTTTTGGTCGCAGCGAAGCCTTTGTCGGCAAACTCTTCACTGGCGGCACGCAGGATCAGTTCTTTGTTGCGCTCGCGGATGGTGCTCATAAACCAGGTGATTCCTTGCCTGTTCGGGCGGTTGCGCATGGTAGCACCGGCCTTGCGCGAGGCTCAAGAATGCCCCGCCGGCCCTCGTTGCGCGCTATGCTTCGCAACATTTATGACCTCAAGGAACCCTGATCCATGGCCGGAAGCAGTTTGCTGGTGCTGATCGACGATATTGCCACGGTACTCGACGATGTGGCGCTGATGACCAAGATGGCGGCGAAGAAGACCGCCGGGGTGCTGGGGGACGACCTCGCGCTCAATGCCCAGCAGGTTTCCGGGGTGCGCGCCGAGCGCGAATTGCCGGTGGTCTGGGCGGTGGCCAAGGGCTCGTTCCTGAACAAGCTGATCCTGGTGCCCGCGGCGCTGGCCATCAGTGCCTTCGCGCCCTGGCTGGTGATACCGCTGCTGATGCTCGGCGGTGCCTACCTGTGTTTCGAGGGCTTTGAAAAGCTCGCCCACAAGTTTCTCCACAGCAAGGCCGAGGATCAGGCCGAGCACCAGCAACTGATCGAAGCCGTGGCGGACCCGGCCACCGATCTGGTGGCCTTCGAGAAGACCAAGATCAAGGGCGCGATCCGCACCGACTTCATTCTCTCGGCCGAGATCATCGCCATTACCCTGGGCACCGTCGCCGACGCGCCGTTGATGCAGCAGGTGGTGGTGCTTTCGGGCATCGCCATCGTCATGACCGTCGGCGTGTATGGCCTGGTGGGCGGCATCGTCAAGCTCGACGACCTCGGCCTGTGGCTGACGCAGAAGCCGGGCCAGGTCGCAAAAAGCATCGGCGGCGCGATCCTGCGCGCAGCGCCCTACATGATGAAAAGCCTCTCGGTGATCGGCACCGCGGCCATGTTCATGGTCGGCGGCGGCATCCTGACCCACGGCGTGCCGGCGGCGCATCACTGGATCGAGACTGTCACGGCGCACACGGCCGAGGTGGTTGGCGGGTTTTCGCTGATCATGCCGACGCTGCTCAATGCCGTGGCCGGCATTATCGCCGGCGCCGCGGTACTGGTCGTGGTGTCGCTGGGTGGCAAGCTGTGGCGTGCGGCCAGGGCCTGATTCGTTGAAGGCCCTCGCCGCTGCAGGACGAGGGGCGGGGGCAAGGGGCTGTCAGGCAGGGAGCAGTTGCGCGACCGCCAGGCCGATCTTGTTGATCGCCTGTTCGATCTTGCGGTTGGGCACGCCGGCAAAGTTCAGCCTGAGGCAATTGCGGTACTTGCCGGCCGCGGAAAAGATATTGCCGTTGGCGATCTGGATGTCCTCGGCTTCCAGCAGCCGGTTCAGGGTGTAGGTGTCGAACTCGTCCGGCAACTCGACCCACAAGGTGAACCCGCCCTGGGGTTTGCTGACCCGGGTGCCTTCCGGCAGGTAGCGGCTGACCCACTCAGTCATCAGGTCGCGATGGCGCTGGTACTGTTTGCGCATCCGTCGCAGGTGCGGCAGGTAATGACCCTTGGCAATGAATTCGGCCACCGCCAGCTGCGGCTGGGTCGCGGTGGTGCCGGAGCCGACGTATTTCATGTGCAGCACTTGCGGCAGGTAACGCCCCGGGGCGATCCAGCCGATCCTCAGGCCCGGCGCCAGGGTTTTCGAGAACGAACTGCACAGCAGTACGCGCCCGTCGTCGTCGAATGACTTCAGGGTGCGCGGCCGCGGGTAGCGGAACGCCAGGTCGCCATAGATATCGTCTTCGATGATCGGCACGTCGTAGCGCTGGGCCAGGCGGATCATCGCGCGCTTGCGATCGTCTGGCATGATGTAGCCCAGCGGGTTGTTGCAATTGGGCGTGAGCTGGATGGCCTTGATCGGCCACTGTTCCAGGGCCATTTCCATGGCTTCCAGGCTGATGCCGGTGACCGGGTCGGTGGGAATCTCCAGGGCCTTGAGGCCGGCGGCCTTGAGCAACTGGATGATGCCGTGAAAGCAGGGGGAAGCGATGGCCACGATGTCGCCGGGTTCGCACAGGGCGCGGATGGCGATGGACAGGGCTTCCTGGCAGCCGCTGGTGACGACGATTTCCGCGGGCGTCAGGCGGCAACCGGAGTCGACGCCGAGGCGGGCAATCTGCTCGCGCAGGCTCAGCACACCTTGCAGGTGGTTGTATTGCAGGCTCGGGCTGTCGCTGCGCCGGCTGATTCGCGCCAGGGCGGTCAGCAGCGGCTTGAGGGTCGGCGCCGTGGTGTCGGGCATGCCGCAACCCAGTTGAATGGCATTGGCGTTCTGCTCCTGGCGCATCAGGTCCTGCACCAGGTCCCACTGGGAGATATCCACAGGCCGCAACGACGGCCGTCCCATCTTTGGCAGTTCCGGCAAACGCCGGCCGGCCGGGACGAAATAGCCCGACTTGGGCTTGGGAATAGCCAGTCCCGAGCTTTCCAGGACCCGATAGGCCTGTTGCACGGTGGTGAGGCTGACGCCGTGCTCGAGGCTCAGGGCCCGCACCGAAGGCAAACGCTCCCCCGGCCCGTATAACCCCTGCTCAATGCGGCTGCTGATGTATTCGGCGAGATTCAGGTATCGAGTCATGCGGGGGACTGTAGCGACTCATCTGTCGTATAAAAAGTTACAGATTCCACTTTTTTTGAAAATTTTTAGAGGCAAAAAAGCAATCTGTACTGAGAAAAATCATCCGGCGTGTACCTATAAGACAGTGGTTGCCTTTGGGAAGATGGCCCGCATCGCACTGTACTGGTTGTTCTTAAATACAGTTGCGACGCAATTCAGAGTCCCCCCCGGGCAACGTATAACGGGCTTCCCCCTCAGGCTACTTTAGACGATGACTTCTCAAGGAAGAGCAGGGTAATGACGGCAAGGATCAAACTGACTCCACAGATGGCTGAGTACGAGCAGAAGTTCACCGACGGTGGTGAGGTTCGCTGGCTGCCTTATTTGATGTATTTCCATCCTACCGACCACCGTTCGGAGGTGGTCAATACAGATACCTCGGGCTTCCGCTATTCGGAACTGCTGGGCATACAGTATTCAGTGGCCAACAGCCGTCACGCCAAGAGCGTGCGGGTGCTGGCCGGTAGCTCGACCGTGTTTGGCATCGGTGCCAGTTCGGATGCCTGGACATTGCCTTCGCGCCTGGCCGAGAACGATCCGGACAGCAAACCCTGGATCAACTTCGGCGGACGCAGTTTCAACTCGACCCAGGAACTGACGCTCTTCACCCTTTACCGTCATTTGCTGCCCAAGGTCGACGAAATCGTGCTGTTTTCCGGGTTCAACAACCTGGGGCTGGCCCGCCAGCCACAAAGCAGCCGTGGCGAACACGGCGCTTTCTTCAACTGCAACCAGTTCTTCGACGCCATGCGTCCGGAGACTCAGGCACCCAAGCGCGGCATGTTCCGCGCCTTGCTCGGCAAGGAACAGGAAGAGCCGACGCCCGAGCCGCCACCGTCCATGGAAGAGCAGATCGAATACGCCGCCGACCTGACCCTGCGTCACCTGGATACCTGGCGCGCGCTGGCGGCCGACATGGGCGCCAAGCTGACCTTCATTCTGCAGCCGCTGGCCGGCTGGGTCCGGGAAAAGGGCTGCGACGAGGAAGAACAGTTGTTCGCCGAGCTGGATCGCGCCGGCAGTTTCAGCGAGGTCTATGGCGACATCCTGCAGCCCAGCGTCTGCGAGGCCTATGCCGCCCGCCTGCGCGAGGGCGCCCAGAAGATGGGCGTGCGTTTCGTGAACATTACGCCGCTGCTGTCCGAGGCCCTGCGGCCTGAACAGTGGTTGTTCGTCGACCGTATTCACTTCACCGACCAGGGGAATGATTTCGTCTCGAAAATCATCCTCGATGTTCTTTAAAGGAGTCTGCCATGAGTTACATCAAGAGCTTGTTCCAACGCCTCTTCGGCAAGAAGAAAAAGAAGAAGCCGGACTCTTCGATCTACCCGATGTTCTGATCTCGACACCCGATGTCATTGCTTGCCGATGACTGAGGGCCGGCAATGGATTGCCTTGGTCTCCAACCTGGAAGGGAAGTAAACAGTATGTGGCGCCAGTTTTATCGATCAGTCAGCAACCCCGAGAGCTTTCTGGGGGATGTCAGTATTCGGCGTCTGATGGGCCTGGCCGCACCGGGAGAAACCGGTGCGGAAGGTCTGTCCGGGGTGCGGGTGCAGATCGAACTCTGGCGTGACGAGCAGGCCCGGGTTTACCGTGAACTGGCCAGCCAGGCTGCGGAGCTGGGCAACCAACGGGAATTCGCCGAGGCCCTGCTGGTGCACTCGGCGCCATTGGCCTCGGTGCTGGGTTGCTGGCTGCAAGGCATGAGTGCCCCCGGGGTTTTCGAGGACAGCGCGCAGCTCAGGCTCATGGAGCTGCTGGCCCACGACGTCGGCGTCGGGCGGCCCCTGGCATCGCGCGCCGATCACTTCAAATCGCTGTTGGTGCAGGCGGGGCTGACCGCTTATGCGGTTTCGCCGTTCGAGCTTTCCACGCTCCCCGACCTGCCCGACGAACTGTTCGAATTACCGGCATTGCTGCAAGCGGTGAGCCGCCGTAGCGATGCCTTTGGCGACACCCTGTGCGGCATCGATTATGCCTGGCGCGCCCTGGGGCTGAGCCCCTGGTGGGCGGTGCTGGACGCGCAGCAGCTGGATGTCCGCCGACTCGACCTGAACCAACTGAATGAAAGCGCGGGCGACAGCTCGGCGCTGGAGATCTCCCAGTGGGTCTGCGAGCAGGTCGCCAACCAGGGCAACATTCGCCGCCTGCAACTGGAGGCGGGCGCCCAGTGGTTGTTCGCGGCCCTGAAGACGTTCAACGAGCGGCTGCTGGTGCACTGTCGGGCGGCGGTATCGCCCGAGCGCCTGATGGGCAAGATGATCCAGCGCATGGCCCGGGCCGGCGCGGTCTATCACCAGGATTACAAGATGGAAGGCCGCAGCCTGGCGCAGTGGCTGCGTGAGGCTCAGGTCAACCCGGTGCCGCTGCTGGAGATGCTTTCGCGCAGCCGCCTGATCGTGCCGGGCAACGCCGAGAAGAGTCTGCTGGTCAATACACTGGTCGCGCCGAACGGGCGCATGTTCCGGATTTTCAGCGAGGCCGACCTGAGCGTCATCCGCAAATGGATCGATGGCCTGTCCGGCCCGATCCAGCGCGCAGAAACTGCCCAAGTACCAGCGCCAAGCCCTTGCAATACAGTGGTTCCACAGGCGCTGGGCGAGGGCATCCAGGAGCAGGGCCAGTGGCCCAAGAGCCTGCGCGAGGCCTATTTCGTCTTGCAGGGCAGGGCGCTGGCGCCGCGTACCCAGGCTTTTGCCCAGGCGTATGTGACGCGCTGGCTGGAGCAGTCGCGCCGCTCGCTGCAAAACTCCGAACGTACCTTGCCCGAATCCTGGAATGTCGGCGTATTGCGCGAATGGTTGCTGGACAAGCACGACCGCCACGGCCAGGAGTTCGAAGAAAGCGACCCGGCGGCCATGCCGTCGCGCGAGGAAATCGTCGACTCCACCCTGCAACTGGCGCCGCTGACCCTGATCGACGGCGCCTGGCTGCAGGGTTTCACCGACCTGACGCTGGCTTCGTCCCATGTCGGTTACGCGTTGTTCCAGACTTACTGGGACGAGCTGGGCAACGGCTCCTATGCGCTGAACCATCCGAAGATCTACCGCGACGGCCTGCGCCAGATGGGGCTGGAGCTTGCGCCTACCGGTGCCCGCGAGTTCGCCGAGGATGAGCGGCTGCGCGAGGCCTCGTTCCGCTTGCCGGTCTACTGGCTGTGCCTGGGCAAGCTGCCGGTGACCTTCATGCCGGAAATCCTCGGCATGAACCTGGCGATGGAACTGTCGGGGGTGGGCGGCAGCTACCGTTCGGCCCGGCGCTTCCTCCGGCACTACGGCTTCAGCACGGCGTTCGTCGACCTGCACAACACCATCGATAACGTCACCACCGGGCATTCGGCCTGGGCGGTGGACGCCATCGACGCCTACATGCGCCAGGTCGCCGCGACGAAGCCAGCGGAACTGGCTGAACACTGGCAGCGGGTTCGCGTCGGCTACGAGTCCCTGGCACCGCAGCCGGACCGCCTGACGTCCTGGTTGCAGCGCCTGGGCATCGGCTCCGCGGGCGCGGTGCTGCCCCGGAGCAAGACGCAAGGCGAGGACCAGGCGCTGTTTCATCACGAACCTATTGTCCCTGCCGCGCCGGTTGGCGTAACGGCCTGAACATCAAGGAGTGTCCATGTCTCTGGTCAACGTGCACAACGAGTGGGATCCGCTGGAAGAAATGATCGTCGGCGTCGCCCAGGGCGCGCAGGTGCCGCGACCCGACCGCGGCTTGTTCGCCCTGGATTACAGCGAGCAGCATGACTACATCGAGGACATTCCATCCGGCCCCTATCCGCAGCAGGTGATCGAGGAAGCCAGCGAGGACCTGGACGCCTTTGCCGCCTTCCTGCGTTCCCACGGGGTCATAGTGCGGCGCCCGGACGTCACGGATCATCGCGCGGTATTCGGCACTTGCGCCTGGAAAACCGACGGCGAATACAACTACTGCCCACGGGATGTGCTGCTGCCTATCGGCCAGACCATCATCGAGGCGCCGATGGCGCTGCGCAGCCGCTACCTGGAACCGTTCGCCTATCGCCGGCACCTGGCCGAATACTTTGCCAGTGGCTCCAACTGGATTTCCGCGCCCAAGCCACAGTTGCTGGACAGCACCTACCGGATCAACCCCAAGAACGGCTCGATCATTGCCAATGACGAGCCGATCTTCGACGCCGCCAACGTGATCCGCGTCGGCGAGGACATCCTCTATCTGGTTTCGCGCAGCGGCAACGAACTGGGTTGCCAGTGGCTGCAGCGGGTGCTGGGCGATCGTTACCGGGTGCACCCGGTGAGCGGCGTGTACGACGGCACGCATCTGGATACCACCATCACCGTGGTCCGCCCGGGGCTGGTGGTGCTGTGTCCGGAGCGGATCCGCAAGGACCAGGTGCCGGCGCTGTTCAAGAACTGGGACATCATCTGGGCGCCGGAAATGGTCGACACCGGCTATTGCTGGTCCTACCCGCGCGCATCGATCTGGCAGGGCATGAACTTCATCATGGTCAACCCGGCGCTGGCGGTGATCAACGACCAGCAGGTGCCGCTGATTCGCGCCCTGGAAAAACACGGTATCGATGTGGCGCCGCTGAAAATGCGCCATGCCCGCAGCCTCAGTGGCGGCTTCCATTGCGTGTCGGTCGACATTCGTCGCCGCGGCACCCTTGAAGACTATCGTTGAGCGGAGCCTGGGGCATGCAGAATCTGGACTACTACGCCGTCATCCTGTTCGCGATTTCCACCTGCGTGACGCCGGGGCCGAACAACGTGATGCTGATGTCCTCCGGGGTCAACTTCGGCATCAGCCGCACCCTGCGCCACGTCGCGGGCATCAACATCGGCTTTCCACTGATGCTGATCGCGGTGGGGCTCGGCGCCGGCGCGGTGTTCCATCGTTATCCCAGCCTGCATGACATCCTGCAGGTGATCGGTGCCCTGTACATGCTGTACCTGGCCTACCGGATCGCCACGGCGCCCACGGTCGATCTCGACGACCAGGGCGGGCGCCCGCTGGGCTTCACTGGGGCGGCGCTGTTCCAGTGGGTCAACCCCAAGGCCTGGATCATGGCGGTGGGCGCGGTCTTGGCCTACACCACGCCGGTCGGTTCCTACAGTGCGCAGATCCTGCTGATCGCCTTGATCTTCTTTCTCTTCGGCTCGCCCTGCTCGATGGTCTGGGTGCTGTTCGGACGTTATTTGCGGCGCTTTCTCAGCGAGCCGAACCGGCTCCGGCTGTTCAACATTTCAATGAGTGTGTTGTTGGTGGTGTCGTTGATTCCGGCATTAAAAAGCCTGCCGGTCTCAAGTTGGTTGCACGGATGACGGACTGTGCACAGACACAGGGAATTTCCATGGATTGGCATGAAGCTATGAGGATGAGCGTTTAAATGGCTACTTACGTATTAGGGATTTCGGCGTTCTATCACGACAGCGCCGCGGCGCTGGTGAAGGACGGGGTGCCGGTGGCTGCGGCCCAGGAAGAGCGCTTCACGCGGGTGCGGCACGACGCGGCGTTTCCGGCCAATGCCATCAAGTACTGCCTGGACGCCGAGGGGATCGGCCTCGATGAGCTGACCGCCGTGGTCTACTACGAAGACCCGCAGGAAAAGTTCTCGCGGATGATTTCCTCCTTCGCCAGTGGCGGCATCAGCGGCGCGCGCACCTTCATCAGCACCATGCCGGAATGGATCCGCTGGAAGCTCAATGTGCTCAAGTTCATCGACGAGAAACTCGAGGAACTGGGACGTGGTACCGGACCGCTCACCATCGCTTCGCAGCACCACCGTTCCCATGCCGCGGCGGCGTTTTTCCCGTCGCCGTTCGAGCAGGCGGCGGTGCTGTGCATCGACGGCATCGGCGAATGGCATTCGACCACGATCTGGAAGGGCGACGGTTCCAAGCTCGACCTGATGAACTCGATTTCCTATCCGCACTCGGTCGGCCTGTTCTACTCGGCGTTCACCTATTACTGCGGCTTCAAGGTCGACTCCGGCGAGTACAAACTCATGGGCCTGGCACCTTACGGCCGGCCGATCTATGCCGACAAGATCCGCAAGGAACTGATCAATATCCGCGCCGACGGCTCCTTCACCCTGAACATGAAGTACTTCGAGTACCTGCGTGGCGAGCGCATGGTCGGCGAGGCGTTCGAGGAACTGTTCGGCGGTCCGGTGCGCAAGCCGGAGAGCCCGATCACCCAGCGCGAATGCGACCTGGCGGCCTCGGTGCAGCAGGTGACCGAGGAAGTGGTGCTGGGGCTGGCCACCGCGGCTGTGCGGCAGACCGGTTACCGCAACCTGTGCCTGGCCGGTGGCGTGGCGCTCAACTGCGTGGCCAACGGTGTGCTCAGTCGTTCCGGACGTTTCGACGCGATCTGGATTCAGCCTGCGGCCGGCGATGCCGGTTGTGCCCTGGGGGCGGCCATGGACTATTCGGTCAAGCGCACCGGGCGCCCGCACCTGGGCAGCAAGAAGCTCGACGCCATGAGCGGCAGCCTGTTGGGACCGGGTTTTGGCGATGAAGAGATTCAGGCGTTTCTCGACGCCAACCAGTATCCGTACCGGCGCTTCGAGGGTGCCGATCTGTATGACGAAACCGCTCGGCACCTGGCCGACGGCGCCGTGGTCGGCTGGTTCCAGGGACGCATGGAGTTCGGCCCGCGAGCCCTGGGCGCGCGCTCGATCCTCGGCGATCCACGCAATCCCGAGATGCAGCGCACCATGAACCTGAAGATCAAGTACCGCGAATCCTTCCGGCCCTTTGCCCCGGCGGTGCTGGACGAGGACGCCCAGGTCTACTTCGACATCTGCGAGAAGAGCCCGTACATGCTGATGGTTTCGCAGGTCAACGACTCGATCAAAACCGCCGAGTCGTTGCAGCCCGGTGGCCCCGAGCGTGGCCTGGGCAGCATCAACTCGATCCGTTCGCAGCTGCCGGCGGTGACCCATGTCGACCTGTCGGCGCGGGTGCAGACGGTGACCGAAGAAAACAACGCGCCGTTCACCCATCTGCTGCGCAGTTTCAAGAAGCGCACCGGCTGCTCGGTGCTGGTCAACACCTCGTTCAACGTGCGTGGCGAGCCGATCGTGTGCAAGCCGGAAGAAGCCTATGCCTGCTTCATGCGCACCGAGATGGATGTGCTGGTGCTGGGCAGCTTCATTCTTGAGCGCACGACCCAGCCGGAGTTCGTCGAAGAGGTCGACTGGCGCAACGAGATCCCGCTGGACTGATCGCTCACTCACTTTTTATTCAGGAGACAAGGCCATGCTCAGGTTGCTTTCGTTGTTGATGTTCGCTGTGGTGTTGCTACCAATCGGCTGGGCGCGCCGGATATTCAATTCCTCGCGCTTCAGCCAGCGTTTCCATCAAGGCTCGACGGCGTGGGACCACCCGGAAAACACCCGTTAGGCCGAATAACTGCAAGGGCTCGGATCCATGTCAACGGTCATCTACAAGAACTTGAATGCCTCACCGATTCACGCCGTCAATGGCGCTGGGGTCTGGCTTGAGGATGCTTCGGGCAAACGCTACCTCGACACGTGCGGTGGGGTGGCGGTTTCCAGCCTGGGACATGGACATCCACGGATCGCCGCGGCCATCGAGCAGCAGGCGAAAAAGCTCAGTTGGGCCCATGCCGGCAGCTTCACCACAGACGCCGCCGAGGAATTGGCGGACCTGCTGGTGGGGGCCTCCGGCGGCTTGGCCAAGGCGCAGTTTCTCTCCGGCGGTTCCGAGGTCATGGAGCTGGCGATGAAAATTGCCTACCAGTATCAGTGCGAGCGCGGGCTGCCGGGCAAATCGATCTTTATCTCGCGCCAGCAGAGCTACCACGGCAGCACCCTGGGGACCCTGTCGATTTCCGGCAACCTGCAGCGTCGCGGGGTCTTCGAGCCGTTGCTCGGGTCCGCCGAATTCGTCTCGCCCTGTTATGCCTATCGCCATCAGGGCACCGATGAAAGCGACGAGCAGTACGGGACGCGCCTGGCGCTGGAGCTGGACGAAAGGATCAGGGCGCTGGGCAGCGACAGGGTGGCGGCGTTTTTCGCCGAGACCGTGGTCGGCTCCACCAACGGCGCGGTGCCGCCGGTGCCGGGGTACTTCCGCAAGATCAAGGCGGTGTGCGAGCGCCACGACGTGCTGTTGATCCTCGACGAGGTGATGGCCGGCATGGGCCGCACCGGCAGGTTCTTCGCCTACGAAGACGACGGCATCGTGCCGGACATGGTCGCGGTCGGCAAAGGCCTGGCGGCCGGTTACCAGCCGATCTCGGCGTTGCTGGTCAGCAGCCAGGTGCATGAGGCCATGGCGGGCAACTCCGGGGTGCTGGGCAACGGCCAGACCCACGTCAACCATCCGCTGGCCTGCGCCGTTGCGCTGGAAGTGCAGCGGGTCATCCAGGACGAGAACCTGCTGCAGGCCGTGCGCCTGCGCGGCGAGCAACTGCGCCACGGCCTGCGCGAGTGCCTGGCGCGCTTCGAGCATGTCGGCGATGTGCGCGGGCGCGGCCTGTTCGTCGGCGTGGAGTTCGTTCAGGACCGGAATACCCGCGAGCCCTATCACGGTGGCGGCCGTTACGCCGCGCGCCTCAAGGCGCAGGCGCTGGAACAAGGGCTGCTGATTTATCCGGGCAGCGGAACCGCCGACGGTGTTCACGGTAACCACGTGCTGTTCGCGCCGCCCTTTATCTCCAGCGAGGCGGAAATCGCCGAAATGGTCGAGCGCTTCACGGCGGTAGTCGAGGCCTGCCAGCAGGGTTAGCGGGGAGGGCGGAGCGGGGGTGTTTTTGAAATGTACCAACAGCCAATAGTGGAAAAGACTATGCAGACCATCGAACCATGCAAGGACAAAGTTCTATTGTCGGTGTGCACCATGGACTGGTGCGATCACGGCGTTGAATTCGCCAAGACGGTTTTTTCCAACCTGGAAGTGTTCTGTTGGGACCCGGGCGACCCCTATCCGTATCACCTGGAAGACTGGGAAGGCGACTGGATCATTTCCTATCGCGGCGACTTCATCTTCCCGCCGAGCATCTATCAGCGGGCCCGCAAGGGCGCGATCAACCTGCACCCTGCGCCGCCCAAGTACCGCGGCCTGGGCAGCCAGCACTACGCGATCTACTACCAGGACGAAACCTATGGTTCGACCTGCCATCACCTGGCGCCCTCGGTGGACAGCGGCGACATCATCCACGTCGCGCGTTTCAACATCGCCCCGGCGGAAACCGCGTCTTCGCTGCGCCTGCATGTCGGCGCCTATTGCCTGCAGCAGTTCATCCACCTGTTGACCGACTACATCCTGCAAGGCCGTCCGCTGCCGGTGTCGCCCGAGCGCTGGGGCGAGCGGCTGTACAAGCAATCCGAACTCAAACCCTGGATGGAAAAGATCCGGGCCGAAGAACCCGATCATCGCTGCTTCAAGTAGCGAGGAGGGATGCCGGCCCGCGCGGGGCGGCATCCCGGTTGGTAAACCCTGCTCCCGCGACTTCTACGAGAGACCGTCAAATGTTTGATTTATCGAGCTTTGGTGCTGCTATGGCCGTTTATGTCATCGGAACCGCCAGCCCTGGCCCGGGTAACCTGGCGATTGCCAACACCTCGCTCAGCTACGGGCGTACCCCGGGGCTGGCGCTGGCAGCCGGGGTCATTTCCGGTTCGTTGTGCTGGGGCGCGATGACGGCCGCGGGCGTTTCGGCCTTGCTGATGTCCAACACCCAGGTGCTGGTCTGGCTGAAGATCCTCGGCGCCTGCTACCTGTTATGGCTGGCCTACAAATCCATCCGCGGCGCCCTGAGCGCGAGCGCGGTCAACCTCAATCGCGCCCGGGCCAAACAGAGCCGCACGCTGGGGTTCTACCTGCAAGGGCTGGGCATCCACCTGACCAACCCCAAGGCGGCCCTGACCTGGTTCACCGTGACCACCGTCGGCCTCAGCGCCACGGCGCCCTCCTGGGCCAGCTTCGTGCTGGTGGGCAGCTGTGCGGTCGCCGGCTTCGTGATTTTCTGTGCCTACGCCCTGGCGTTTTCCGCGCGTTCGGCGGAGCCGTTTTTCGTCCGCACACGCAAGGCTTTCGGCCTGGTCTGCGGCGCGTTCTACGCCATGGTCGCCGCGGGCTTCATCGGGTCCTTGCTGTAAGCGTGGATAAGCCTCGCCCGTGGCGATCGCCGGGGCGAAAACAATGACTCAGGGCTCTGTTCGGAGCATGTACTTCTCAGGATGACTGTATGCCGTTGTCGATCGACTTGTTGTTGGCTTTCGCCTTGTTTGCCTTTGTCACTTCGGTGACCCCCGGACCGAACAACACCATGCTGCTGGCCTCGGGGGTGAATTTCGGATTCCGTCGCACGGTGCCGCATATCCTCGGGATCAGTTCGGGGTTCCTGGTGCTGGTGCTGGCTGTCGGCCTGGGCTTGGGCGCCGTGTTCGAGGCCTACCCGGTGCTGTACAAGGTGCTGCGCTATGTCGGTGCGGCCTACCTGCTGTACCTGGCCTGGAACATCGCCCGTTCCGGGCCGGTGTCCCAGGAAGTCGACGGCCAGGGCCGGCCGCTGGGGTTCTGGGGCGCCGCGGCGTTCCAGTGGGTCAACCCCAAGGCCTGGGTCATGGCGCTGGGGGCCATCAGTACCTACACGCCGTTGCAGGGCTACTTCTTCAACGTGGTGGTGATCGCCAGCCTGTTTGCCTTGATCAACGCGCCGAGCGTCGGGGTCTGGGCCGGATTCGGCAGTGTGCTGCGCAACGTCCTGCGCGACCCGCGCTGGCTGCGCCTGTTCAACTACGGCATGGCCTTGCTGCTGGTGATTTCCTTGTTCCCGCTGCTGCAAGCCTGAGGGGCTTTCCCAGGGCGTTATGCCGCCACCCGCCGCAACCGGCGCGTGGCGGTTTTTTTGCCCGCTCATTGCCCCTGGGCGACAGCTGCCACGCCGGGTTCGTGGCGAGTCAGGCGGCACCATTTGTGCCAGGTGAATTGAAGTTGCAGCAGCGCCGCCCTGGCCATTTCCAGATCCTGTTCCGGCAGTTGCGGCGCCTGCTCCAGGGCCTTGAGCAGGGCGACGGTCGGAGCATCCAGTCGATCGCTGCGGCGTGGCGTCGGTCCGCCCGACTTGAGCTGCGTGGCGATGCTCTGCAGGTAGTGCCCGCGCTCGACGTCCAGGGCCCCGGTCGCGGCGCCCAGGCTGGCGCGCAATTGCAGCAGTTCGTCGCCCAGGTCGAGCCCGAGCAGGCCGTTGTCCCAGTGCTGGCGGCGTTCCTGGGGCAGGCTTTCGGAGTAGCGCGCCAGGCGGATCAAGCGGTCGGCCATGCGCCCGCCGAACCAGCTCTCGGCTTGCTCCAGCGGGCGCGAAGTGAGTTGCGCCAGGTCGAACAGCGAGGCGCGGAACATCCGCCGATAGTGATGTTCGCCGGGGTTGAGGCTGACCAGGCGAAACACCAGGACCGCGATGCCGACGCCGACCAGGGTCGCCATGGCCTTGTTGAGGAAGTTGGCCAGGTCGTAGGTCATCAGGTTGCCGGGGCCGACGTTGTTGACGAAAAAGATGCAGAACGCCGACGCGATTGGCGCCATCCGCGGTTTGCTCATGCACAGCGAAGCGCAAAACAGCGGCACCCCGAGCCCCACGCACAACAGCGGGAAACCATCCCAGCCGGGCAGCAATCCCAGGCCGACAAAGCCGGCGATCGGTACTGACAGGGCGATGCCCTTGAGGAAGTTGAGGCTGGAGGCGGAAGGGTTTTCCCGGCCGGCGAACAGGCTCAGCACCACCCCGCAGATCGATACCGCGCCCAGGCCGGAGGGCCAGGCCGAGAGCACCCAGAAGCCGGCCACGGCGAGAAACGCCAGGGCGCTGCGCAGGCCGCCGAGGATGCCTTGCTCGATATCCCGGTGCCAGGACAGGGCGCCAGGCGCGCCATGGGGTACCCGGCCCTGCTCGACGGCCTGCAGAGTCCGCGCGCTGCGTTCCAGCAGCGCCGGCACCTGGGCCAATTGCATCAGGCACAGATGTGCATCCTGCGACAGGCTGCGGTCCTGCAGTGCCTCTTGAAGGCGTGCCCACAGCTGGGCGATGTCTGCCTCGTGGCTGTGTTCCAGGGCCGTGGCCAGTTGTTCGATCAGCGGTGCCACCGCGGCATTCGCCGCGCTGTCGAGCATCAGCCGCTGGCGGGCCACGCCGCGGGCGGCGCGCAACAGGCTCAGCAAGTCGCGACTGAGCACCCGCAGGGCCTGGGAGCGCCGACGCCCCTGAGGCCCTTCGAACCAGGCGTGATCGCGCTGGGCATCGACCGCCACCAGCTTGCCGAGGGCTTCCAGCAATCCTTTGCGCTGGTCCTGGCCGATCAACTCGGAGGCCGCGGCGCGCATGCCGGCTTGCCAGGCGAGCTTGCCCTGGGTGGCCAGCGCCTGTTCGACCCGGCGCGGCCACAACACGGTGCTGGCGATCGCCGCGCAGATGATTCCCAGGCTGATTTCCGAACAGCGGGCCACGGCCTGGTCGAACACCAGCAGCGGATGGGTGGTGGCGGGCAGGGCGATGATCGCCGCGGTGTAGCCGGCCAGTACGAAGCCGTAGGAAGCATGATTGCGCAGCAGCGAAGCGCCGGTGGTGCAGAAGGCCAGCCACAGCGCCATCGCCAGCAGGAACAACAGGGGCGCCTGGCCGAACAGGCCGATCAGCAGGATCGAGGCCAGGGCGCCGCTAAAGGTGCCGAGCAGGCGGAAGGCGCCCTTGGCCAGGACCATGCCGCTGCTGGGCTGGCTGACGATGAACACGGTGGTCAGGGCCCATTGCGGCTGCTCGAGGTTGAAACGAAAGGCCAGGTACAGGGCGATGCCCCCGGCGATCATGTTCCTGATGGCGAACAGCAGGTCGTTGCGGCTGGGAGCCAGGACGGCCAGCCAGAAATCGGGGATTCGCAGGGTGGGGCTTTTCATTGGCAAGGCACATAGATAGCTAGCTAATGATTAGCATCGTATCTACTTGCCTGGGAAATTCCAATGAGGATTTTTCTGCTTCCGGAGAGGGTGCAGGTGCTGAGAAGGGCGAGGGTATCGGTGCGGCGAAGAAAAGGGCCCTGCACGAATGGCAGGGCCCTGGAGGGATCACTCGGCGATTTGCAGCTTGCGCGATTCGGTGTAGACGTAGCGGACTTTTTCGTACTCGAACGGCGAGTCCAGCTGGCCGTAGCGGAAGCTGGTCTGATAGCGCTTGTCGATACTGCGCAGGACCCAGAGTTCCGGGTGGTTCGAACTGACCTCGGAGACGTTGAGGAAGTTGATCGCCGACTCGGTGGTGTAGTCCACGGCCAATCCGGCGGTATCGCGAAGGTTCGAGGGGCCGAGGATCGGCAGGACGAAATAGGCGCCGCCCGGCACGCCGTAGAAGCCCAGGGTCTGGCCGAAGTCTTCGCTCTGGCGTGGCAGGCCCATGCTGGTGGCCGGATCCCAGAGACCGCCGATACCGATGGTGGTGTTGACCAGCAGGCGGGCGGTGGTGTTCAGCGAGCGCTGGCCCTTGAACTGCAGCAGGCTGTTGACCAGGTTCGGCACGTCGCCCAGGTTGTTGAAGAAGTTGCTCACACCGGTGCGCAGGAAGCTCGGGGTGATGTAGCGGTAACCGTCGACCACCGGCAGGAACACCCACTGATCGAAGCGGTAGTTGAAGTGGTACACCCGGCGGTTCCACGACTCCAGCGGGTCGTAGACGTTCAGCGCGTTGAGGGTCGAGCGCTCGAACTCGCGCTGGTCCAGGCCCGGGTTGAACTTGAGCCGCTTGAGCGGTTGGGTGAAGCCATCCTCGTCTGCGACCACGGGTGTTGCGGTCTGGCCGTCGTCGGCATTGGCATAGCCTGCGCAGAATAACGCAGCGATGAGCAGGAGATGTTTAGCCACGGAAGAACTCCAGCATGGCGTCGCTGTTGACGCGGTAGTTGAGGTTGCCGCAATGGCCGCCATGGGGGTAGACCGTCAGCCGGTCGCCAAAGGTCTTGCGCAGGAACCCCAGGTCGCCGGGGCCGAGGATCACGTCGTCGGCGTTGTGCATCACGGCGATTTTCGGACTGTCCTGCAGGTAATCCTTGAGCGCGTACAGGCTCACCTGGTCGATCAGTTGCAGCACGCTGCCGCCGTCGGTGCGGGCGCGCCACATCGGGATCACCTGCTCGGTGAGGTAGCAGTCGAAGTCGCATTGCAGGGCGCGCTTGAGGAATGGCGTGAGGTTGGTGCCTTCGCTGATCGGGTACTTGGGCGGGGTGATCAGGCCGCGGCGGTTGATCAGGTCCGAGGTGAAGGCGATGTCGGCGGCGGAGAAGCGGAACGAGGTGCCGATCAGCATCGCCATCTGCTCGTTGCTCAGGTGCTGCTTGGACTGCTGGAAGTCGTAGAGCAGGGCATCGTTGAGATCGATGTAGCCCTTCTGCTGGAAGTAGCGGGTCAGCTTGTTCAGCACCAGCTCGTAGAAGGTGGTGGTGTTATTGATGCCCTTGACCTCGGTCTGCACCAGCTTGTCGAGGTTGGTGATGGAGGTATAGAGGTTGACCGGCGGGTTGAGCAGCAGGACTTTCTTGAAGTTGAAGCTGCGCCGGGTTTCGTCCAGCTTGCTGACGAAGGCCGCGTCCAGGGCGCCGAGGCTGTAGCCGGTGAGATAGAAATCGGTGATCGGCAGTTTCGGGTTCTGCGCGCGTACCGCCTGCATCACGCGGTATATGTCTTCGGCATCGTCCTTGGTCACACCCGGGGTGGCGAACCGCGAGGCGGCGCTGATGAAGTCGAAGCTGGTGGGCGAGGACAGCTGCACCACGTGATAGCCGGCCTGGTAATAGAGCTTCTTCAGGTATTCGTTGTGGCTGCTGTCGTAGCGCGCGCCGGTGCCGGCGATGAGGAAGATCAGCGGTGCGGCATGGTCCTGCTCGGCGATGCGGTAGGTGAGCTTCTTCACGGCCCAGAAGTTGTCCGGCAGGATGAATTCGCGCTCGGGGCGCAAGGTCAGGCTGCGGTCGGACTGATTGATATCGTCGTCACTCGGCAGCTTCGGACGCAGGTCCGGCGGAGTGGTGGCAATGGTCGCCTCGAACGGGTTGGTCAAGGGGTAGCCATAGCTGGCGGCGTCGATGTCGACCGCGAGCGCGGACGCACTCGAGATAAGGCCGCCAAACAGGGCAGCGAAGCGCAAGGAACGGAGCATGACTAAATCCCTGTAGAGGAAGGTGCCGAGTGAAGTTCGCAGGCTATGACCACCGGGTTGCTGCCGAAGTGCCATGGCACGGCACAAAAAACGATCAAGGCAGGGCAAAGCCGGATCGGCGGTAATAGTCGCCAGACGATACACTTTGTCGCTGTTTGCTCAACAGTTATCTGTGCAACACGCTTGCTTACCGGCCTCGGGCGATTATGCTGGGCGCCGTTTTCGCTTATCGGAGTGCTTCATGTCCCGCCGTCTTCCCGTGATTCTGCTGCTTGTTGTCCTGCCGTTGTGGCTGGCCGCCAGTTATGGCGTGCGCTACGGCTTCATGGAGGACGCTCGATGGGTCGGCGTCTGTGTCGACGAAGCCAGCCGCTGGGAGTGCCAGGCACGTTCCAGCCTGGGGCTGCTGATCCACTTCAAGGTCATGGGCTGGGCGGCGCTGGCGGCGGCCCTGATCGCCTTCGTGGTGCCGGGCCGTTCCGGCTGGAGCCTGGCGGTGCTGGCGCTGCTGTTCGGTTTTCCGGCGCTGGCGCTCTACAACACCAGCCTGGCAGTGTTTGCCATCGTCATCGGTGCCTTGCGGCTGGTAAGGGCGCCTCGCGCTGTTCTGTAGGAGCGAAGCTTGCTCGCGATCAACGATGACGCGGTATGACTGCTAAACCGCGGCGACGCCATCGCGGGCAAGCCTCGCTCCTACACGGTTCTGATCAGGCTTTGCGAGCCCGCAAGCTGCGCCACAGGGCGGCGACCATCAGCACGCTGACCAGGGCCCAACCCCAGGCCTGCTGGTTTTCCAGGCCTTCGCGATACAGCTGAGGAGCGATGCCGGCACCGACGATAAAGGTCAGCAGGGCAATTTCGCGACGCGGCACCCGCACCGGGCGGCACAGGTAGACCAGGGCTGGCAGGAGCAGGGCGGCGCTGGGGAAACTGCGATAACGCGGGTCGAACACCAGCTCCAGCATCATCACCGCGGCGGCGAAACCGGCGGCGGCGAGCAGCCAGCCGGCACGTTTTTCCAGGCTGTCGAAAGCGCGCTGGCGCCAGCCGGTTTGGGGACTCAGGCTCAGTGCCGCGTGGGCCAGCACCAACAGGTTCAGGGCCAGCAGCAGGCCTGCCCAGAACCATTCCACGGTAAAGCGGCTGGTGACTCGCGCCAGCTCGCCCCAGGCGCCAATGGAGCAGGCGGCGAGGGCGCCGAGTAAAGGCAGGACCAAGGCCGCGCGAGTACCGCGGACCCGGCCACCGAGGATCAGCGTGGCGAGGAAGATCACCCCGCCCACGCCCAGCCACAATGGCCAGTAAGGCAGGTTCGATACCGGCCCGGCGAGCACGCCCTTGTCCTGGCGGTTGGCATCGAACAGTCCCCAGTAACCGCCGACGGCGCCTTCGCTGGCGCGTTTCCACGGCTGGTCGAAGGCTTCGATCAGGTTGTAATGCCAGCCATTCTGTTCGGCCATGACCACAAAACCACGGATGAACTTGGCCTCGTTGACCCGGCTCGGCAGGGCGGTTTCGCGCTGGCGGCCTTCGCTGGGCCAGCCGGTTTCGCCGATCATCACGTCCTTGGGCGCGAACTTGTTGCCGAACACCTGGCGCACCTGGGCCACATGGTTCAGCGCGGCGTCGATGTTGGACGGATCGTCTTCCCAGTAGGGCAGCAGGTGGATGGTCAGGAAGTCCACCGCCGGCGCGATTTCCGGGTGCTTGAGCCAGAACTCCCAGACATCCGCGTAGGTGACGGGCTGCTTGACGTGAGCCTTGACCTTGTTGATCAGCCTGGCCAGTTGCGGGCCGGTGACTTCCTTGCGCAGCAGGGCTTCGTTACCGACGATCACCGAGCTCACCACATCCGGGTTGGCATTGGCCGAGGCGATCAGCAGGTCGACCTCTTTTTCGCTGTCCACCGGGTTGCTGTTGATCCAGGCGCCGATCATCAGCTTCAGGCCGTGCTTGCGCGCCAGGTCCGGCAGGGCTTCGAGGCCGGTCATGGAATAGGTACGGATGCACTCGAAGCGGGTCGCCAGCAATGCCAGGTCGGCGTCCATGCGCTCCGGGCGCAACTTGAACGGCTGGTCGAAGGGCGACTGATCCTTGTCGAACGGGGTGTAGGACGCGCATTGCAACTTGTGACTGGCGCTGGCGACATCCGGCAGCACCACCGGCTGGCCGAGGCCGTACCAGAAACCGCAGAGCGCGAAGACTCCCAGCAGGCAGGCGAATAGATAGGGCAGGAGTGGGAAGCGGGCAATCGAGGGCATGGTCAGGCCGTCAGGAAACGAAGCCGGGCATCTTACCCGGATTTGCCGCTGCCCAGGTGGCCTGCATGATTTTGACATGCAAAGTTCGGGCGGGATTGGGCGACTGTTTTGGGCATGCCCTGATTACTGGCGAACTGGTGTCGTTGCTGAATGTTTTGAGGTCGCAGTCAGAGCAGGTCACCTTTGGCGTCAGGTTGATGATCGACGCGTCAGGGCTCTCATAGGGCAATCGCGCTGATGTTCGAGCAAGTTGGTGGGGCGTGATGAGGGCGCTGTGCACCATAACAACAGGTTGACGCGGCTCGGCATCCGTCGGGCGCAGCACTTTCGGGGAAGTAACGATGAAGATGCGACGACTCTTAGGCGCAGGTGCCGGTCTGGTACTTGCGATCAGTTCAACCCTGGCCAGCGCCGATAGCAAAACCCTGAGCATCGGCTATGTCGACGGTTGGTCGGACAGTGTGGCGACCACGTATGTAGCGTCTGAGGTGATCAAGCAGAAACTCGGTTATGACGTGAAGTTGCAGGCTGTGGCAACCGGGATCATGTGGCAGGGCGTGGCCACCGGCAAGCTGGATGCCATGCTGTCGGCCTGGCTGCCGGTGACCCACGGCGAGTACTGGACCAAGAACAAGGACAAGGTGGTCGACTACGGTCCCAACTTCAAGGACGCGAAAATCGGCCTGATCGTTCCGGAGTACGTCAAGCCCAAGAGCATCGCCGACCTGAAGGATGACACCACCTTCAAGAACAAGATCGTCGGTATCGATGCCGGTTCGGGCGTGATGCTCAAGACCGACCAGGCCATCAAGGACTACGGCCTGGACTACAAGCTGCAAGCCAGTTCGGGCGCGGCGATGATTGCCGAACTGACCCGTGCCGAAGAGAAGAAGGACTCCATCGCGGTCACCGGCTGGGTGCCGCACTGGATGTTCGCCAAGTGGAAGCTGCGCTTCCTGGACGATCCGAAAGGTGTTTACGGCGCCGCTGAAACCGTCAACAGCATCGGCAGCAAAGGCCTGGAGAAGAAAGCGCCGGAGGTTGCGGCCTTCCTGAAGAAGTTCCAGTGGGCTTCCAAGGATGAAATCGGCGAGGTGATGCTGGCAATTCAAGAGGGCGCCAAACCGGAAGCCGCGGCCAAGGACTGGGTGGCCAAACACCCTGAGCGCGTTGCCGAGTGGACCGCTAACTGATCGCGAGGCGTCTAGCTTGCAGGTCTCGAGGCCGTCGGGTGTTCGCACCCGGCGGCCTTTTGTTTTGCCCGGCGTAAAAGTGCCTGTCAGGGAGGCTGTCGTTCTAATACTAAGGTCGTCTGGAACCGGCTCCAGAGCTGCATAGAGTGGACTACGTTCCAACTAAAATCTGTGCTGCGAGGATAAAAACAATGAACGACAGCATTTACCTCTCGATTCAAAACAGCTCGCGTTTCAAGGAGCTGGTCAGCAAGCGCGAACGATTCGCCTGGATACTGTCGGCGGTCATGCTCGGGCTCTATTCGGGCTTCATCCTGCTGATTGCCTACGGACCCCATGTACTGGGGGCAAAACTCAGTCCTGAATCATCCATCACCTGGGGCATTCCCATTGGTGTCGGGTTGATTGTCGCGGCCTTTGTCCTGACCGGCATCTACGTGCGACGCGCCAATGGCGAATTCGACGACCTGAACAATGCGATTCTCAAGGAGGCTCAGCAATGATCCGGCGTCTATTGGCCTTTTTTAGCGTCGCGGCCTTTGCTCCAAGTCTCTGGGCGGCCGACGCCCTGACCGGCGAAGTACATAAACAACCCCTCAATGTCTCGGCGATCATCATGTTCGTGCTGTTCGTCGGGGCCACCCTGTGCATCACCTACTGGGCCTCCAAGCGCAACAAGTCGGCGGCCGACTACTATGCCGCGGGCGGCAAGATCACCGGTTTCCAGAACGGCCTGGCGATTGCCGGTGACTACATGTCGGCGGCGTCCTTCCTGGGGATTTCCGCCCTGGTGTTCACCTCCGGCTACGACGGCCTGATCTATTCGATCGGCTTCCTGGTGGGCTGGCCGATCATTCTGTTCCTGATCGCCGAGCGCCTGCGCAACCTGGGCAAGTACACCTTTGCCGACGTGGCGTCCTATCGCCTCGGGCAAACCCAGATCCGCTCGCTATCGGCCTGCGGCTCGCTGGTGGTGGTGGCGTTCTACCTGATCGCGCAAATGGTCGGTGCCGGCAAGCTGATCCAGCTGCTGTTCGGCCTCGATTACCATGTGGCGGTGATCCTGGTGGGTATCCTGATGGTGCTGTACGTGCTGTTCGGCGGCATGCTGGCGACCACCTGGGTACAGATCATCAAGGCGGTCCTGCTGCTGTCCGGCGCTTCGTTCATGGCGCTGATGGTCATGAAGCATGTCAACTTCGACTTCAACATGCTGTTCTCCGAAGCCACCAAGGTTCACCCCAAAGGTGAAGCGATCATGAGCCCGGGCGGCCTGGTGAAGGATCCGATCTCGGCGTTCTCCCTCGGCCTGGCGCTGATGTTCGGTACCGCGGGCCTGCCGCACATCCTGATGCGCTTCTTCACCGTGAGCGACGCCAAGGAAGCGCGCAAGAGCGTGCTGTATGCCACCGGCTTCATCGGCTACTTCTACATCCTGACCTTCATCATCGGTTTTGGCGCGATCCTCCTGGTCAGCACCAACCCGGCGTTCAAGGATGCGGCGGGCGCTCTGCTCGGCGGCAACAACATGGCGGCGGTGCACCTGGCCAATGCCGTAGGCGGCAGCGTGTTCCTCGGCTTCATCTCGGCGGTGGCCTTCGCCACTATCCTGGCGGTGGTGGCTGGCCTGACCCTGGCCGGTGCCTCGGCGGTCTCCCATGACCTGTATGCCAGCGTGATCAAGAAGGGCAAGGCCAACGAGAAGGATGAAATCCGCGTCTCGAAGATCACCACCGTTTGCCTGGGTGTGCTGGCGATTGCCTTGGGCATCCTGTTCGAGAGCCAGAACATCGCGTTCATGGTCGGCCTGGCGTTCTCCATCGCGGCGAGCTGCAACTTCCCGGTACTGCTGCTTTCCATGTACTGGAAGAAGCTCACCACCCGCGGTGCGATGATTGGCGGCTGGCTGGGCCTGGTCAGTGCCGTGGGCCTGATGATCCTCGGCCCGACCATCTGGGTGCAGATCATGGGGCATGAGAAAGCCATCTTCCCTTACGAGTACCCGGCGCTGTTCTCGATGATCATTGCCTTTATCGGGATCTGGTTCTTCTCCATCACCGACAAGTCCACTGCGGCTGACAATGAGCGGGCGCTGTTCTTCCCGCAATTCGTACGCTCGCAGACCGGCCTGGGCGCCAGCGGGGCGGTATCGCACTAAGGCCTTTGGGTATCGGCTTCTATATATAAGCTGAGTTGCAAACCAATGCCCCTGTCGAAAGACAGGGGCATTTTTATTGGTTCCAGGAATGGGCCGTCCCTTGTAGCCGCTGGCGCAGCCTGCGATCGAGCGCGCAGCGCTCGCAAGCTTTTCAGTGAGAGGGGGATGGAGTTGGCGTTCCATATCCGCTGTGCGGCCGAACACAGGCTGCTACAAGGAAATGGCGGGGGAGGGGAGCATAAACAAATACGGCCTCTATAAAGAGGCCGTATCCGCTGCAGTCAAGACGTTAGCGCAAGGCAACAGGTCTTACTTGCGGTCTTCCAGCTTGGTGATGTCGCGCGACTCGTAGCCGGTGTACAGTTGGCGAGGGCGGCCGATCTTGTAAGGGCTGGAGAGCATTTCTTTCCAGTGCGAGATCCAGCCGACGGTACGCGCCAGGGCGAAGATCACGGTGAACATGCTGGTTGGAATGCCGATGGCCTTGAGGATGATCCCCGAATAGAAGTCGACGTTCGGGTACAGCGAGCGTTCGATGAAGTACGGGTCGGTCAGGGCGATCTCTTCCAGGCGCATGGCCAGTTCGAGTTGTTTGTCGTGCTTGATGCCCAGTTCTTTCAGTACTTCGTCGCAGGTCTGCTTCATGACGGTGGCGCGTGGGTCGCGGTTCTTGTAGACGCGGTGACCGAAGCCCATCAGCTTGAACGGATCGCTCTTGTCCTTGGCCTTGGCGATGAACTTGTCGATGTTCGAGACATCGCCAATTTCGTCGAGCATGGTCAGTACCGCTTCGTTGGCGCCGCCGTGAGCCGGGCCCCAGAGTGCGGCGATACCGGCAGCGATACAGGCGAACGGGTTGGCGCCCGAGGAGCCTGCCAGGCGTACGGTGGAGGTCGATGCGTTCTGCTCGTGGTCGGCATGGAGGATGAAGATCCGGTCCATTGCCTTGGCCAGCACCGGGCTGATCGGTTTGATCTCGCACGGGGTGTTGAACATCATGTGCAGGAAGTTTTCCGCGTACGACAGGTCGTTGCGCGGGTACATCATGGGTTGGCCCATGGAGTACTTGTAAACCATCGCGGCCAGGGTCGGCATCTTGGCAACCAAGCGGATCGCGGAGATTTCGCGATGCTGCGGGTTATTGATGTCCAGAGAGTCGTGGTAGAAGGCCGAGAGGGCACCGACTACGCCGCACATGACGGCCATCGGGTGGGCGTCGCGACGGAAGCCGTTGAAGAAAGTCTTCAGCTGCTCGTGAACCATGGTGTGGTTCTTCACGTTGCTGACGAACTGGGCCTTCTGTTCTGCGGTCGGCAGTTCGCCGTTGAGCAGCAGGTAGCAGGTTTCCAGGTAGTCCGACTTTTCAGCCAACTGTTCGATCGGGTAGCCGCGGTGCAACAGAATGCCGTTGTCGCCGTCGATATAGGTGATTTTCGACTCGCAGGAGGCGGTCGACATGAAACCCGGGTCAAAGGTGAAGCGGCCCGTGGCCGTCAAGCCCCGAACATCGATTACATCGGGACCAACGGTGCCGGTTAAAATGGGCAGCTCGACGGGGGCTGCGCCCTCGATGATCAACTGCGCTTTTTTGTCAGCCATGTGGCCT
>LNAP01003069.1_pt1 | contig 33385 bp, 36 predicted proteins | sample 602601 | NCBI WGS metagenome assembly LNAP01 (sample SAMN02440304, study PRJNA202911) | soil metagenome | biome: Subtropical and temperate rainforests or woodlands; isolation source: soil samples (1 kg each in a 20% v/v slurry with milli Q water) were... ...
GGGCGCGGCCGGGGCGTCGCGGGTGGGGGCGCCGGTGCCGACGCGACCGGCAATGCGGATCAACGGGCGGCCGTCGCGGTAGTCGCGGTTCACCGCGAACATCAGGCTGGTTTCGGTTTGCTTCAGTGCCGCCATGTCCAACAGCCCGGGCACGCGCTCCTCCGGCGGCGCCGGCGGGTAGTCGTCGGCATTGGACGACAGCGCCGAGAACGGCGGTGCGCCGAGCTGCGCCTGGATCATCGCCGGGTACGTCTCCACGATGCGCTCGGTTTCCAGGCGCTGCAGCGGGTCCAGGTCCATCCGCGCCAGGTACATCCGCTGCTCGGTGGCAGGCAGGTCGTCGCGGGGTGCCAGCGTCAGGTGCATGCGCGCTTCGATCGGCATGCCGTCGGCACGCTGCAGCACCTGCCGGCCATGGCCCTGCACGTCGGTACCGGCCAGCTCCACGCTGACCACTACTTCGGCCGGGGTCAGCGACTGCACCTGCATCTGCGAGGTCAGTTCGCCGAAGTCCCGGGTCTGGGCGCGACGGGTGATGCGCTGGCCAATGTCCAGCTGGGCCGGCAGCGCCAACGGCTGCAGACCGCCCAACTGCTGCTCGGCGTTGATCAGGCGTGCGGCCTGCGGCTGCAGGGTCACGGTGTCGCGCCAGGCCTCCTGGTCGACGGCGCGCATGCCCGTGCTGGTGCCGTCAGCGGCCACGGTCAGCTCGAAGCCGCCGTCCAGCAGTGCCAGCATCGCGCGCTCGTCGCCCACCTCCGGATCCAGATCCAGCACCGTCTGTCTGTCGCCGGGGGCGCGCTGTTCGGTCCACAGCACGCGGGTGCGCAGGCGGGCACTTCCATCGGCCGCGGTGTCGATCGCCAGACTGCTGAGGCTGCGCTGCCCGAATGTGCCACGGTCCTGACCGGCCAGGCGGATGTCCAGGCCGACGTAGTAGACGTGCTCGGCGGCAAGCAGCGGCGCGGCGCCGCACAGCAAGGCAGCGCCCAGCAGCAGGGTGGGGAGGGGTTTCATCGGGACATCCTTTTCGTGGTGCAACACCGGGTGACGGCGCGCGATCACGACGCGCGCGTCAACCGGTGCCAGGCAGCCGAACAGGATACCAGTGCAGGCCGCGGCAGGATCAGCGCCGCGCGGATCGGCCTGACACGTGCGCATGCCCGGGCACGTGCCAGCGCCACGGGAAATCCACCGCCTTGCTGATGCCGATACGCGGGCCCACTCCCGGTTCGGTGGGCGGTGCCATCGCATCGGACACAATCCGCACGCCGCGGTCGTTGCGCACCAGGTCCGCGCCATCCAGCGCCTTGGTGATGCCCATCGCCTGCGACAACCGGCCCGGTCCACTGGCCAGATCGCGGTCGTGGCGAATGGCCGGGCGCGCCTCGCGTATCAGCTCCAGCCCGTGCACCGGCTCCAGCGCCCGCAGCAAAACCCCCCAGCCTTGACCGACCTCGCCGCAGACCGCGTTCGATCCCCAATGCATGCCGTAACTGAAGTACACATACAGGTGACCGGCTTCACCGAACATGGTGGCGGTACGGGGTGTCTGGCCGCGGAACGAATGCGCCGCCGGGTCTTCGCTGCCCGCATAGGCTTCCACCTCGACGATGCGGCCCGCACGGCCATCGTCGCGCACCAGCAGCTTGTTGAGCAGCGCCGGTGCTACCTCGGTGGGGTGGCGTTGGTAGAACGATCGCGGCAGTGTTGCCCAGTCGTGCATGCAGAGACCTCATCAAAGGGGCGCCGGTGGCGCGCGCCGTTGCCTTGGATGGTGAGCCTTGATGCGTGGTGGCGACATCAACGGGCCCGCAGCTACGCCGCTAGTGCGTCCAGTGCACCGCAGCGAGCATGGACGCCAGCGCCGCCTTGGCCTGCTGCGCGGTAAACGGTGGCGTGCGCGGTGGGTCGTACACCTCCGGGCGGGTGCCGGCGATGATCAGGTCGATGGCATAACAGGCGCCGCCCTGGACGATGCGATAGCTGTCGGCCGACAGGTAGTGACTCATCGCCGCGTCGCTGCTGCTGAAGTGGGTGGTACGCACACCGTCTACATCCGCCGTATCCGCCTTGTCTGCCGCATCGGGCGGGGGCGTGGTGCACGCCTTCACGTCTGCGGCGCCGTCGCTGCGACCGATCCGCATTTCTGCCGATGTGATCTCGTTGGAGCCATCCAGCACCAGCGCCACGAGCGGCCGGCCGGCGCTGCCTTCGGCGGGGTAGAGCGTCCACGCATCCATCGCCAGGTAGCTGCGCTTGAAGTCCCGGTGCACGGTGGTGCCTGCCACCGGCCGGACCGCGATGCCCGGCGCAGGTTCGGCGAAGGCATCCGCTGCCTGCGCGGGTGGTGCGGCGCGGTCCACCACCGACGCGACCGTGTCCGGTGGTGTGGCTGTCGGCAGTGCCGAGGGCGCCGCTGTCTCGCGTGACGCATCGGCATCGGACGCGGTGCAGGCCGTGGCCAACGCCACCATGGCGGCGCCGGCAAGAACGGTTCGAACGGTGGGGTGCATACGTGGTCCTGCTTCGCTCAACGTGGTTGCGAGCGTGCACCGCAGCCCGTTAACGCCGTGCCATGGACCGGCGATGCAGCGCAACGCCGCGTCGCGCGATGCCTGCGTGTTGCTACTGCATCCGACCGCTTCAGGCGCGGACAGGACCGGCGATGCGGTCGGCGAAGGCGTCGGTGGCCCGTACCAGCGCGTCAGCGGTGGCCGGTTCGGTTGCGCCATGGCCCGACAACACCATCTCCAGCTGCGCCTCCGGCCAGGCAGACGCGAGATCCCAGGCGCTGCGCGCGGGGCAGATGATGTCGTAGCGGCCCTGCACGATCACCCCCGGCAGATGGCGGATGCGATCGACGCCCCGCAAAAGCTGGCCGTGCTCCAGAAACGCATGGTGGCGGAAGTAATGGGCTTCGATGCGCGCCTTGGCCAGCGTCGCCAAGGGATCGGCGTGCGAGCGCGCTTCCACGTCATGCACCAGCGTGGCCGCATGGTCTTCCCAGCCCAGCCATGCCTGCGCCGCGGCGATGGCCACGCCCTGGTCGGGACTGTCGAGGCGCTGCCAGTAAGCGGCAATCAATTCGCCGCGTTCGGCCTCGGGAATGTGCGCTTCATAGCGCGCCCACCGCTCGGGGAAAATCCAGCGGGCGCCGCCGTCGGCCTCGTTGAACCAGCGGTTCTCTTCGGCACGGCCCAGGTAGACGCCGCGCACGATCACCCCGGTGGCGCGCTCCTGGTGTGCCTGCGCGTAGGCCAGCGCCAGCGTGGACCCCCACGAGCCGCCGAAGACCAGCCAGCGCTCGATGCCCAGGTGCTCGCGCACGGTCTCGATGTCGGCCACCAGGTGCGCGGTGGTGTTGTCACGCAACTCGCCGAACGGGGTGGAGCGACCGCTGCCGCGCTGGTCGATCAGAACGATGCGGTAGCGCGCGGGATCAAAGAAACGACGGTGCGTGGGTGACACGCCCGCGCCGGGGCCGCCGTGCAGGAACACCACGGGAATGCCGTCCGCTGCGCCACATTCCTCGATATGCAGCGTGTGCACGGCGTCCACCGCCAGACGATGCTCGCGGTAAGGTTCGATGGTGGGATACAACGTGCGCATGGCGGGTGCTCGTGGACGGAGGAGACAAGCATAGCCAGCCTGGACTGAATCCGCAGTACTGCCGCGTGCATGGCAGTGCTGCGCTGGCGGGCCGCCATTGCCGGTAACATGCCGGCCTACTGAACGCCGAGACACGCATGATGCTTCGCGCCAACTGCCTGTGTGGACGCACCACCCTTACCCTGAAGGGCGCGCCGGTTGCGCGCGCCATCTGCCACTGCAGTACCTGCCGGGATTTCTACGCCACGGCCATGCTCTCGGCCACGGCCTGGAACGCAGACGCGGTCGAGGTGGATGAGGGCGCGACAACGGTGTTCCCGCATCCGCACAAGCAGCTCTCAAAAACGTTCTGCAACGGCTGCGGAGACGTGCTTTTCGGCACCAATCGGCTGGGCATGCGCGTGGTGCCTCATGCGCTGGTGGCCCGCGCCCTGGGCGGCATGCTGACCGAGTCCTTCGCGCCCACGATGCACCTGTTCTACCGTGACCGCATTGTCGACGTCATCGACGCCTTGCCCAAATTCCTGGACGGCTGGGATGGCCCAACCTACGATGCCGCATCGGCCTGACGCACGTCACCAGCGAGCACAGACAGGACCGCGTGGCGGCCCTGTCTGCGTGACGTACTACAGCGCCTCGCGCCTCCCTCAGGGCACCACCAGCACCGCCGCGTCCAGGACCGGGAACGCTTCGGCGGCCTGTCCGGTGGAGGCCACCAGCCGGAACTCCAGAGCTGTGCTGCCACTGGCGTTGGCCGCGCCAGCCTTGAGCAGGTTGAGCCGTTGTGGCAGCGGCACGGCGAACGTGGTGGGGTGCGAATGGTCCATACCGGTCATCGGCGGACCGAAGAAGGACACCGTGCCCACATAGTAGGGGCTGTTCGCATCCACCGTCTCGACCCCTGCCGGTGCATTCACCAGCACGTCGAACTCGCGCGTGTTGTGCAGGCCGTGCGGCCGCTCCACGGTGACTTCGGCAATCAGCGCGGGCGCTGCCGTGGCACCCAACTGGCCTCGGGCCGTACCCGGCAGCGACACGGACACGGCGGCACCGCGGCGCTTGCCGCGCACCAGCGTGGCCGGTCCGGCGGCCTTCACCGCCAGCGCCGCACTTTGCAGCACGCCAGCCCCTTCGCCCACGTAGTCGTAGTCGAAGGCCTGGGTGCTGAAGAAGTCCGCGGCACGCTTGGTCCCGGCGAACCTGCCCTCGGCTTGGACAAAGAAACGGAACGGCTCGGTCATGAACGCATCGCGGGCTTGCCCCGGCGGTGGCATGATCTGCAGCCCCTGCGCCAACTGCTTGCGGGTCCACACGTCCCACAGCCGGTCCATGTTGGCGTGGTGCAGGTAGAAGATCGGGTCCAGCGGCGACAGGAAGTTGTTCATGTTGCCGTAGGGGCCCGGATCGATCGCACCGACGCCCCCGATGCAGTTGTGCACTTTGTTGTGCGGGAAGCCCTCCAGCACCGAGAACTGGGTGTTCTTGTCCGGCGAGTCCACGTGCGAGGCCGTGCGCGAGCTGGTGAAACTGCGGCTGACGTCGCTGTTGTAGAACTCCACCGGCGACAGACCGGCGTGGATGGTGTCGGGCGATACCGCGGCGGCGGTCTTGGCATCGAGGCGGGCATTCTGGCGCCACAGGTAGCGCGCCCCACAGGTGATGGCATAGCCCGCGTTGCCGGAAATGCCGGTCTTCGCGTCGGCGTTGTAGCCGGTGACATCGTTCCACAAGGCGCCGAAGTCCGCATAACCGCGTGCGGCCAGTTGCTGGCGTTGTTGGGTGTCGAGGCTGTTCCAGTACTGTTGCAACGCCGGCTGGATGAAGCTTGTGAACCGCGCCAAGTTGCCGGTGTACGGCGCGTAGGCCGGGTCGGTGGGAGAGAGCACGCCGTCGAACATGGCGGCCGGAATCTCCGGCTGCGATGTCCAGTCCCAGTACGGCATGGCGAACTGCGGATCGCCGCTCAACGTGCGGATGGTCTGCTCGAAGTAGCCCACGTAGCCACGATGCCAGACGTAGAACCACCAGTTGCCGTGCGGGCAGTCCATCAGGTGCACGAAGGCGTTGCGGAACCAGTTGTGCGGGTGATCGGCCGGCAGCGCCAGCATCTTCTGGATGCCGCGCGCGTAGCTGGCCAGCATGCGCTGGCCCTGCGGCGTGTTGACGTTGTAACGATGGAAGGTGGCAGCGGCAGTCGCGTCGGTGCCGGTGGCGCCCCCGGCGAATGCAGTACTCGATGCCCAAGAGGCGACCGAGGCACTGGCGGCGGTGGCAAGGAAATCACGGCGTGTGTAGCGCATGGTGGTACTCCCTGGTGATCGATGGAACCGCATGGGTTACAAATCACTGCGCGGGCACGCCACGACACCCAGCCATGCCCGACGGGGCCTCCAGGCCCCGTGCCAGCACGCGTCAACGGTCGAAAACCCCGCCCCCGGCGCGGGATGGCGGGGCAGTAGTAGCACGCCGCGCGCACCGGGCGCTGGGAAATGGCCGCCCGGTGCAGGGATCAATCTTCGGTTATGAGAAGCGCCGCACATATCCATGGGGAATGGCGGCGCTTCGGCGTGGCCGGCTCAGCCCGTATCGCGCTGTACCCGTGACCGGTACGCCCCGACGTTGTTGCCGGAGATGCTGGTGCTCTGGGTGCCGGTGATGGTGTCGATCTTGCGGTCCGAGCCGGTCACCGGCTTGGCCTCGATGGTGGTTTCACGCTCGAACGCGTGCGACTTGTCGGTGTTCCGGTAGTACCGGTACAAGGCCCAGTACAACGCCGACGCACCGGCGGGGCCGGCGGCCAGTAACCACAGTCCACTGTCATCGCTCATGAGGACGCTACCAGGAAGAGAAGCACGAGGGCTTCGATAATAGTGCCGGTGGTCAACGCGGCCAGCAGCATCTTCCACTGCTGCACCGGCACGCTGCCCATGGTTTCGCCGGTGCGGCCATTGACCGCGATGTAATGCAGCATGCCGCCGTTCTTTCCGGGCTGGTGGTACGAGTACAGCCACACCGGCAGGTACATCGATACCCAGCGCGTGCCGTGGACCTCCAGGCGCTCCTGCTCCCAGCGGACGCCGCGGGTGTAACGGCGCACGGAATCTTCGACCTCGGCGCGGGCGATCGACAACAGCTGGTCTTCAAGCCGTGGGCGCAGCTTCTCGACGTCGAGGTTGCGCTTTTCCGAGGTAAAGCCGGTCAGGAACGAGGCGTTCCACTTCAGCGCATTCTTGGTGTCGAACGGCAGGATGGTATTGATGATGTTGTTGGTGTTGGCCCGAGCATCCAGGTTGCCACGCTCGGCCGAGGATTCGAGCGTCAGGTCGTCCACTGTGAAGTCGACATGCCGCTCCACCTGGTATACGTCGGCATCGTAGTAGGTCTGCTTCTTGTCGCCGGTGCCGCGGGTGTACTCGCGCGTCTTGATTTCACCCCTGCCGGCGACGCTCGCGCTGACATTGCTGTCCACGATCATGTAGGGCAGGTAGACGCCGACCACGTTCTCGGGCGTGAACTGGTCCTTGAACGCCTTCAATGCAAACAGCCGGCGCTTGTCCACGAACTGGCGGATGCGCGCTACCGCATCGTCCTTGGAGATGCGGAACGGCAGCACCGCATCGGGCACGGCGCCGTTGGCCACCTGCTCATTGACCCCGAATACGTGACGGCACCAGTGGCAGCGCGCCGTCATCGTGCTTTCGGTATTGATCGTGACCTCGGCGCCGCAGCCGGTGCATTTGAAACTCATCAGGCTGGCGGTATCGGCCTGGATGTCCCGTGCGCCGGACGCGATGACGGTGCCACGCAACTGGTCAAGGCCGTCGCCCAGCCCGAAGGCCTCTTCGGCGCGGGTGCCATGCCATTCGTTGCGGCAGAACTGGCAGACCAGCACGTCGGTGCCGAGCTTGAGCCGGACGTCGGTGCTGCCGCATTTGGGGCAGCGGTTGAGGCCGTCCTTGAGCTCGGCTGCACGGGTGTCCAGGGCCGCCGGATCCGGGGCCTCGATCTCGTCGCGGATGGGCTGTGGCAGTGTGGCCGGATCGACCGGGAAGCTGCCGGGCAGGGGCGGCACCTCCTGCGGCGAACCGGGGCCGGTCACCGGCTGCGCGGGCAGTGGTGGCGGCGCCGACGGCAGGGGCGGCGGAGTGCGGGAATCGGACATGGTCGTTGGGCGCCTTGCCTGTTACAGGCCCAGCGCCTTGGCCTTCAGGGCGTCATAGTCGTCCTGGGTGATCAGCCCCAGATCCAGCATTTCCTTGGCCTTCTTCAGCTTGGCCACCGGGTCATCGGCGGCCGGCGCGGCCGGAGCGACCGGTTGCTGCAGGCTGCCGGCACCGAACATGCCCGAGGCCATGCCCACGCCCACCAGGCCTGCCGCGCCGCCGTTCTCACCGGCCGACTGGATGCCCTGGGCCACGCTGGCCTGCAGGTTGGAATTGCCCCGCGCACCGGCCAGCGCGTCGGCGCGCTGCACGGTCTTGAGCAGTTCACGGGTGTTGGCGTCGTACTCGATGGAGACAATGGCGGTCTTGACGATGGCCAGGCCGCGGTCGGACTTCCACTGGTAGGCCTGCTCGACGGCGTCGGACAGGCTCTTGGCGAAGCCCAGCGAGTCCTGCTGCAGCTTGGTGATGCGGTTGCCCTTGCCCGGATCGTTGGTATACAGGCTGAAGGCCGGCGCCAGGGAGCCCACCACTTCGTTGAACAGCTGGCTGGCCGCGGCGTTGTCCAGGTCGGTGAAGTCGAACACCTGGCCCGGCTGCAGGTAGCTGGCCGGCACGAAGTTCTTCACGAACAGGATGGGATCGACGATCTTCAGCGTGTACGAGCCGCGCGTAACCGCACCCACCTGCGTGCCCAGGAAACCGTCGTCCCAGTAGATCTCGGACTGGGTGCCGAAGCGGTTGTCGGGCAGCTCCTTGAGCGAGACGAAGTACGCCGCCTGCTGCGCGCCGGGCTGGCCGCCGAACTTGAAGCGCTCCCAGCTCTGCTTGATCAGCGGGGTGACCACGCCGTCGCCGGCGAAGATCGACTGCGAATTCAGGTCATCGGAGCGCCATTCGTAGCCACCCGGCTCGGCAACGAAGCCGGTAATGGCCCCGTCCTGGAACAGCAGCAGGCCGTAGCCTTCGGGTACGACGATCTTCGACCCATTGCTGATGATGTTGGACGAGGCGCTGGTATTGGACCCGCGCCCGGCATTGGTGCCGCGCGGGACCGCCGCGAACAGCGCCGCCGTGGACGGCAGGCCGACGGGCACGGTGAAGAAATCCTTCCACTGGTCCGCCAGAACGCCGCCAACTGCACCCTTCACCGCCTGTACCAGACCCATGGCCAACTCCGTGTCGTTCGTGGACGGGCAGGGTGCCCGCCGTACCTGCTGGACTATATCAGGCACCGGGAAGAGGGCCACAGGAGCGGGCAAGGGCATGGCATTGGCCCCGCCCCGGCGGCGATCGGTTCGGGCGCGACAGGCGCACCCGGCATGCATGGCATTGCGAAGCCGACGCCGCCGATGCCACGATGGCCGGCCATCAGCAGGGCAGGGGCGGCGCACGGCGCGGCGCATCTGCGGCACGGAGGCAACACCGCATGAGTGGCGTGGACATCATCAAGCAGTTCGTCGAAGGCCGGCTCGCACCGCGCGCGTTCGAGCAGTGCCTCCACTCCGACGCGGCGCTGCAGACGCTGCTTGAGGGTGAACGAGACCTGCCGGCCTACGTGGCAGAGCCCGATCTGTACTTGTACCTGATCAGCCAGGATTACCAGAGCCTGGCGTGCATCTACAACGTGCAGACCCTGCTGTCCGAGCGGCTCGACAGCCAGGGCATTGCGCATGCCGTGGACGACAGCCACGAGCGCCGCTTCACGCTGGCCCTCAACGCCCAACCGAAATGGCTGTCACTGCCCCCGGCGTACATCGCCCGCTTCATGGCCGATCACGATGCGCTGGATCCGAAGGCCCTGCAGACGGCGTTGAAGGCGGCGATTACGCGTGACTTCCGCTACCTGAAAGCGCCGCCCAAGTGGCTGCAGGAGCCGGAATGGCCGTTGGCCGACGACGTGCCGATGGTGTTCGTCGGGCAACTGGACATCCGCGGGCTGGGCCACGATATCGGCCAGGCCTACCTGTTCTTCGACGCGCAGCAGCAGCGCTTCCATACCGTCAGCCAGCGCTGCTGAGGGCACTGCGGGCGCGTGAGGACCCGGGGGGGGGGCGAGGACGCAACCTTCGTGCCGGCTCATGGACCGCACCGTCCTATCGCGTGATGCCGTCTCTTCGACGGGCGTGCACAGTACCGGGCGTATAGTCGTCCCACACCCCGCTTTTCCCCATGGCACAGAACTCTCTGCAGTTCATCACCGCAAGGATCGAAGCAATGCCCAAGGGCTCAGACTTACTGGTCGCCGCACTCGAAAATGAGGGCGTAGACCGCATCTTCGGCGTTCCAGGTGAGGAAAACCTCGATTTCCTGGAATCCCTGCGAAATTCCAGCATCGAGCTGGTCCTCACCCGTCACGAACAGGCCGCCGCCTTCATGGCCGCCACCCACGGCCGCCTCACGGGCAGGCCCGGGGTCTGCCTGGCCACTCTCGGTCCGGGCGCACTGAACTTCTCCACCGGCGCGGCCTACGCGCACCTCGGGGCATGGCCGATGATCCTGATCACCGGCCAGAAGGCAGTGATGAGCGCCCGGCAGGCGCGCTTCCAGATCGTGGACATCGTGGCCTCGATGAAACCGCTCACGAAAATGACCCGCCAGATCGTCAGCCCTGCGGCGATTCCGGCGATGGTGCGCGATGCCTTCCGCGTCGCCATGGAGGAGCGACCGGGGCCGGTGCATCTGGAGCTGCCGGAGGATATCGCCGGGGAAGAAGTGGACGCGGTGCCGGTGATTCCGGTGCACGCCCTGGATCGCCCTGTTGCTACTGCCGCCGCGCTCGACCGGGCCGCCGCTGCGATCCTGGCCGCCAAGCGCCCCCTGGTGATGATCGGCGCGGCCTGCAGCCGTCCCTCGCTGACCGAGGCGCTCTCCTCATTCGTCGCGCGCACGCGCCTGCCGTTCTTCAACACGCAGATGGGCAAGGGCGCCGTTACCGGGGGCTCCAACCTGTACATGGGCACAGCCGCGCTCTCCGAAGGCGACTATGTCCACGAGGCCGTGGCACGTGCCGACCTGATCATTGCCATCGGCCATGACACGATCGAAAAGCCGCCGTTCCTGATGAAGGACAACGGCGGGCCCAAGGTCATCCATGTCGGCTTCCAGTCGGCCACGGTCGAACAGGTCTACCACCCCGATATCGAGGTGATCGGTGACATCGGCGCCAGTGCCACCGCGCTTGCCGAACGACTGGAGGGCAGGGTGGTCGAAGATGCGGGCACCAGTGAGCTGCGTCAAAAAATCCTGTCCCGCCTCAACGACCGCGCCGAGGAAGACCGCTTCCCGGTCACGCCCCAGCGCCTGGTCCATGACGTGCGGCAGGCGATGCCCGAAGACGGCATCGTCTGCCTCGACAACGGCATGTACAAGATCTGGTTTGCCCGCAACTACCGCACGCATGTGGCCAACACGCTGCTGCTCGACAACGCGCTGGCCACGATGGGCGCCGGCCTGCCGTCGGCCATGATGGCGTCGATGCTGTTTCCGCAGCGCCGCGTGCTGGCCGTGTGCGGCGACGGCGGCTTCATGATGAATTCGCAGGAGATGGAGACCGCCGTCAGGCTGGGCCTGAACCTGGTGGTCATCGTCCTCAACGACAGCGCCTACGGCATGATCCGCTGGAAGCAGGCGGTGGACGGCTTCGAGGATTTCGGCATGCGCTTTGGCAACCCCGATTTCGTGCGCTACGCCGAAGCCTACGGCGCGAAAGGCAGCCGGATCACGGCGGTGGAGCAGCTGGTGCCCACGATCGAGGCCGCCCTCGCGGGCGGTGGCGTCCACCTGCTGGATGTGCCCATCGACTACTCCGAGAACACCCGCGTCCTGGTCGATGAACTGCGCAACCGCACGCCCGACGTGGGCTGTGCGTGAGCGGCCGCGTTGACGCCCAATACAAGGAATCCCCGATGTTGACCGTCGTACAAGCCTTCGACCGCGCACCCATCGCCGACGTCCCATACGACGATGCGGCGGCACTGGAACGCAAACTCAGCGCCGCGCAGCGGGCGTTCAAGAACCGCGACGGCTGGCTCCAGCCGCACCAGCGCATCGCGATCCTGCGCAAGCTGGCTGCGCTGATGGAGGCCAAACGTGACCACCTGGCCATGCAGATCGCGCGCGAGGGAGGCAAGCCACTGCCCGATGCCATCGTCGAGACAACCCGTGCCATCGATGGCGTCCACAACGCCGCCGATGAGCTACGCAACTTTTCCGGCCGGGAAATTCCGATGGGTCTCTCAGCCGCAGCGGAGAATCGTTGGGCATTCACTACCCGCGAGCCGATCGGCGTCGTCGCGGCGATCTCGGCGTTCAATCACCCGTTGAACCTGATCGTCCACCAGGTGGCGCCGGCCATCGCGGTGGGCTGCCCGGTCATCATCAAGCCGGCCTCCACCACGCCGTTGTCCTGCCTGGAATTCGTGGCGATGGTCCACGAGGCAGGCCTGCCGGAGCCGTGGTGCCAGAGCTTCCTGCCGGATGGCAACGAACTGGCCGAGGCGCTTGTTACCGACCCGCGCGTCGCGTTCCTCAGTTTCATCGGCTCGGCCCGGGTCGGTTGGTCGCTGCATGCCAAGCTGGCACACGGGGCGCGCTCGGCGCTGGAGCATGGCGGCGTCGCACCGGCCATCGTGGATCGAAGCGCGGATCTGGCCAAGATCATCGAACCCATCGTCAAGGGCGGCTTTTACCACGCCGGCCAGGTCTGCGTATCCACCCAGCGCATCTTCGTGCACAACGCCATCGCCGACGACTTCACGCAGGCGCTCATCGCGCGCGTCGAGACGCTGCGTACCGGTGACCCCACACTGAAAGATACCGAGGTGGGGCCGCTGATCCAGCCCCGCGAGGCCGACCGGGTGGCCGAATGGATCGAGGAGGCAGTGAAGGGCGGGGCGCAGCGTGCAACCGGCGGCAAACGCCTTTCCGAAACAACGTTGCAGCCTACCGTACTGCTCGATCCCGCCAGCGACGCGCGAGTGACCACGCAGGAGGTGTTTGGCCCGGTGGTGGCGGTGTACCGCTATGGGGAGCTTGACGAGGCCATCGCGCGGGCCAACTCCCTGCCTACCGCATTCCAGGCAAGCGTCTTCGCGCAGGACATCGACATCGCGATGCGCGCGGCCAACCGGCTGGATGCCTCGGCGGTGATGATCAACGACCCCACCGCGTTCCGCACCGACTGGATGCCGTTTGCAGGGCGCAGGGAGTCCGGTTATGGCACTGGGGGTATTCCTTACACGATGCGGGATATGTCGCAGGAGAAGATGATTCTGATGCGGAGGAGCTGAGTGGGGTGTGGGGGAGGGCAGAGGCCGGGGTGCTTTCGACACCGCTCCTGCCCCTTGTCACGAGGGAGTGCTGCTAGCATTCCTTCAAGGTGCTGACTTCAGGAGGATGGCAACCATGGATGGCAATTGGGAAGCGGGGTTCTGCATGGTGGCAACCGCCAAGGCTCAAGTCGGCAACGTGAAGGCTCCCCAATGAAGAAGGCAACGTCCTTCCTCACATTCCTGGGCTTGGTGGTTGCGGCAGGCATCGTCTGGATCACGTATCCCACTGTGCTGGAGTCTGAGCTCAAGACCTTCCGGGCAGTGTCGCCGGAGGATTTCAAGGTGATCCGAGCCAGTGCGATCACGTTCGCTCAAGAGAATGCCGCCAAGGGAATTGTTATCAACCCAGGGCATGAACTGTCTCAGGCGTTCGAACTACGATGCAAGAGCGTTCCCTTGATGCTGGTCGAGAACGGATATGACCTTCTCACCCTTCATGTTTTTGGACATGCCGACCAACGCGCGCCAGGCATTGCACACCTTGAGAGCCAGATGGTTACGACCTTCGTGCCCGAAGGGAAGCCTGCCAAATCCGGCCCGGTCCATGTGGAGCCATCGGGGTTCGAGGCCTTCGTCATGAAGCATCGTGACGGCATCGACGTCGCACAGCAATGCCGCTGACTACTCAGTGAGCCTTCCTGGCTTGCCGGCCCGGGGGCAGGCTGTGGGGATGGATGAGGGCAGGCCGGTTCGACCGTCCGCCCCCGCGGCAGCGTGGCGCAATCTTCAGCGGACCGAGCGCTGAGTCCAAAGTTGGCGAATGGATGTTTCCGCTGGGGTCGGCCGGGATGACGGGCCTGTCAGGGGCGAGCGCGGCATATTACCCTTCAGCATGAGCAATGAAGAACGCAGCACCGAAGGTCGGAAGGACACGGACCTCTATTTCACCCATGTGATATCCGGCGCGCCCAACGTCGCGCTGCTCTTGGGCCACCTGTACCTGGAGGGCCACGACCCCAGCATCACCCGAGTGATGCTGCTACGCGATGGCACGTTCTACTTTGTCTACGATCTGCCCGACATCACGTACGGCACGACGTTGCTGCCGGCCACGGACGAGCAGCCTTTCGCCTTCGCCATGCTGGGCAGGCGTGGACTGCTGCGGTTCAACCCGACCGGCCAAGCACCGCACGATGAAACGCTGACCTTGCCCAATGCATACGTGTTGCACCTGCAGCAGATCGCAGGGGAGTTGTATGCGTGCGGCACGCAGCAACAAGTACACCATCGCAGCGCCGACGGATGGGTTCGGATGGATGATGGTTGCCACGCGCCATTGGTGGACCAGGTCACCTGTGGTTTCAACGCGATGGATGGCTTTGGGGCGGACAACATATATGCCGCAGGCGAGGGCGGTGCACTTTGGCATTGGGATGGCCGGGAGTGGCAGGCGCTAGCATCACCTTCCGTGTGGACCATTCGTGTGGTGCACTGCATGCCCGATGGCAGCGTGGTGCTGGCCGGGGATGCGGGCACGGTGTTCCGCGGCAATCGCGTGGACGGCTGGCGTACGCTCACTGTGCCGGCATTGGCGCATCTCAGCATCGAACATGCCTGCCTGTTCCAGGACACGCTCTACCTGTGCGCGCAGCGGGCGTTGTTGGCGTTTTCGGGCGGCACGGTGGAAAGGGTGATCGTGCCCTTGGAAGGACATCTGGCCTACTACAGCGCATCCGCCACCGCGGGAGCAATGTGGACTGTTGGCGATGACGCGATCCTGCGCTTCGATGGAACCCATTGGGAGCGCTTCAGCTGCCAATGAGTTCATGGCTCTCCATGCTCAGCCGCTGATCCCATTAGATGACGCGAATGGAGTCAAGCGCGAGCACGTAGCGACCATCGACCTTGGTCATGTCGAAGCGGGCTGTGCTGTCGGTCGCCTCGCCGTCGTACTGCACGTTGACGGTCACCCAATCATGTTCAACGATCCGGTTGCTGTCGTCCGCCTGAATCCGCCAGGCCAGCGCCAGCTCCCGGGCGTCGCCAAGCGAGGTGATATGACTCAACCACGGGCCTTCAAAGCTGGGGTCACGCAGTTCAGCCACCCAGTCTTCCAGATCATCCCACAGCCAGCGCAGATGGTGCTCCAAGGTTTCAGCTTGGCTGCGCCCACTGAATGCCTTGATCGATACGGAAGACGGTACGTGGCCAGGATTCAAGCGAAGCTCGTCGAAGAACAGGGAGATTGCCTGCTGTACTTCAGTGAGCGGTGGCGGGGTCTGCCATGACATATTGACTGAGCTCCTTGTCAAGTTGCGACGATCAAGGTAGAGGAGAGTTTAGCGGTATGGATATCGTTAGTTCGGGTGTCCGTTCAAGCCCTTGAGTTTCAAAGACTTTCGCTCAGGCAGCAACTTCCGCACCGCGCAAGTCGCGATCAGGGACTTGATCCGAAGAAAAACGGCTCTCGAGGCACTATTCAGCGAAAGGTGAACTACTCCCATCCGCCCATCTCGGCGTTCTGCTGGGTAGTGCTTCGGACAGTGCTTGGACCTCTCGTGTAGCCGATGGATGCGCCCGAGTCGAAAGCAGACGATGCACCCGACGCACCGCCGAGCAACCCGTATGCGGCCAGCTCGACCGCTCTCGGTTAGCCGGGATTGACTTCAAAGTGCCGGTGGAAAATCTGCAGCGCCAATTCTTGGTCGATGCGGGTGTCGCCGCTGTGGGGGGCAACGCTGACGAACAAAGCCAGCTCTGCTGGCGAGAATGACCAGCTCGCCGGAAGCCGCCATTTGCGCTTGACCGCCCCATCTGCACTGTTGCAGTCCCCGCAGATCAACGTCCGCGGGAAGCGGCCGCTGCCGTGACAATGATGCTCAGCCATCGTCACGGTAAAGCCCATACCGTACTCATCAGCAAACTTCGCGCGCCACGCCGGTCCGCGGATTTCCGTCCAGCGGATGAGTTGTTGCGCTGACCGGCTGCAGTTGGGACAGCGCCAGCCGCTATCAATCGCAGCGCGATACTTGCGTGCACAGTGCAATCGCGATTTAACATAAGTGGAAATGGAACTTCTAGAGATGCCCGAAATGTCGCATTCGCATGCGTTGCCCGAAGAGGGAGTCTTATTCGCGCAGTTGGAGTCATTCCTCGCAGAGACAGACTACGGTGCCGACCAGCGCTGTGTCCGCCTGACGGGCGTGTCACCTGCAGATTTCGAGGCTGCAGCGTTCAACGACGAGGGTGGGTGCGACACATATGTCATCGATATCGTCTTTGATGAGTTCTGCGCCGCCTTCGTGCGTGAAGCCCCGAACATTGCACAATGGAAGAGGCTGCTGGATCTGGCGCCTTACTGGACGCACGGGTTGCTGGGGCGTCCAAACAGCGTCGAGCGGGCGGCTCGAGACGCTCTTGGCATCTGGCTGCGACTGGAGTTCACCCGGATCCAAGCGGACGAAGGCAGCTACGCGTACTGCGCATTCGAGGATCAGGAGCCCACCTTCATCAGGCTTGACGCGCTTGTGGCTGTGGCAGATGGACCACCGGTGGCGCCTCCTGCGGAGTCTGTCACCTGGCAGGAGACGCTCCAATTCGACCAGCGGCCCACATTGACCGCCTTCCAAGTCGGGCAGGGGATGTGTTCGCTGCTCAGCATAGGCGATCGCCAGATATTGCTCGACTGCGGTGCAGGCAAGCCCATCACGCGGCGGCGATATCGCACTACCGGCATGGTCAGTCAACTGAAGACACAGCTCGCTGGGCGGCTCAGCGCGATTATCTCGCATGCTGACCGAGACCATTACTGTCTCCTAGAGTGGGACGCCGGATTGCTGGGCGCTGTCGATTCGATCTACACCGCCAGCAATGCGCCGTTCTTGATCCTCAGTTCAAAGGTGACCAAGGGCAGAGTCAAAGGCATCACTCACGCGTCGATTAAGGTGGACACCTCTAACGTGTTGCAGGCATTCCGTTCCGATCCAGCGCGCCCGTCGGAGTCCAACCACGATTGCCTTGTCGTGGTGGTGGATATTGCTGGCAAGCGCGCCTTGCTTCCAGGTGATTACCTGTACTGCCAAATGCAGCACGATAACAACGCTGCGATCCAGGCGCTTGTGCAACCGGGCGCCTATGCCGCCTATCACGCCGTAGTGGCCCCTCATCACGGCGAGCTGGACTGCCGCTTGAATGTTCCCGATGCAGCCGTGACGGGCGAATCAATCGCATTCTTCTCGGCAGGCACATATCTGAGCTATCGACATCCACGTGACGAAGCTTTGGAGGCACATAGCGCGCAGGGATACCGCTGCGTCAACGACCGCACCAGCCAGCACATAGTGGGCACCCAGCTGCTGCCGTGAACGACGGCCGGCGTCCCGGCCGTTAATCCGGTTCAGACGAAGGCATCGTAGCTTTCGTGAACTCTACCCTCTGCTTCGATTTGGTGCTGGATGTCGATCATTTGACCGGCACGCTTCTGGGTGAGCATGACGACACTCTCGCAATCCTCATGGAAGTTGCGTAACTGGATAGCAAACTCAGCAGCGTAGGTGTGGCCATGCGGACTGCGCTCGGTGTACTCGCGCGCCACTAACTCAGGGGGAACCCCCGCGTCGATGGTCTTCCGTGCCCGATCGCCTTGAAGCTTGAAACGGCTGTTGGTATCCGATGCTTTGATGAAATTGCGCTTGGCCATGTCCGGCCTCCTTTCAGGGTACCCAACGGCGTGGTGGGTGCACCAGAACAATGGGGGATTACCAAGGTGGATTCAAGCCACTTGGTACGCCAGCAGGCTTAAGAGTATGACCCTGTCCGGGCAGACCCCAACACCGGATACCTTTTGGAGGGCAGGGGCAGGGGCAGGGCAAACAGCTTCAGCCGTTCGACTGATGTGCACTGAGAAGCGACAGAGCGCTGCAGTCGTCGATGCGTCTAGGTCAGATACCTCATTTCGCATAATGTATAGAAGGTGCGGCATCAAAGCCCTGCGCAGCTGCTTGTGCGTCGCGGGGCAGGGCAAAGCCGACCCCCAGCGCTAGGGCCATAGCACTGGCCGCGAGTCGCTTCCAGAACGTGCGCTCAGGCGACGTTTGAGCCTCCGATTTCATGATCTGAATCGCGGCCTTTTCCGGCTGCGGATGCCCCTGCATCTTCAGACACTCAGCCACGACCCACACCTGCGGCACCCGTTTACCGGTGCGGTAGTGCGAAATCGCGCCATCGGAAATGCCCAGCTTGGGCGCCAGCTTGGAGAAGCTGTCGACGCCTGCGGCCACGCGCGTTTTCTCAAAAAACTCAACCCAGTCCATGACCGTCTCCACCTGTTGACTACGGGCGAAGACTACAGGTGTTGACGGCTACGGGTGTAGCCGTATATGGTGCGCCCCATCGGCTACGGCTGTAGCCGATACCCGCCAGCCGCTCCCCCTAGGGCGCTGGCGGGGTTCTAGGGGCTAGGGGTGGGGTAGGGCGCATGAATCCTTTCGTCTTCGTAGTGCCGGTCCTGATCGTCATAGCGGTCAAGGGCCTTCTGGCGTACTTCCGGTTTCGCAAGGGCCGCAGCCTGTGAGCGCGATCCTCTGCATTCTTACCCTGATTGCCGCCTGCATGTGCATCGCCTTCGGCGCAGTGCGCATCGGTACCTGGGCAATCCAGCGCCGCGACGCGGCCGCTACCCGCCCCATTCGTGACGCGGCATACGCGGCGAATGCGCTGGCCGAACTTCGCCGTAACGAAATCGAAGCAAGCAAGCGCGGCGACCTGCTGGGCGCCGCTCGCTTCGCTGATATGGCGGAGGTGGCCGGTGGCTGATTGGCTCTTCATCGGTTTCGTCGGCGTTCTCCTGCTGCTGGCTTGCATCTGCATTTCCGCACTGCTGCGGGGCAAATCGTGATGGCCGGGCATCGCGCGGAGTCGGGACTCCCCTCGTCTAACAGGGGAGTCAGTGAATTCAGGAACGAGGCCGGAACCCTGACGGTCGGCATCGACTGGTTCTCCGCTTCGGTGGATCTGTTCGCAGCCTTGCGGGAAGTCGACTTCATTGAAGGCGAATCGCAGGAAGAAATGCGGCAGTGGATCGACGTCAGCGCTGACAACGCCCGCATAGCGGCCCTGCAAGTGTTCTGCTGGTTCTTCGCCGGCCTCGGGCTTGAGTTGGACGTCACGGCCAGTGGCGGTCGCTTCTACCTGTGGCGCGTCAAGATCCTCAATGCCGCAAAAGAGTTCGTGGGCATGATCGAGCTGGGCGGGGAAGAGTGCCGGCGTGCTGATGGCACGTATACCGCGCGTATCGAGCTGACCGGTACCGGATGCAAGGCCATTGGCGCAGCGCGCTGCGGCCATGCGAAGCGGTGGCTGGAGCTTCGAGCGAAGCTCGAAAGCTGCGCCGGAAGGATCACCCGTGTTGACGTGTGCGCCGATGACCTGATTGGGGAATATCCGCTGCGCCTGGCACAGAGGTGGTACGCCGAAGGGGAGTTCGACAATCGTGGTCAGCGGCCTAAAGCGCAGCTGGTGGACGACTACGACAGTGGCGACGGTAAGACCCTTTACGTGGGCGGCAAGAAGTCGGAGAAGCAGCTGCGCGTCTACGAGAAGGGCAGGGAGCAGGGCGACAAGAACTCACCGTGGGTGAGATATGAAGCGCAGTTCCGCGCCTCAAATCGCAAAGAGCTGCCGCTGGACATTCTTCGCGACCCCGCATCCTACCTGCTGGGTGCGTACCCGGTGTTGAATTTTCTGCACTGCGTGGCCACCCGCATCGATATCACGAAAGCCGCAGTCGATGCGACGTGGAAAAGCGCCCGCAGGCACCTCAAGCGCCAGTACGGCGCGGTCTTCAACTTCATCAGTCGGAACTGCCCGGACGCAGAGTCGTTCAAGGCGGTCATGGATACCTGCACTTCGCCAAAGCTGCCGAAGTGGGTCACAGGTGATACAGCAGCGCTATGGCCCGAAATCGCGGGCGTAAACCAACCTCAAAGGGGTACAGCATGAACAACGAAATCAAGGTCACCGTTCTGAGCAACAACGTGGACGAGCGCGGCGGCACCTTCAAGGATGACGAAGGCAAGGACCGCGAGTACACCACCCGCAAGCAGAAGGCCAAGCTGGAAGCGGGCGGCTTCGCCTATCCGTTCGATGTGCGCCTGGACAAGGGTCAGGCCCCGTTCGCCGAGGGCGAGTACCTGCTCGACGTTGCCAGCATGGCGCAGGTAAACAAGGGCGTGCTGAATCTCAGCAAGTTCACCGCGCTGATCCCGGTCCAGAAGACCGCCGCTCGCGCAAACGCGGCCTAACACATGGCCGTCTGCGTCTCGCTGACCGAGGCCGGCACGTTGGTGCCCACGGGCGAAGCCGTATCGCAATGCGGTGGCTACGTGCTGGTGTCCGGGTCGGAACACGCAACGGCATCCGTCCTCGTGGACATTTTCCAGTGGCCTGAACCTGAGGTTGCCGCTGGGTGGTTTTCGGGTGTCTTCGGTCTGATCTTGGCGCTCAACGTGGCCGGGTATCTAGTCGGGGCAGTCGTCAAAGCGGTCAGTACAGAACGGGATTGACCACCCCACCTTCCGCGCATATGCGCATCAAACAGGAGAGTTTCAATGGATTTCGACAGCATCCTCACCGGCCTCGCAGCCACCAGCGCCGTCACCGCCATCATCGGTGCCGGTGCCATCAAGGCTTCGCCGGGCTTCGCCCGCTGGGCCACCAACAAGGTCGCCACCTTCTTCCGCTGATCGCGGAAGGGTGCAACCGGGAGGGGCAGGGAAACCTGCCCCAATTCCTATGAGCAATCAGCCCAATGACGCCATCGCCGAAGAGTGCCAGGACACCGAGTGGTGCCCTGAATGCTTGGGTGATGACGTGATCGAGTTGGACGACGGCAACCTTTGGTGCAATGAGTGCCGCACCGTCATCGACTACTGAGGTGATGCGTGGATTTTAGCGGGGTTCTGAAGGGTCTTTCCGTTGCGCTTGTCGTGCTGGCAATCGTCGGTGCTGGCGCGCTTATGGCGCTGCCCGGGTTTGGTCGCTGGGTGGTTGATCGCGTGGCGTCGTTCTTCACCGATCAAGAGCAGGACGACGTGCACGACGAAATTGCCGACGACGAAGCCGGCGATAGCGACGACGAGGCGGGCTGCGAGTTCAGTGGCCACACGTATGACAACGATGGTGAGTGCTGCTACTGCGGCGCCGTTGAAAGCGAAGAGGAGAGGGACTAATGCTGGTATGCATGGTGTTCGCGTTTCTCGGCGGGTTGGCTGGGCACGCGGTGGCGTTGGCATTCAACGAGGCCAGCCAGTGATTCGGCTGCTTGTTCTGCTGATGTTGCTTGCGCCCGCATCGGCCTGGGCGGCAGCGTGCCAACGTTCGGGCGAGTGTGACGAGGGGCAGGCGTATGCGGCCGCTGTACAGCTTGCCGACGCGGAGGGTGAACGGATCTGCAAACTTGTTGGAGGCAGCACGGCTACGTACGTTGGCCCCAACGTCATCAAGCCGCAGACGGGTATGTTTAGCGCAAATGTCAGCTGCTCCAAGGGCGGCAACACGGCCACGGCTGGCAGCACCTACTACACGTTGCTGTGTTCGGCACGACCTGAGGAAATGGGGTGGAAGGGCGGGCCAACGGCCGGCTCGATTGGCGTGTGCCATGAGGGCTGTGCGTACACCAGCTCGCTCGATGCCGGTTCGCCCACGGGCATCACGTTTTCCGCTACGGGGGGCACCTGCAACTCCAAGGACATACCTCCGCCAGAGCCGGCAGATCCCGGTGACGGAGGTGGCGACGGCGGTGGCGGTGATACCGGCGGTGGCGATGGCGGTGGCGATGGTGGCGGCGATGGTGGTGACGGTGGAGGTGACGGTGGAGGCGATGGTGGTGGTGGGGGGGATGGGGGCGGTGATGGCGACGGAGACGGCGACGGCGACGGTGATGGTGGCGGCGATGGGGGCGGTGGTGGTGGCACCACGCCCGGAGACGGTAGCGGTGGCACGCCAGGACCAACCACGGGCCGGCTGTACAAGAAGAGCGACAAGACGGTTCAGAAGGTCGTGGCGGACTTCAAGTCGGCCATCGAGGGTGCACCCATCCTCTCTAAGGTCAAGGGGTTCTTCGGTGGCTGCACGGGCGGCGGGAGCTGCCCCAACGAGGTGTGGGACGGTGGCCAGTACGCCGGCAAGTTCGACCTGTCCAGCCTGTGTTCGGGGCCGCTGCTGTCGCTGTTCGGGTTCGCTGGCTTTGTCTTTCTCGCCGGCATGAGCGTGGTTGCCCTGAGGTGGGCGTTGCTATGAATCGCAAGCATCTCGTCATCGTTGGCGTTGCCTTGCTGGTACTGATCGCGTCAACGTCCTGGGCGTTTGCGGACACCGGCCCGGTCTCGGCGATCACGGGGTGGCTGGCAGAGCAGATCAAGTCGCTGTGGGCGGACTTCTACGACTTCATGCATGACCTGTTGGTGGACCTCGTAGAGGTCGGCTTGTCCATGTTTAAGGCGATTGTCTACCTCATACCAGCACCCGATTTCTTGTCCGACTTCACGTTCTGCGCCCTGCTTGGATCAGCGGGGCCGTGGACGGCGTTTATCGTTGCGCAGCTCCGCGTGGCGGAGGCAATGGCGGTGCTGGCCACCGCTCTCGTTTTCCGTCTTGTGCGCGTGTTCCTTACCCTCTTCCAGTGGACCTAACCCATGATTTTTGGACACGAAGGCCTACCGCGCAGCGGCAAGAGCTACGAAGCCGTGCTGCATCACATCCTGCCTGCGCTGCGCGCCAAGCGTCACGTATATGTGCGCCTCAACGGGGTAGGGGAGAAGCTCGACGCCATTGCCATTCACCTCGATATGCCTGAGGAAGAGGTTCGGTCGTTGGTTCACGTCATGGGTGACAAAGAGGTCGTTGAGTGGTGCGTATGCGACACCGACAACGATGGTGGCGTGACGTTCCCGCACATCGAAAAGCACTCATTGGTGGTTATCGATGAGGCACATGAGTACTGGCCGACCAACCGGGCCAACCTGCCGGAACGGGCCGCCAACTTCTTTGCCAAGCACGGGCATATCAGCCTGGACATGGTCATCATTTCGCAGGACTGTAAGGACCTGCACCGGCTGATCATTCGCCGCATGGCGAAGAAGAACACGTACACCAAGCTCGACGCCCTCGGCGCGGACACCCGCTATTCCGTCCGTTTCTACGCCGCCACGGGCACCGGCAAGTACGAAACTGTCGGCACGGAGACGCGAAAGTATGATCCGGCCATCTGGGCGCTGTATCACGGCGTTCAACCGGGCATTGAGTCCAACGAGGTGTACAAGGGCAACACGCGCACCCTGTGGAAGACCTTGCGCGTCCCATCGATTTTCATGGGGCTTGCCTTGGTGGCCGGTGTGTACTTCCTCGGCCGCTTTTTCGTGTCGGATGATTCAGTTGGCGATGGCGCGGTCAAGAAGGTCGTCCAGCAGCAGAAGGCGTCCGTGCCGGCAATGCAGCGCGCACCCGCAGCCCAACCTGCGACCGTCGTCACTAAGGCGCCGTCCGCAGGGGAGGGTGCCGCTTCAAAGCCAAAGCTGCCTACCGGCATTGCCTACGTCTTGGAGATCTCCGAAACCTCTCGCGCCCGCCATGCCGGCTGGTATGGCGCACGCGATATCGTTGAGTTCCGGGCGCTCGGTGGTGGCCAGGTTATCGACCGCTTCACTACGGAGCAGCTCTGGGCGCTTGGCTGGTCCGTAAAGCGGACCGAGTTCGGCGTGATTCTTTCCGCCAAGGGAAACGAAATCATCGCTACGTCATGGCCTGTGGATCCATTTGGCGAACAATCCGCCCAGACCACTGCCCGTATCAAGGCTGCGGCGTCGCCTGTGACGAGCGCGAGCTCGACACAGCCGACGACCGCAGCCGACACCGGTCACGCCACCATCGCCGTGGCACCGCGTCCTATGGGCACGTTCCCAGAGTCCGTGCAGAACCGTTACGGCGGCAGCTAGGGAACCGTGCGTTAGAATCCGCCTCAGACTAGGGAGGCGGATATGGACATTCGGAGTTTGGTGATATTTGGGGCAGTGCTGGCGGCCCCAATCGCACAGGCGCAGCAGATTCACACGGGCGCAGGGCCGCAGCCGACGCCCAGGTACGAACCGAAGCGCGCCCAGCGGTATATCCCGGGCGCTACGCCATTGGATTGCAAGCAGCATCTTGACCCGCGAATCCGGCTGTTCTGTAACGACATGGAGCGGAGCATTGTGCAAGGCACGGCTAAACGACAGGGAATGCCTGTTCCGTCGTCTGAAGTAGTTGCTCTGCCGGCAATGGGCACCGCCGATGCAAAGGCCCTCGGTGCGGCCTGCGTCGGGGGAGCCGCCATGCGCCGCCTAAGCAACGGGTGGGAGCAGCTCCGTAACAGTCAAGGCCACTGGGTACGATGCCGCGAGGCGTGATAGGGGTGTAGGGGCGGAGCCCCTTCGGCAGACGCCTCAACCGCGCGTGCCGGGTCTCGGCCCACGTCGCATATGAACCACATTGGAAGGTTCGGCGACGGGGCCGGGATCGCCCATGCCTAACCGTCGTTCTCGGCGCTTCCTCAATGCGTCCCGCAGGCAAATGACGCTGGAACCCTTTACAGCGTGGGGCTTTCCAGCGGGTACCGATCGCACTGGCCGCGGCCGGGCTTCCTCCATCATCAATCGCCATTCTCGGGCGATGTTGCACGTCAATGACCACCACACCATGTCCTGGACTTCGAGGTTGTGGCCTTCGGGGGTGAACATGTGGCCGGCCTGAAAGCCGAAACCGGCCCAAGGGCCGGTCAGATTGATGCGGTCGTGCGGGTCCATGTCGGTCATGCTGCTAGCTCGTCCTTGTTGGGGGAACGAGCAGGGAAGCAAGAGCCGAGCCAGAGGCCCAGCCATTGCCAGCCGGAGCCTACTGACGAGACAGGTAAATCTGTAATCTCGCCTTCGCCCTACTATCAATAGCTTACTGTCGCTGGCAGCCCACCCGACACGCATCTGAATACACCAAGAGAGACAGGTAATACTGCAATTTGCTCAGCCGGTGCAGGTATTTGTGCAATCTGTTCGAAGATCCAGCTTCAGGGGTCGGACGTTGCAGGCATATCCAGGGAGGAGTAGCGTTCGACCCATAGTCAAACTCACGTCCAATCCGAGAACCGGATAGCCGAAGCGCTCGAGCCAATGCTGCCATCCATCGCGCACTCGAATCGTAAGCAGAGGAACCTGCCAACGCATGTTGGCTCATTGGTCATGAACCACGGTTCGAGCGCGAGCTGATGAGCATGGTTACCACAGCAAGGCGACGCGCTCTCGGAGTTCGCCAGGCGCGAACTACTAACTCCGCCAATCTTTGGAACTTTCAGTCGCCGGTGGACGAGCATGCGTTAACACTGAGCGGTGACATGAGAATGAAACTGTTCTATTACTGCGAGGGCGACCCAACCGTCTTACACGCGGACTACGGGGACCGAGGGACTGACATACATGCCGATGGCCGAGTCGCGAAAGCCGATGCAGTGGTCACGCTATTGGACGGGTCCATACAGGCGCGCGTGATCGACTATGGATCCCCGCAGCGCACGGTTAACATAGCCGAACTTGGCGCTGGTTGCGGTGCATCGCTCCGCGTGCTTTCGGCCACCGATTTTGGTCGCCAGGCACTTCGCATCCGTAATTGGCAAGCCGTAATTTCTGCTTTTCATCGATGCCGCGGTGCAGATATGCGCGCAGCATCGCTTGCTATTGAGACCAACATCACACGGCGCGCCAAGGTCACGCTCGGTGATCTACTTGGCACCCAAGGGTCTATTCACCCCGCGCTGGTGCTCGGAGCAGCGGCCCACTTGCTGCGCAACAGAATTATAGAGTCCGATTTGGATGCCAATCCATGGTCTTTGCATACGAGACTATGGAGGGCAGCGCGTGACATCGGTGACTAGCTATACGCGGCGCACGCTGCCGAATGAACTCGCAGACTACGAAGCGTGGGCAACGTTTGATGCAACATGCTTGAGCACGGAAGACCGTGCGCTCTATGATCGGCGAATGCATGCGTTGCGCGCGTACTTGGATGGAACGCCGACCGAGACAATCGAACACACTTACGGAATTCAGTCGGGCGAAGTCCTTCGCTACTTGAACAGGTGCGTAGCTGTCATGGGCGATGGCCGCATGGCTGGCTGGGCAGGCTTGATCAAAGGCTTTCGCACCAAGGCGCCGATTCGGCGCAGTCCTGTCTCTACTCGACCTATGTTCAGCCTGGGTGGATACACAGGCGCGCTACAGGCGCTGCTCGCGGCAAGGCCGGAGATACGCGCGTCGCTGGACCGTTACCTTGCAACAGGCGTCGACCCCAAGGGAAAACACCGGGGCCGAGTTACAAAACAGGTTGCACATCAAGTCTTCTTGCAACTTTGCGCTAATGCGGGAGTAGGCCCCCAGGCGTGGCCATTCTGTGTTCAAAGGAAAGGCAGGAACAGTATTTCTGAATACGCTGAGAGGTTCTTCATCACAAATCACGATGCAGTTGCATTGCTGCAGTACGGGGAAGAAAGCCGCCGGCGCTCGAAGCGCGGCGCCGATGACATTCAGTCCCCTGAGGCAACAGGGCCGTTCGAGATCGTGGAAGCTGACGAGCACACTGCGGATATCATCTTTTCAGTCGGGATAGTCACCCCTAAGGGCACCAAATACGTCCCTTGCCACCGCCTGACGCTGATCATCGTAGTAGACCGGTTCACTAGCTTCATCTTGGCATGGCACGTCGTCTTGCGACGCCAACCGTCTAGCGCCGATATTCGCCACTGCGTGAACAATGCGATTACCGGTCAATGCCTTTCTGACGAGCTCATCCGCTGTCTGTGTGCGTCCATCGGCGCCGATGATGGTCGCGCCAACTTCCGCGTGGGTTTTGGCAGCCTCTTCGTCGATAACGCGCTCTCTCATTTATCTGATTCGTTGTGCGAGAGGGTGCGCGCAGAGAGTGGGGCTGCAGTCTCGTTTGGGGCAATTCGGCAACCGAAACGGCGCGCACTGGTTGAGCGGGTCTTCGGGTGGGCTGCACGAGAGGTTTTTCACCGCTCACCGGCTACCACTGGGAACTCGCCTGTGGATACGAGGCGAGATCGACCCGAGCAAAAGGCTGTCAAGCTAAAAGTCACATGGCAGGATGTGATGCGAGCCATCGCGGCAGCCGTTGACCGGTGGAATCTGAGGTCAACGGAGGCAAACTATGCATGCAGCCCTACGGCACAGATGCTTGATTGCTACGCCCCTGGTTCCGGGTGCTTGGCACCAATAGCTCCGCCGAGGCCAAGCCTGGTGCCATCACTGAGGCTCGATGTGCAGAAGGTGCGCGTGCGCGGGAGTCGCACTAAGGGAAGATCGCCACGAGTTTCGTACGAGAACGCCGAGTATACGTCCCCGGCATTGGCCGCGAGGTGGGATCTAGTTCAGCAAGAAATAGTCCTGCATGCCGATCCGGAAGACGTTTCGCAGGTGTACGCGTATACGCTTGCGGGGGTAGCAATCGGTGCTCTGGCGCCGGTCTCATCCCGCTGGCGATTTCCTCACTCCGTGCAGATGCGACGCCTACTCAAGTCAAAGCTGCAGGCCGGCCATGACGAGCTAGGAGTTGATCCTACCGGTCTCGTACTTTCCGACCTTGCCCAACAGGCGCTAGACGCCTGTTCGAACAGTCCTCGCTCAACTCAAGCTGCGACCATATTGGCCGAGGAGGCACGGAAGGGGTACTCGACTGACCTCTCCGCTAAAGGGCAAGCAAAAACTCCAACGACGAAGAGCCTCGCCAGAAGGGTGCGTACTGATCGTGTGATCGATTTCACCCTCGTGGCAAAGTAGGAGCACCACGTATGGCCGGCCAAAGCAGCGTCTGTGCGATCCGCGACAGCTATCCCGTGCTTCGCGACCGACATCCCATTTTGATGTGCGGGGCCGTGCTCCCGACAGAACCCGTCAAGGAAGTGGCGCAGTTGGTATTTGATCGGGCACTGCGATTTCGCTCCTCGATCGCCTTCTGGGCTCATCCCTTGTGTGGGAAATCGTCCTGCATCTATGCCCTACAGAAGCTGGCACCCGCTCAATTTCCGGGATCTGCGTTCGTTGTCTACGAGCCATCGTCCAAGGAGGTCGCCGCGGAAGGCGCATTGATTGAAGACCTGCTATCCACCATCGACTATGAGCCCAGAGTACTGCGCTCGCTCGCAGGCAAGCGCGACCAGCTCTTGCGAGCACTCTATGCCATGTCCCTCGCCGGCAAGCATCTATTTCTCGTCATCGATGAGGCTCAGAATCTCCACGCCAAAGATCTGGGCTGGCTAAAGCGCGTGGTCAATTGGTTGAACGTGCATGAGATCAAGGTCACCGTCGTGCTGTTCGGCCAGATGCAGCTGTGCTCAATGCACCAGAGCTTCATGGCCGAAATGCCCGATCTGACCATCCGTTTCATGGCAGAGCTCATCGAGTTCAGGAGCCTCCAGGATCTTTCCGATATCCGTGCTGTTCTGGCCTCCTGTGATGAAGAGACGGAGTACCCTCAAGGGTCGGGCTGGTCGTACACCGAATACCTCTGGCCATGTGCTCACGCCAATGGCTTCCGGCTGGCGAGTTGCGCCAAAGACGTTTTTGAGGCCTTTCGATTGCAATCCGGTGGTGCGGTCGACAGCGAGGGGATCAGCATGCAGTGGATTGCGGAAGCCTTGATGTTGGTGGCACAAGAAAGTGAGCGCAACGACGTACCCGGGCTCAAGATCCCACGTGAGGTATGGGAGCGCGCCATACAAGACTCTGGGTATGGCAGCAGAACGCCCCCAGCACTCGCAGCGACAGCAGCGGGCCGTGCGCGCAGTGCGCGCCGTGCGAGAGCGCAATGATCGCGTGGGACCGTGCCCTTGTTGATGATCACTGTTCCTCCTGGGCGATCGTTCAGATGCTCGAATGGTTGAATCTCACCCATGCACGATGGATGGTCTCAGACCAAAGCTGGAAGATCACACTAAACGGTATCCACTTCAGCCTGTCAGACCATTCCAAGCCGAGACGGCCGGGCTCGCTCGTGTCCAATCCGCAGATCCAGAGCCTTGTCGCACTTTTTGCAGAGAAGCATCGGTCGGTAACAGGGGGCCGATTGCGCTACTGTCCAACCTGCATCACAGCAGGATTGCATTATAGGTATCAGCAAGATCACCGCTTCCGGAAGTGCATTCTGCACCGGCGGCTGCTGAAAAGTGGCTGTCTGGGTTGCGGCTACCCCACGAAACTGCGCTCCGATGATATGCACGGTTTCAAGTGCTCCCGATGCGGCGAAACCCTTCTCAGAAAGAGCTTGCCGGGACGCGTTCTCACACCTATCACGCAAGCCGACAGTCGGCTCCTCGACGAACTCTATCGATGGGAGTCAGTAGCCCGGGCATGCAGCACAGACTTTCAGCGAGCGGCGACGCGTGCGCCGTTACCGGCATGGGATGGACCATCGCCAGGAACAGACGATAGCCTTCACTGGTACGCATTTTCTACACACCCAAGCACCAGAATCGTGTCCGCGCTTACGCCGCTGCCTGTTTCTCATCGTCTATTTCCAACAACGCCACTATTGGAGCCGGTGCGCGTTCCGCTTGAGGACCCGGAACGAACTTGCGTGCTCCAGCCATACCACGACTTGCTTAGATGTGTTGCACGCCGACTGAGGAGGCACTACCTCCGCCACCACGCTCAATGCAGACGGACTGCGGTGCGTTCAGTTGGAACAGGCGGTCGAGGTCTGCAGCCTATCGTATCCATTCGACCGCACCTGTGCGCCTTAGGGCAGGGCTATGCTCTCTGGCTGCTACAACGACGTATCGAGCTCAGAAGGATCGAACGCCAGCTGATAACTGGAACACCCTTGGCGGCAATTGGCGCATTGAGACTGCCAAGCCTGCGTGCTGCAGCGCTCAACTACGTGAGTTCCTTCGAAGAATGGGTCCATTACTTAACCACCTCGCACCTTCGGACGCTTCTCCCTGATCTCCGCGTTTGGCACTATGACGGAATCGGTGAAGACCCACATTGGCCCCTATGCCAAGACGGCCCGTCCCACAGCTGCCCTGTCCACTTCCGCATCAAAAATCTTCGCGATCAAGCGCATTGCGACCATGGAGTGGTCGCGAAAGGTGAGTTTATGATAAACAGAGCGATGATCGAGCTCCGACAGCGTCAGCGAGAAGAACAATCATGTCGGAGTGCCTCTAGCGTTTCGGGCGGGTAGTAGCTCCTGCGCAGTGAGTATGAGCCCCTGAGCAAGTGCCGGGCCCTCGGCACAACGAGGGGACATGACCGATCTTACAGCGTGACGCACCAGCTTTTCACTCCTGGTCAGTTTCAACCTCCGCGATGGCGGGCGAAGGCGTGGCTAAGCACGCCGCGCTGCGAGCAGAGGGAGACCCCGTCAAATAAGCATGTTCAAGCAGCAGTCATGCTTGATCCCAGTGTAGGCCCCATTCATAGGATCATGCTCAACCGAACTCGTGAGTTAAACGGGCCTTGAGCCGCTCAATGTCATTCTGAACATTCGCAGCGTTCACCACGTCATAGCAGGCAAACACAGGCAGGACCTGCGCGCCGCAGAACTTGTAGTTTGCGGTATTGCTCGCAAATACATCGTCCACAGACCTGCCTTGATGCAGATGCTGGCTTGCATCGTCGAAGGCCTGCCTAGGAGAGTTCATGGTAAGAGAGAGCAAGTACCGCTTACCTTGCATCTTTCCACCAGATCCGTACTGTCGATCAGGTGCATCCTTGGACCGTCCGTCACCGCTGAGAAAACTCTGTTGCATGAGGCCAGCGGTAAACACTTCGTCCACGTACTTCTTGTAGATCCAGGGATTTCCGAACCAGAAGACAGGCGATTGCGTCACGATAACATCGGCCCATAGGTGCTTCTCCACTTCTTCTTGAACGGTATATCCAGCCTCAACTTCCGTAGTTTTGAGCTCGAATCCCTTCTTTTTCATTTCCACGGCGATGAGCTCGGCCAAGGTTCGGTTTAGCCGGCCTTCGCTAATGCCCTTGTAGGTCTGATGCGCATTAATGATCAGCACACGCTTGCCAGCGCTTTGCTGGCCGGACCTTGTAGCCGGGCCAGCTACTGCCTTGCTTGCAGCCGGCGACGCAACTCCCAGTGAAGGAGCAACAGCGGCGGACGCAAGGCTGATCCCGCTCATGATGAACTTGAGGGTCGGCAGGGAATCGTTACGTACAGGGCCAAATGCCACCTAAGCGATTGAAACGCAATGATAATTGTCTTGTCCCGATGGCGGATATCCCCGAGGACTTTCGCTGTATAGCTCAGCGGCGCCACTTCCCTTTCAAGATCCAAGTGGTAGTCGCCGAAGCGATTGATGTGGCTGGTCCGGTAAGGCGACAGGCCGGCCAGAATCTCGGGCGTCAGTTCAATCCCCTCCTTCTGCATTACGGCCAAGGTCCGGCTCATGCGTTCCACGTTGTGGAGGATGATCATGTTGGCCACCAGCTGGCTGTACTTGATGATCTTGCGCTGCTCGTGTTGGACGTTCTCAGCAATGATCCCTTGGCTGCCAAAGAAGACCCACTTCACGAAGCCGTTGTATTCCTCGCTCTTGTTGGTCGCAGCATGGATCGTTTTGCGAATCTCGTTGTCATCGATGTAGCGCAGCAAGAACAGCGTTCGGACGGCCTTGCCAAGTTCCCGGAAGGCGAAGTACAGCTTGTTCTTCCGGCTGTAGGCAGGATCGAGGACGCGGTGATCTTCCCCAATCGGATCGAGATCACTACCCGCAGCATGTCGTGGAGATGCGTCGCGATCAGTTGCCAGTCGATGCTGTCTCCGAACAGTGCCTGGATATTCTTATAGGTCCTGCCAGGTTCGGGCCGGAAGAATGTCAGATCCTTGATGTTTCGTATCCTGGGCATCAGCTGGATGCCCAGCATGTGGGCCAAACCGAAGACTGGGTAGCTTTGGGCCTGCGTGTCGCCATGGACGATCTCAGGCTGGATGTCGGAAGTGTTGGCCAGCAGGCCGTCGAGGATGTAGATGCCCTCGTGCACACCACAGGGAATGAAATGGCTGAACAGCGCCACGTATTTGTCGGACACATGGTAGTAGCCGATGCCGCCGTAGCCGCCGTAGCGGATGTGGTACTCCGACAGCAGGTTGTCCTCGTACACGCTCCACTTGGTGCCATCTGCTGACGCGCTCTTGCCGCTGCCCCAATAGCCCGGCAGGTCAAATTTGTTGTAGGTATTGATGACCTCCACGATGGCCTTCTCAAGGACATCTTCGGTCACGTATTTGAGGTTGAGCCAAGCGACCTGGCGACGGCTGAAGCCCTTGATCGACCGCGCCGTCTGCGTCGGACCCAAGTTGCAGCCATAGCAAAACAGCGTGGTGATCACCCGTCGAGGGAGATCTTCAACCTGGCTCTCGGTGCCGGCGATCGGACGGAAGAATCGGTGCAGATCCAGCCATTGGCTGGCGTCGATCAGGACATCGACGATGCTGGACTCCGGGAGCCGTTCGGCGATGAGGCGGTCCACGGTGGCAATGGCGCTTGAGACCTCGGCGCGTTGCCCCTTCCGCAGTACCAGGCGTCCTTCCAGAATGTCCGCATGAACATTCTCGGGGAAACGCTCGTCAACTTCGTCGGCCAAGTCGGTCAGTTGTGCGCGCAACCCGGCCACGAAAGTCGCAGCGTCGGTGGGCAAGCCTGACACCTGGCCATAGGCTTCCAGTTCCTGGGCCAAGGTGGCTTCATCGACCAGCTGCTCGCGGTAGTCGTCAAATCGTTCGCTGCTCGGGATGAAGAGATCTCCCGACTTCAGTTCGTCCTTGACCTGCACCAGCACGGCCAGCTCGAAGTACTTACGGTGCATCCAGCCGGCGCCTGCCGCGCTGGCCCGCTTGCCAAACACGTGCTGACGCCAGAGCTTGGACATCCAGTCAAAATCCTTCTCCGGGTCCAGGCCGAGGGAAGCAACCTCGATCAACTCACGCCGTTGGTTGCGCAGTGACAGCACGGCCGCGATCAACGGCTCCATGCCGGCGTCGTGGCTGGTTGCCCGTAGATTCATCAGCTCCAGCCCATTGAACAGCAGCGGCCTGACCGCGCCGTAGGGCTGCAGCATGAAAGGCAGGTAGTTTTTCCCTGCATAGGCCATATGTTCTTCGCATTCGGCCAGCAAGGTCGATACTTCCGCTTCCAGGCTGTTGTCGATGGCATCCACGCGCTGACTATCGCTGCCGTCGAGCTGATAGGCCTGCAGGATTTCCTTGAGCTGGCCGATGAGG
>LNAP01000870.1_pt1 | contig 33362 bp, 31 predicted proteins | sample 602601 | NCBI WGS metagenome assembly LNAP01 (sample SAMN02440304, study PRJNA202911) | soil metagenome | biome: Subtropical and temperate rainforests or woodlands; isolation source: soil samples (1 kg each in a 20% v/v slurry with milli Q water) were... ...
GGTGACGCTGGCGGCGGGCGCCGACTGGGAGACCGCGTTGCGCACGGCGACGGCCGCAGCGGCGGTTGCAGTCAGCAAGAAGGGCACGGCAACCGTGACCCTTGCCGAACTGCGGCGCAGGATGCTGCCGGATGCGTTCCTCGCCGCGGAGGACAAGATCGCCATGGCGCCGGCCGATCTCGATTCAAAGCTGCAGGAATGGCGCAAGGCAGAGCTGCGGATCGGCTTCACCAATGGCTGCTTCGATATTCTGCACCCCGGCCACGTCAAGGTGCTGACGGCAGCGCGGGCCACCTGCGACCGGCTGATCGTCGGTCTCAACAGCGACGCGTCGGTGAAGCGGTTGAAGGGGCAGGACAGGCCCATGCAGGACGAGCGTGCCCGCGCGGAAGTGCTGGCGGCGCTGGAGGCGGTCGATCTGGTCGTCATTTTTGAAGAGGATACGCCGCTCCGGCTGATCACCGAGGTCAGGCCGAGCGTGCTGGTCAAGGGCGGCGACTACACCCGCGAACAGGTGGTCGGACACGAGATCGTGGCGGCCAGCGGCGGCGAGGTGGTGCTGGTCGATATCATGCCCGGTTTCAGCACCACGTCGCTGGTGAACCGCGCCCGGGGAGGCCAGCAGTGAGCCTCTCCCTCGCTTCTCATTCAGGATTGTTGGCACATTGATGGCCCGTATTTACGCGTTCACTTGGCGAAACTGGCTGATTGCAATTCACGATGCGGGCGTCACCGCGGCGGCTGTGATCCTGAGTTTCATGCTGCGCTTTGACGGCGAAAATCTGTGGGACCGGTTGCCGCTGCTGCTGACGATTCTGCCGTATTTCGTCTTGTTCAGTTTTTTCGTCTGCTACATGTTCGATCTGACCACGACCAAGTGGCGCTTCATTTCGGTCCCCGATCTCTTCAACATCATCCGCGCGGCGACCGTGATGTCCGTCGCGCTGCTGGTGCTGGACTACATTTTCCTCGCGCCGAACGTCTACGGCACGTTCTTCCTCGGCAAGACGACGATCGTCATCTACTGGTTCATCGAGATCTTCTTTCTCAGCGGATCCCGGCTGACCTACCGCTATTTTCGCTACACGCGCACGCGCAACCAGGCGCGCGCCATGGATGCCGCGCCGACCTTGCTGATCGGCCGCGCTGCGGATGTCGAGGTCTTCCTGCGCGGCATCGAGAGTGGCGCCGTCAAGCGGCTGTGGCCGGTCGGGATCCTGTCGCCGGCGATGTCGGATCGCGGCCAGACCATACGCGGCGTCCCGGTGCTCGGCGGCATCGACGATCTGCCGAATGTGGTCGAGGACTTTTCCAACCGCAGCCGACCGATCGAGCGCGTCGTGATGACGCCCTCGGCCTTCACGGACGAGGCTCATCCCGAAGCCGTACTGATGCGGGCGCGGAAGCTTGGCCTCGTGGTTAGCCGGCTGCCCTCGCTTGAGGAAAGCCGCGACACTCCGCAACTCGCGCCCGTGGCTGTGGAAGACCTGCTGCTGCGTCCCAGCGTCAAGATCGACTACGCGCGGCTGGAGGCCTTCGTGCGCGGCAAGTCGGTTGTCGTCACCGGCGGCGGCGGCTCGATCGGCTACGAGATCTGCGACCGCGTCACCACGTTTGGCGCGGCGCGGCTGCTGATCATCGAAAACTCCGAACCGGCGCTGCATGCCGCCATGGAGAAGCTGTCGACCAAGGTCACTGGCGCGGTGATCGACGGTCGCATTGCCGACGTGCGCGACCGCGAGCGTATTCACCAGCTGTTGAACGCGTTCAAGCCGGATGTGGTCTTTCATGCCGCAGCGCTGAAGCATGTTCCGATCCTCGAGCGCGATTGGGGCGAGGGGGTCAAGACCAACATCTTCGGCTCGGTCAACGTCGCCGATGCCGCGCTGGCGTCGGGCGCGGACGCCATGGTGATGATCTCCACCGACAAGGCGATCGAACCGGTATCGATGCTCGGCCTGACCAAGCGGTTCGCCGAAATGTACTGCCAGGCGCTGGATGGCGATGCCATCAGCGGCGCCAGCAGCAAGTCGCCGATGCGGCTGATCTCGGTGCGGTTCGGCAACGTGCTGGCGTCGAACGGCTCGGTGGTGCCGAAGTTCAAGGCGCAGATCGAGGCCGGCGGGCCGGTGACGGTGACCCATCCCGACATGGTGCGCTACTTCATGACGATCCGCGAGGCTTGCGATCTCGTCGTCACCGCCGCGACCCATGCCATGAATGCGCAGCATTCCGATGCTTCGGTCTATGTGCTGAGCATGGGACAGCCGGTCAAGATCGTCGATCTCGCGGATCGCATGATCCGGCTGTCGGGACTGCAGCCGGGCTACGATATCGACATCGTTTTCACCGGGGTGCGTCCTGGCGAGCGGCTCAACGAAATCCTGTTTGCCAAGCAGGAGCCCACCAGCGAGATCGGCATTGCCGGCATTCTCGCGGCGCGGCCGAACGAACTGCCGCTGCCGACGCTCAAGTCGTGGCTGGCAGCCTTGCGCAGCGCGATCGCAGCGGATCAGCACGATGTGGTGGTGGCGATCCTGAAGGATGCCGTTCCGGAATATCGGGCGGAGGCCGGCTGACGGGCGTTAGCGCTGTGGTGTTGAGAATTGCCGCAGCACGACAGCGACGGCGCCCGCACCCAGCGCCAGCAGGCCAAGGTCCGTTCGGGTGGAATCGAGATAGATCGACAGGCCGGCCAGTATCGCCAATCCGATGTTGAGGACGAACACCCGGCCGACGACCTGCAGGACCGTGAAGCCGTTGTCGGTCGCACGCTGGTAGAAATGCGAGCGGTGGGCGAGCCAGACAGCCTCGCGCTTCGCCAGCCGCCGCAGCAGCGTGATCGACGCATCGGCAAGATAATAAAGCGGCAGCAGGACAGCAGCGGCGAGATGCTGCTGAAACGCGAGCTCCAGGAAACACCAGCCCAGCAACAGGCCGATCGGCAGGCTGCCGACGTCGCCGAGAAAAACTCGGGCGACCGGGCGGTTGAACGGTGCGAAGCCGGCCATCGCGCCACCCAATGCGGCAGCGACGAATGTGGCGGACGGTGGCAGTCCACCGAACAGGCCGATAGTGACCAGAGCCGCGGTGATCGGAATCACCTCGGCGACGGTCATCCAGTCCAGCCCATCCATGAAGTTGACCAGGTTGATGAACCAGAGCGCGGCCAGCAACAGCAAGCCGCGCTCAACCCAGAGCGGGCAGGCCTGGATGATCCTCAGATCACTCGGCACGGCAAACAGGACGACGGCAACCGCGATGGCCTGCAACAGCAGCCGCGGCGTCACGGAAATCGGACGCAGATCGTCGGCGGCACCGATGGCGGCGATGCCAATGGTGGCGCCGAACACGGTCCAGAGTATCGGAGTTTGAGCCGCCAGGACGGACCCGATCGCAATGCCAGCCACCAGCAGTGTTGCGGCGATCACCGCGATTCCCGCGCCCTGCGGCGTCGGTACCGCATGGGATGACCGTGCATTGGGTCGCGCCAGTGCGTAGCGCACAAGCAGCGGCCGCAGGATTGGCGTCAGCGCGGCGCAAAGTGCTGCGGCAGCGATTGCGCAGGCGATGATCGCGAGTTCGAAATGTGACATTGAAATGATCAGGTTTGATGTGGCAGGGCATAACATAGCCGTGTTTCTGTTTCATATCCCAGTTTCACGGGATCACCATCTGCGATGGCTGTCCGGTGGGCGGACTTCCGAGCTGATTTAACCAAATCTTGCGTTATCGGGCTTTCGCAGCTTAAAGGGACGCGCCCCAGGTTGCTGCCGGTCAGGGCCAATGCTTGAATGCCACCGGAGGTCGAATGTCTGATCAACAAGTTCTGGTCACGGGCGCTGCGGGCTTCATCGGGTTTCATGTCGCCCAGCGACTGCTCGACGACGGACGTTGCGTCGTCGGGTTGGACAGCCTGAACGATTACTATGATCCGGCCCTCAAGCAGGCCCGGCTGGATATTCTGCAACAACGCCCGGGATTCGAATTTGTGCACGCCAATCTGGCGGATCGCCCGGCCATGGCGGCGCTGTTTGCACGGCGTTTCCCTGTGGTGATTCATCTCGCGGCGCAGGCCGGCGTGCGTTACTCGATCGAACATCCGCATGCTTATGCCGATGCCAATCTGGAGGGCTTCCTCAATGTGCTGGAGGGCTGCCGCCACAACGATTGCCGGCATCTGCTCTATGCGTCATCGTCGTCGGTCTATGGCGCCAACAAGAAGATGCCGTTCTCTGTCGGCGATCGCGTCGACAATCCCATCAGTCTGTATGCGGCGACCAAGAAAGCCAATGAGCTGATGGCGCATTCCTACAGCCATCTCTATCGGCTTCCGACCACCGGCTTGCGGTTCTTCACCGTCTACGGGCCGTGGGGCCGGCCCGATATGGCGATCTTCCTGTTTACCAAGGCGATCGTCGAAGGCGTGCCAATCAAGCTGTTCAATCACGGCAAGATGCGCCGCGACTTCACCTATGTCGACGACGTCACGCGTGTGATCGACCGACTGATCGACCATGTCCCCGAAGGCAGCGACGAACAGGCGCCCGCCCGGATCTACAATGTCGGCAACAACAGGCCCGAGGATCTGCTCGACGTCGTCAACGTTCTGGAAAAGGAACTCGGACGCGCGGCGCACAAGACCATGCTGCCGATGCAGCCCGGCGATGTACCGGAAACCTTCGCCGACGTGGATGATCTCATGCGCGATGTCGGATTCAGGCCGGAAACCTCGATCGCGACCGGGATTCGCAACTTCGTCGCATGGTATCGTCAGCACTACGATGTACGAGAAAATGTCTAGCCAATCGATTGAGGATCTTATGGACAAGCGTATTATTCCACTGATCATGTGCGGTGGCGCCGGGACCCGGCTGTGGCCTTCGTCGCGCGAGGGGCGCCCGAAGCAGTTCCTGCCGCTGTTCGGGCCGCGCTCGACGTTTCAGGACACCTTGCTGCGGGTCTCCGATCCCACATTGTTCGAACGGCCGATCGTCATCACCAACCAGGCCTACCGCTTCATGGTGCTGGAGCAACTGGCGGATATCGGCGTCGAAGCCGATGTGCTGCTGGAGCCCGCGCGGCGGGATTCCGGCCCGGCAATCGCTGCCGGCGCGGCCTTCGCGCTGACGCGCGACGATGAAGCCGTGGTGCTGGCGCTGGCTGCCGATCATGTGGTTGCGGATAACGCCTCCTTTCTCGCCGCCTGCCGCCAGGGTCTGCCTGCCGCCAACGCCGGACACGTTGTCACCTTCGGTGTGAAGCCGGAGCGCCCTGCGACGGAATATGGCTACATCTCTCCCGGCGCACCGATTATGGGTGACGTCCAGGCTGTTGCGAAGTTTGTCGAGAAACCCGACCCGGCGACAGCCGCCGATTATATCGAGGCTGGCTATCTCTGGAACAGCGGCAACTTCATGTTCAGCGCGGCGATGTTGCTCGACGAATATCGCCAGCTCGACGCAGCGAGCGTCGAGGCGGTGACCGATGCCGTGGCCAAGGCGGGTCATGATCTCGGATTCGTGACGCTCGACCCGGAATCGTTCGGGGCGGCCAAAGCCATCTCGATCGATTATGCGGTGATGGAAAAGACGTCTCATGCCGCGGTCGTACCGATGGCATGCGGCTGGTCGGATGTCGGGTCGTGGCACGCGGTGTGGGAACTGTCCGGCAAGGACGACCACGGCAATGCCGCGCAGGGCCTCGCCGTGTTCGAAGACTCCCGCAACTGCAATGTGTCGACCGACGGCGCGATCGTTGCGCTGGAAGGAGTCGACGATCTCGTCGTGGTGGCGACGCTCGATGCCGTGCTGGTGTCGCGACAGAACGACGCCAATGGCATGAAGCGACTGGTCGCCAAGCTCAAGACCGTGGCGCCGAAGGTGACCGAGGATCACCTCAAGGTGCATCGTCCGTGGGGGTCATACCAGTCGGTCGACAATGGCGAGCGGCATCAGGTCAAGCGCATCATCGTGAAGGCCGGGGGCCGGCTTTCCCTGCAGAAGCATCACCACCGCTCGGAGCACTGGATCGTGGTCCGCGGCGCAGCCCAGGTGACCGTCAACGAACTCGTCAAGGTCGTGCACGAGAACGAGTCGATCTACATCCCGATCGGCGCCACGCACCGGCTGGAAAATCCCGGCAAGATTCCGCTGGAACTGATCGAAGTCCAGACCGGCAGCTATCTCGGCGAGGACGATATCATCCGCATCGAGGACGACTATCGACGGAAGTAGCGACGGGCTGAGCGCCGACGAGTAGCCGGAACGCCTGGTCCCGATCGTCGGGCGCAGGGCGTGTCCGGCGTCCGGCGGGAGCCGGCGGTTCGACAGGCCGGAGCGGTCGCCGAGAGAAGCCCCCGGCCTCAATCAGTTTCGAGAGCTGGGCCGCTCGAACGTCCGTCGCCAACGCTGCTAGTTGGACGGGACCGTCGGTTTGTAGTTCGGGAACCGGGTCAGCAATGCGGTCTTCAGGAATTTGAAGTGCGGGATGCTGACGGCGAGCTCATGCAGCCGGCGCTGTCCGTTGGCGATCTCGCGCTCGAACAGGTCGAGATGATCGCTGTCGAGTTTTTCCCTCGTGAGGTACTCGTCGTTGCCGTTGCCGAACGAGACTGCCGCGCGCGACAGCACGTCGTCGATACGCCGGGTCAGGCCGGCCTGCTCGACCTCGGCGCTGCGCAGCGCCTCGTCGAGGGACTGGATGATGGCCTCGATGCGTCCGCGGTCGGTCTCGGCGTCGCGTTCCGCCGAGCGCGCCTTGAATTCGCGCTCGCCGATGATGCCACGCAGAAAGGTGTTCGCCCGGGCCCGCAGGAACAGTTGGAACATGGGGCAACGTCCCGTTGTAGGATCACCGAATATACTGTCCCTTCGGTTCTTGGGGCCTTCTTGGTTATTATCCGGTTAATGTCGGGTCTGTGCGACCGCGACCGCCATTCCCGGGATCAGGCCGTTGGGTTGAGGTCCGGCAATCCGCTCAGCAGGGCGGCCTTCAGAAGCTTGTAATGCACGATGCGGGCGGAGAGCTCTTCGAGCCGGCGCTGGCTGTTCAGGACATCGGCTTCGATCAGTTCGGTGGAGTGGCCGTCGCCGGCAACCGCAGCGGAATCGTTGGCGTCGTTGCCGAGCTTGAGGGCGGCCTGCGCCAGCACATCGTCGATGCGCTTGCCAAGGCCGGCATATTCAGCCTGGGCGCCTCCGAGCGCGTCGTCGATCGCACGCAGGATGGATTCGCTGCGCAGCCGGTCGGTTTCAGAATCGCGACCGGCGGAGCGCGCCTTGAATTTGTGTCCCGCCATGCGGGCTCGCAACAGGCTGCGAATTCGCGCGCGCAAGTACCATTGGGTCATGAAAGCGTCCCGTACACAGGATGAAAGATGAGCAGCAACGGTCAAGTCGCCGTGACACACCGAGAGATAGGTCAAGATCGCCGTTCCGGGAAGCCTCGGTTGGCTGGCAGGGGGTAGGTTCCGGGGGCGATTTGCTCACGGAAGGCCGCATGATCGCCTGGAATGCCTGTAATTCTTTGAATCAAAACGTGTTTGGGTATCCCGCCTCGCCATTCGCCACAATTGTGGCGGCATGCTAGGAGAACCAGCGCGCGGTTCATTCCATGAGCCGGACGCCGTGTCATTTCGAGGTTTATTGATGGTTTCGAGAGAATCTGCAGCGGACGCAGGCCGCACGCTTCGTGTCGGCGTCGTCGGTGCCGGCGTGATGGGCAGCAATCATGGCCGCGTGCTGGCCGGACTGCCGGGTATCGAACTGATCGGCATTGTCGATCCGATGCTGGAACACCGGACCCGGGCGACCAAGCTGATCGGCTGCCCGACGTTTTCCGACCTGGAGTCTTTGATCGCGGCAGGCGTCGATGCCGTCACCATTGCGGCTCCCACCCATCTGCATCACCAGGTGGCGCTGACCTGCATCGCCAAGGGCATCCACGTGCTTGTCGAAAAACCGATCGCCTCCACGGTGGAGGAGGGCCGCGAGATCGTCGAGGCCGCCCGCAAGGCCGGCGTGACCCTGATGGTCGGCCATGTCGAGCGCTTCAACCCGGCAGTCGCCGCCGTCAAGCAGGCCATCAAGGACGAGGACATCCTGTCCATCGCCATCACCCGGGTCGGCCCGTTTCCCCCGCGCATGTCGGATGTCGGGGTGGTCATCGACCTCGCCGTGCATGACATCGACCTGATCCGCTGGTTCACCGAATCTGATATCGTCGATGTGCAGTCGCAGCTGGCCAGCGCCGTGGCGGAGCGCGAGGATATCGCGCTGCTTCAGTTCCGCACCGCCTCCGGCGTGCTGGCGCACATCAACACCAACTGGCTGACACCGTTCAAGGCCCGCACCGTCACGGTGGCGACCCGCGGCAAATATGTGATGGGCGATCTCCTCACCCGCCAGGTCACGGAATGCTTCGGCTTCAAGACCGACGGCAGCTATTCCATGCGCCATCTGCCGGTCGGCCAGGACGAGCCGCTGCGCGCCGAACTGATGGCGTTCCTTTCGGCGGTGCGGTCCGGGGCGACGCCGGCGGTGACCGGCGAGGAGGGCGTTGCCTCCCTCGAGATCGCCATCCAGTGCCTCGATGCACCGAAGAAACCTGCGGCCACGGCCGTCCGCGCCGCACCGCGCCGTGTGGTCGGCTGACGCTGTCGCCAGAGCAACGGCGCGTCTGCGCGCCCCTGCTCGACGTCGAGTTCAATACCAGGAAGACTTCACACTTTGACTTGCAGGCCCCGATGAACCAGCACACACGTATCGATCCCGTTCCTTTCATCGACCTCGGCGCCCAGCGCCGCCGGCTCGGCCAGTCCATCGACGATGCCGTGGGCCGGGTGCTGACCCATTGCCAGTTCATCGGCGGCCCCGAAGTGACCCAGCTCGAGGCCGCGCTCGCGGCCTATTGCGGCGCCAGGCATGTGATCAGCTGCGCCAGCGGCACCGACGCGCTGCTGATGGTGCTGATGGCCAAGAAGATCGGCCCCGGCGATGCGGTGTTCTGCCCGTCCTTCACCTTCTGCGCCACCGGCGAGGCTGTGGCTCTCACCGGCGCCACGCCGGTGTTCGTCGATGTCGATGCGACCACTTTCAATATGGACGCCGAATCGCTCAAGCGTGCGGTCGGCACCGCGAAGAGGCTCGGTCTGAAGCTCAAGGCGGTGATCCCGGTCGACCTGTTCGGCCAGCCCGCCGACCATGACGCCATCGGCGCCATCGCCGAGGCCGAAGGCATGTTCGTGCTCGACGATGCCGCGCAGGCGTTCGGCGCCACCACCCGGGGCAAGCGCCTCGGCACCGCGGCGCTGGCCACGGCCACCAGCTTCTTCCCGGCAAAACCGCTCGGCTGTTTCGGCGACGGCGGCGCGATCTTCACCGATGACGACCAGCTCGCCGAAGATCTGCGCAGCATCCGCGTCCATGGTCAGGGCTCCGACAAGTACGACAACGTCCGCCTCGGTCTGACCGGTCGTCTCGACACCATCCAGGCCGCGGTGCTGCTCGAGAAGCTGAGGATCTTTGACGACGAGATCGCCGCCCGCAACAAGGTGGCGGAGCGCTATGCGCGCAGCCTTGGCAACATCGTCACGGTGCCGCGGGTCGCCGAAGGCAACACGTCGATCTGGGCCTGCTACACCATCCGCCTGCCCAAAGGCACCGACCGTGACGCCTTCGCTGCGTCGCTGAAGGCGGAGGGCGTGCCCTCGGCCATCTATTATGTGAAGTCGATGCACATGCAGACCGCCTACAGTGCGTACCCGGTCGTCGATGGCGGCCTGCCGGTGTGCGAGGCGCTGTCTGCCGACGTCATCAGCCTGCCGGTGCATGCCTATCTCGACGAGCCGACCCAGGACCGCGTCATCAAGGCCGTCCGCGACGCGCTGGCGTAAGGCGAATTGACTGGGGACAGGCCGGCGCTTGAATCGTGCTTGCTCTGTTTCAGCCGGTCGGAACAAATTTCGTATCTGTGGGCTTTTCCTGTTTGCAATTGAACAGGAGCACCTCATGACTTCGAAATATGCGATCATCGTAGCCGCGCTGCTTGTTGGCGCAACTCCCGTACTGGCGCAGGGCGGAGGAGGCGGTGGAGCTGGGGGCGCCGGGGGCGGCGCGGCATCCAGCGGCTCGGCTTCCAGTGGTGCAGGATCTGCCGGTGCAAGTGGCTCGTCGACGTCGTCCACGTCCGCCAACACTGCCCCCGGCGGCTCGACCAACACCGGAACGGGCACCACCACCGGAAATGCCAACAATTCAACGCCGGGCATGGGCGTCAATGATGGCAACAACGGCTCGGCAAATTCCGGAGCCGGAACTGCCATGACGCCTACTCAGGCTCAAGCAGCCCGCAACGCGGGTGCCGGGCACGCGCCCGATGGCCAGCCGATTGGCTCGCCGGGTACGGGCACGGGCAACGGCAACTGACAAGGCTGGTCTCGCTGCCGCCGCGCTCATTCTCGAGCGCGGCAAGGACCGAGCGAGTGTTTCCATGATGCATCGCTCGTGCTGAGCGCCAATTCTTCATTTGGCCTCCGCCCCGCATGCTGTAGAAGCAGCCATGCTCGGACGTATTTTCACCGTCGGCGGATACACGCTGCTGTCGCGGATCACCGGATTCGCGCGCGACATCATGCTCGCCGCCATCCTCGGCGCGGGCCCCGTCGCCGACGCCTTCTTCGTGGCGCTGCGGCTGCCCAATCATTTCCGCGCCATCTTTGCCGAGGGCGCCTTCAATGCAGCCTTCGTGCCGGCCTATGCCCATGTCCGCGGCGAGCATGGCGAGACCTCGGCGCGGCTGTTCGCCGACCGCATCTTCACGCTGCTGTTCGCCTCGCAGGTGGTGCTGCTGGTGGCGGCCTGGCTGTTCATGCCCCAAGCCATGAGCATCCTGGCGCCCGGTTTCACCGATGACGCCGAGCAGCGCCGGCTGGCCATCGAGCTGACGCGCATCACCTTTCCCTATCTGCTGCTGATTACTTTGGTGACGCTGTATGGCGGCATCCTCAACGTGATGCAGCGTTTTGCCAGTGCTGCGGCGGCGTCGATCTTCCTCAATATCTCGATGATGGCCACATTGGCGCTGGCGGCGTTCTTCCCCAGCGCCGGCCACGCCGCGGCTTGGGGCGTGCTGATCTCGGGCTTCCTGCAGTATTTCCTGCTGGCCGGCGATCTCGCCACGCATGGTGGCCTGCCGCGCTTTGCGCCGCTCAAGCTCGATGAGGACGTCCGCGCCTTCTTTCGCGCGCTGGGGCCGGCGACGCTGGGATCGATGGGCACCCAGGTGGCGCTGTTCGCCGACACCATCATCGCCACCTTCCTGCCGGCCGGCGCGCTGTCGGCGCTGTATTATGCCGATCGGCTCAACCAGTTGCCCATCGGGGTGATCGGCATCGCCATCGGCACCGTGCTGCTGCCGGAGATGTCGCGGCGCATCACCTCAGGCGACCACGCCGGCGCCATGGCGTCGCAGCGTCGCGCCTTCGAATTCACGCTGCTGTTCTCGGTGCCGTTCGTCGCTGCCTTCCTCAGCGTACCCGACGTCATCATGCGCGCGATGTTCGCGCGCGGCGCCTTCACCAAGGCTGACGCCGCCGCCGCCGGCGCGACGCTGGCCGCCTATGCCATCGCGCTGGTGCCGTTCGTGCTGATCCGCAGCGCGGTCGCCACCTTCTACGCCCGCAAGGACACCGCCACGCCGGTCAAGGCGGCGCTGACCGGCATCGCGGTCAATGTGGTGCTGAAGATCCTGCTGGTCGGCTCGCTGGCGCAGGTCGGCCTGGCGCTGGCCACCGCCATCGGCGCCTGGATCAACCTGCTGCTGGTGATCGGTTTTGCGGTGCGGGCCGGCTATCTGGAGTTCGATCGGGCCTTCCTGAACTCGCTGGCAAAATTCCTTGGCACCGGTCTGCTGCTGGCGGCGGCGCTGTGGCTGGCAGCGCGGTTTGCTGCGGCGCAGTTTGCGCATATGAGCGCCTTGCGCGACGAATCGGCGCTGGCGGTGCTGATCGCGGTCGGGACGGCGGTCTATGCAGCCTTGATTCTGCTGCTGTTCGGACGCCGCTGGCTGGTCTCCTTGGTGCGCAGCTAAGGCGCGTTTGCGCTTCCCGCCGATCCGCTGCAATATGGAGCAAATCTAAACTGCAGATGGAAACACCATGGCTCCCATCAAGTTCGGCGTCGGTCAAAGCGTCCTGCGCAAGGAAGACGATGCGCTGATCCGCGGCAAGGGCCGCTATACCGACGACCACGCGCCGGCCACGCTGCATGCGCTGGTGCTGCGCTCGCCGCATGCCCACGCCACCTTCACCCTCGACGCCAGCCGCGCGCGCACCCTGCCGGGCGTCGCGACCATCCTGACGGCTGCGGATGTCAAGGATCTCGGCGGGCTGCCGTGCCTGTTCAATCTGCCGGACACGCCGTTCACCGGGCCGGACTATCCCATCCTTGCCGACAAGGAAGTGCGCCATGTCGGCGACGCCGTGGCCTTCGTGGTGGCCGAGACAATCGATCAGGCCCGCGATGCGGTCGAGGCCATCGAGGTCAACTGGACGCCGCTGCCGGCCGTCGTCGGTCTCGTCAATGCGGTGAAGAAGGATGCGCCGCAGGTCTGGGCGAAGCATGCGGGCAACGTGCTGTTCGACGTGCCGATCGGCGACAAGAAGGCCGTCGACGCGGTGTTCGCCACGGCGCACACTGTCGCCGAAGTGCAGATCGTCAATCCGCGCGTCATCATCAACTACATGGAGACCCGGGCGGCGATCTGCGAATACGACGCCAAGCGCGATCACATGACCCTGACCATCGGCAGCCAGGGCAGCCACCGGCTACGCGACATTCTCTGCGACAACGTCCTGAAAATCCCCAAGGACAAGATGCGCGTGATCTGCCCCGATGTCGGCGGCGGTTTCGGCACGCGGCTGTTTCCGTACCGCGAATATGCGTTGGTCGCGGTCGCGGCGAAGAAGCTGCGCAAGAACGTCAAATGGGCGGCCGACCGCGCCGATCATTTTGTCGGCGACGCCCAGGGCCGCGACAACGTCACCCACGCGCGCATGGCGCTGGCGGAAGATGGCAGGTTTCTCGCCATGGATGTCGACCTGATGGCCGACATGGGCGCCTATCTCTCGACGTTCGGGCCCTACATCCCGCATGGCGGCGCCGGCATGCTGCCCGGGCTCTACGACATCAAGACCTTCCATTGCCGCGTGCGCACCGTGTTCACCAACACCGTGCCGGTGGACGCCTATCGCGGCGCCGGCCGCCCCGAAGCAGCCTATGTGGTCGAGCGCCTGGTCGACGCCTGTGCGCGCAAGCTCGGCATGACGCCCGACGCCATCCGCCGCAAGAATTTCGTTTCGCCAAAGGCGATGCCCTACACCACCGCCACCGGCAAGATCTACGACTCCGGTGACTTCGCCGCCCATATGAAGCGGGCGATGGAAGTGGGCGAGTGGAAGGATTTTCCGAAGCGCGCCAAGGCGGCGAAGAAGCACGGCCTGGTGCGCGGCATCGGTCTGGCGACCTATGTCGAGGTCTGCGGCACCATGGGCGAGGAGACCGCCAATGTGGCGCTGGGCGCTGACGGCGACATCACCATCCTGATCGGCACCCAGTCGACCGGGCAGGGCCACCACACTGCCTATGCACAGATCGTTGCCGAGCAGTTCGGCGTGGCGCCGGAGCGCGTCCACATCGTCCAGGGCGATACCGACAAGGTCGCCACCGGCCTTGGCACCGGCGGCTCGGCCTCGATCCCGTCCGGCGGCGTCAGCGTACAGCGCGCCACCCGCAAGCTCGGCGAATATTTGAAGGAGCTTGCCGCCGACGCGCTGGAGACCAGCATCGGCGATATCGAGATATCCGATGGCGCGGCGCGCGTCGCCGGTACCGATCGCGCTATCTCCCTCGCCGATCTGGCGAAGAAGGCCGATCCGTCAAAACTCAACGCGTCGGAGACCTTCAGCAGCGCCGACGGCACTTTTCCCAACGGCACCCATCTGGTGGAAGTCGAGATCGATCCCGCCACCGGCAAGATCGCCATCGTCAACTACGTCATCGTCGACGACTTCGGAGTGACGCTCAATCCGCTGCTGCTGGCCGGCCAGGTTCATGGCGGCACTATGCAGGGCATCGGTCAGGCCTTGATGGAGCAGGCGGTGTACGATCCGAAGGACGGCCAGCTGGTCACCGGCACCTTCATGGACTACGCGCTGCCGCGCGCTGCCGATGGCGCGCCGATCACCTTCGAGACCCACAACATACCCTGCACCACCAATCCCATGGGCGTGAAGGGCGCGGGCGAGGCCGGCGCGATCGGCTCGTGCCCGGCGGTGGTCAACGCCATCATCGAGGGGCTGTGGCGCGAATACAAGATCGAGCACATCGACATGCCCGCCACGCCGGAGCGGGTGTGGATGGCGATCCGCGAGCACGAGCGGCTGCACCGGCTGTAATGTCGCAGCCGCGGCCGGAATAGAGTTTCGGTCGCGGGGTTAGGAAATGGGGCGCGAAATCCTTCGCGCCTGCCCGGGCCGGTGGCATGCGTTGCCGGACGGGCGTTTGAAACGAATATGGGGATGTTGCCGATGATGCGGACTGTGGTTGTCGTGGGAGCCTTGTTGCTTGGCGTGGGTGCGGTGGCGGCGCAGCAGGACGTCGTGAAGGAAGCCCAGAACGTCATGAAGGCCAATGGCAAGAACCTGGGCGGCGTGCTCAGCGCCATGGCCAAGGGCGAAAAGCCCTACGATCAGGCCGCCGTTGACGCAGCGCTGGCGCAGCTCGACGACACCGCCAGGAAACTGCCGACCATGTTTCCGGAAAGCACCAAGGGCCTGAAGCCCGAGGGCGACTACAGCGCTTCGCCGAAGATCTGGGAAGACAAGGCCGGCTTCAACGCCAAGATCGCCAGCTTCGCCAAGGTGGTCACCGAGGCCAAGGCCAAGATCAAGGATCTCGACTCGCTGAAGGCGAATGTCGGCGGCATCGGCAAGGAATGCGGCGGCTGCCACGAGACGTTCCGGGTGAAGATCTGAGCTAACGGGGCGACAGTTCGAGTTTTGATACGGCAAATAGAAAGGGCGAGCGCATTGCGTTCGCCCTTCGCTACTTGCAGGGCTCGATCCTACTTCGTCACCTGGCCGCGGATCTCGCCGCCCGGATTGGCCGCGGTGTGGACGTTGACGTAGTACTTGCCGGCCATCAGGTCGGCGGCCTGCGCGTCGGTCAGCGTGGCGCTGCCTTCGGACGGGCTGGTGGCCGGCGCGATCGGCACGGCGACGCCGGCGTTCTTGCCAGGCTCGGCCGGGCCATGGAAATGCGCCGCGGTCGCGGGGCCCGTGAGGCCGGAATAGCTCAGCTTCCAGGTCAGCTTCTTGGTGGCGGGATCGTAGTCGATATCCGCCGTGCCTTTGCCGGCGGACGTGTTGGCGGGCACTTCGGAGGCGCCGTCCAGCGTCGCCTTCATCTTGTCGGCGAAGGCCGGGCCGGCCAAAGCGACGGTGGCTGCGAAAGCGAGGGTGGCAAACACGGTTCTGCTTGTCGTCATGGTTCTCTCCCGGTTGTCGTGCAGTCGATGATGATCTGAAACGTTGCCGGTTGGGATTTATTCCCGCCGGCCGTGAACACGGCCCGAAAATTTCATTCCGGCAGTTGCCGGAACTTGCGTCATAGTGGCGGAGTTGCTGGCTCCCGTGATGATGGATGGACGCGTGCTGAAGAAACTTCTCCTGGCTACGCTCGGTGCAGCCTGTGCCGGACTGGCGGTGTTCTGGTGGCTGACCATCCCGTCGGTGATCCCCGCCAATGCGCTGGCGGCCCATACGCCGGACCTCGGCAACGGCCAGACAATGTTCAATGCCGGGGGATGTTCCTCATGCCACGCGGTGCCCGGGCAGCCGGACCGCACGCGGCTCGGCGGCGGGCTTCCGATACCGTCGCCGTTCGGCACCTTCTACGTGCCGAACATTTCCCCCGATCCCGTTGACGGCATCGGCCGCTGGAGCGAGGCTGAATTCGTCACCGCGCTGATCAAGGGCACGTCGCCGTCGGGCACGCATTACTTCCCGGCGTTTCCCTACACGTCCTATCAGCACATGACGGTCGACGACGCCCGCGACCTGTTCGCCTTTGTGAAGACGCTGCCGGCGGTGGCCGTCAAGGCGCCCGATCACAACGTGCCATTCCCGTTCAGCATCCGCCGCAGCCTTGGCGGCTGGAAGGCACTGTTCATGGACGGCAAGCCGTTCAAGCCGGATCCGGCGCGAACCGCGCAATGGAACCGCGGCGCCTATCTGGTCAACGCGCTGGGCCACTGCGCGGAGTGCCACAGCCCGCGCAACCTGCTCGGCGGGATCAAGGAGACACAGCGCTTCGCTGGCGGCCCTAATCCCGAAGGCGAGGGCTGGATGCCCAACATCACCCAAAAGGGCCTCGGCGAATGGAGCGAGAAGGACATTGCCTGGCTCCTGGAAACCGGCCAGACGCCGGACGGCGACACCGTCGGCGGCTCCATGACCCGTGTGATCCGCAACACCTCGCAACTGTCAGCCGAGGACCGCGCGGCGATGGCCGCTTACCTGAAGACGCTGCCGGCGGTGGAGGGCCCGAAGCGGCCGCCGAAGAAGGGGTGAGCGCTACAAGCATCCTTCGAGGCTCGCCGAAGACGGCGAGCACCTCAGGATGACGGTGGAGTGTTGCGGGGCAAAGTTGAGCCGTCATCCTGAGGTGCCGAGCGAAGCGAAGGCCTCGAAGGACGACGGCGCTTGGTGCCGCTGCATGGACTTCGGCCAAGCCATGCCGCAGCGGTGGTTTTCCCCACCTTTCCCATGTGGTTTGTAGAAGATCATTCTCCTCGCGCGATTCCCGTCATCCATGAACATCATCAAGGCCGTGTCGCTGAAGATCGCCAGCACGGTGGCGTTTGCGCTGATGGGCGCCCAGGCGCGCTATCTCGGCAGTTCCCTGCCGGTCGGCGAGATCGTGTTCTGCCGCGGCCTGTTCGCGCTGATCCCCATCGTGATGTTTTTCGGTGCGCGCGGTGAACTGCGGGGTGCGCTGCGCACCGACCGGCTGTCGGCGCACATGGTGCGCGGGATCTTCAGCGTGGTGGGCACGTTCTGCACCTTCGGTGCGCTGGCCCGGCTGCCCATCGCCGACGTCACCGCCATCGCCTTCATCGCGCCGCTGATCACCGTGGTGTTCGCCGCCGTGATCCTCAAGGAACATGTCCATGCCTATCGCTGGTCGGCGGTGGGCATCGGCTTCTGCGGCGTCATCCTGATGCTGTCGCCGTATTTCGGCAACCATGCCGCGCTGACCACGTCGATGATCGCAGGCCTCGCCTTCGCGCTGACCAATGCGGTGTCGTCGGGCGGCGCCACCATCCAGATCCGCCGGCTGACCGCCACCGAGACCTCGTCGGCGATCGTGATCTTCATGACCCTGACGGTGATGGCGGTGTCGCTGCTGACGGCGCCGTTCGGCTGGCGGCTGCCGGCCAACGGCACGGAGTGGGCGTTGCTGGTCGGCATCGGTATCGCCGGCGGTCTCGGCCAGATGCTGTTCACCGACAGCTATCGTTACGCCCCCGCGTCGTTCCTGGCGCCGTTCGACTACAGCGCGATGTTGTGGGCGTTCATGCTCGGTTACTGGATGTTCGGCGAGGTACCGACGATCTCGGTCGTCGGCGGCGCTGTGATCGTCGCCGGCGCCGGCATCTTCGTCATCCTGCGCGAGCGCCAGCTCGGGCTGAAGCGGCTCAGGGACACGCCGATGTCGCCGATTTCCACCATGGCCGACGACGAGGCCGATCCCGACGCACCGGTGGTGGTTGCCAAGGCGGGGTGAGGGCACGTTAGGCTCATCGTCATCCTGAGGCGCGAGCCTCTTCGGCGAGCCTCGAAGGATGCATGTTCAGCGTCTGCGGCCCATCCTTCGAGGCGCGCAAGCGCGCGCACCTCAGGATGACGGCAACCTCGTGGCAACCCGCTTCAGAATGCCTTGAAGGTGATGATGGTGTGGGTGTCCTGGATGCCCGGGATCACCTGGACCTTCTCGTTGACGAAGTGGCCGATGTCGGTGGCGTTGTCGACGTAGAACTTCACCAGCAGGTCGTAATCGCCGGCGGTGGAATAGATCTCGGAGGCGATCTCGGCTTCCGCCAGCGCATTGGCGACCGCATAGGACTGGCCAAGCTTGCATTTGAACTGGACAAAGAAGGGAACCATCGCATTTCTCCGAGGAAGGCCAAATTCGGGCGCCATCAAGCCAAAAACCGTGCGTCGTGGCAAGCCGGGGCGGACCCGCTTGCTGGCCATAGCACGCCGCGCTAGGACTGCACATCGCCCGCGATCAGCGGATTTTGCGCAGAGCCCCTATGCCCATTCCCATCGCGCTCACCATTGCCGGCTCGGATTCGTCAGGCGGCGCCGGAATCCAGGCCGACCTCAAGACATTCGCAGCATCAGGGGTCTACGGCGCCTCGGTGATCACCGCGCTGACGGCGCAGAACACGAAGGCTGTCACCGCGATCCATCCGGTGCCGGCCGCCTTTGTCACCGCGCAGATCGATGCGGTGTTCGACGACCTCGACGTCTGCGCTGTCAAGATCGGCATGGTGGCGCAGCGCGACGTGATCGAGGCCATCGCCGCCGGGCTGGCGCGCTGGTCGCCGGCGCATGTGGTGCTCGATCCCGTGATGGTTGCGACCTCCGGCGACCGGCTGCTGGTGGCCGACGCCGTGGCTGCGTTGCGCACCGACCTCATTCCCCGTGCCACCATCATCACGCCGAACCTGCCGGAAGCTGCGGCCCTGCTCGACGAGCCCATTGCCGAGAGCGAAAGCGCGATCGCCGATCAGGGCCGGCGCCTGCTGGCGCTGGGCTGCGCCCATGTGCTGATCAAGGGCGGTCACGGGCACGGCACCGAGAGCACCGACTATCTGATCGGCGCCGATCAGGTCGTCGCGCTGCCCGCGCCGCGCGTCGCCACGACGAACACCCACGGCACCGGCTGCACCCTGTCCTCGGCCATCGCGGCTGCGCTCGCCAAAGGCGACGACCTGGAGACCGCGGTACGTTCTGCGAAGAGCTACATCAGCGCCGCCATCGCTGCGGCGGACCGCCTTGCGGTCGGCCACGGTCACGGCCCGGTGCATCATTTTCACGAGTATTACTGAGGCGCATCCGTTCCAGTCGCTCCCGAGACCGAGCGAACCGTGGCGGCCATTTGAACCTTCCGCTCCCTTTCGGGTACCAATCCACTGGCTTTCCATCTTGCGAACTGTCGCGACCCATGATCGGCGACCTGATTGAGCACGTCTATGTCTCAGCAGCAGATTTCGGCTCTTGTTGACGATATCTTTGATGCCGGTCTCGATCCGGCGCGTTGGGATGACGTCGTCGTCGGCATCAACAGATATGTCGGCGGGAAGGCCTGCGGGTTGTTTTCCAAGAATCCGATCAACAAGTGCGGGACGACGCATTACTTCTGCGGTGCTGACCCGCACTACATCCGGCTTTACGCTGAAACCTACTGCAAGTTCGATCCGCTCGGGACCCTGCCACGGTTCGGACAGGTCGTCAGCATTCCGGATCTTGTTGACTATGGCGAATACCGCGCGGGGAGATTCTACCAGGAATGGCTGTCTCCGCAGGGCTGCGTCGATGCTGCAAATGTCGTGCTGGAGAACTCAAACCCGAACTTTCCGGTCTTGCTGACGGTTCTGTCCGGCCGGCACATGGTCGATGGCGATACGCGTCGGCGTATCGAGAAGATTGTTCCGCATCTCCATCGTGCGCTGCGCATCAACAGAACGATCGATGCCAAGCAATCGGAAGCGGGCACATTTGCCGGCGCGTTGAATGGCCTCACTGCCGGCGTCTTCCTCGTCGACGCGCACTGTGGCCTCGTTCACGCCAACAGCGCCGGTCACGATCTGTTGCGTTCCGGCGATTTGCTGAGCTCGGTCGGTGGACGTCTTGCCCTTCGCGATCCCCGGCAGAATCAAGCGCTGCGCAAACGTATCTCCGACGATATGCCGATCCATGTCGACGAGCCCGTCGTGCCGCTGAGCGCGGATGGCGGCGAACATTACGTCCTGCACATTCTCCCGGTCCAATCCGTCGTGCGGATGCGCACCGGTCTCCCCGGCAGGGCCGTCGCCGCTTTGTTCATACGACGGGCCGCGCTCGACAGCGAGTCATGCGCCGGACTGGTGGCGCGCAGTTTTCAAATGACGCCGGCGGAATCGCGCGTGCTGCTTGCCATCGTTCAATCCGGCGGCGTGCCGGATACCGCGAAAATGCTCGGCATCGCCGAAACGACGGTCAAGACCCATCTGAACCGCATCTTTGCCAAGACAGGCGTCAGTCGCCAGACCGATCTGATCAGGCTGACGGCCGGATATGCGAGTCCGCTCGCGTCCTGACGATGCATCCCCCACGTCGCCGTTTGCATGCACGGACCGGATGACGGCCCGCTGATCTCGGCTTTGACCACTTCGATGCGTCACCGGCGAAGTCGGGCGCGGGCGTGTTGCGCGCATCCGGCCAACCCGCGCGATGCAAATTCCTCCGACATCCATCGATCGCAGGACGCGGCGCTATTCGCCGACGCCTAGGGTCGCGTCACGTCTGCCCTTGAGACAGGCCGGATGCACGGCCGTCTGCCTGCACCGGAGATCGATGGACGGCGTGAAACAGCAACTCCATCGGAGAGGATCGCGCGTTGTCTCATCTCGACTCCCTTCTGTTCCTGAGCGCCGCCGCGTTTGCCGGGGCGCTGGTCTCCGGGCTGGCCGGCTTTGCATTCTCGGCTGTCGCTGGCGCGATCCTGCTTCACGTGCTGCCGCCTTCCGAGGCCGTCCCGCTGATGATGGCCTCGAGCATCGCGGTGCAGGGCGGCAACCTCTGGGCCTTACGCAAGAATATTCAATGGAGGGACAGCGCCGTCCTGATTGGGGGCGGATTGCTCGGCGTCCCGTTATCGGTCTACTTGCTGCACAACGTCGACACGATGTTGTTTCGCGCAGGATTTGGAATAACGGTCGCCCTGTATTCGGCATATATGCTGTTTCGCCCCTCGCTGGCGTCAAGCCACGCCATGGCCAGCAGCGGCCGGAATGCGCTTATCGGATTTGGCGGCGGGCTGATCGGCGGCTTGACCGCGATGCCCGGCGCGCTCCCGACCATCTGGTGCGATCTCCACGGACTGCCAAAGGCACAGCAGCGCGGCGTCGTTCAGCCGTTCATCGCGGCGATGCAGCTGTTCGCACTGACGCTGATGCTGTCACAGCGGACCCTGTCGTCCACCGTCCTGATCAACCTCGCCATCAGCCTGCCGGCACTCCTGGCCGGAACAGCGCTCGGCATCTTCATGTTCAGGGCTGTCAACGAAGCGCTTTTCAGGCGCATCATCCTCGTCATTTTGTTCCTGTCGGGGCTTGGCCTCATTGTCTGATGGAACCCGCCGGGTTCAAGATATCAGTGGCCATCGAATGCGGCGCGGCGCATCAATATTTGCCCGCGTGGACTGCGACTGCCGGCCTCAATCCCCGGTGGGCATCGCGACAGCCGTTGTCAATGCGTCCTGATGTCGGATCCTGTCGAGCCGATGCAAGGCGATCGCGTGGACGAGGGCAAAGCAAAGAATGACGGCGGCAAAGGTCAATTTTCTCATCATGATGGCACGTGCTCATGGTCGGTTTCCGGATCGTCCGGCGCGGACGCGATCTGTGATCGCTGCCGGCCTGAACCCGTTGCGACGCCGACAGCACGCCGACCGGCGGCGTTCGACGCGTTGGCATTCTGCAGCGTAGCGCGGCATGCGCGTCCTCCGATCGGGGGACCTCGGGATGGATTGAACTATGTGGGCCGGACGCTGATCGGACTCGCATATCCCGCAACGAGCTTGATCAGATCCGCCTGGCGAGTGGCGCCGGTCTTCTCGAACAGATGACCGAGATGCGTCTTGATCGTTGTTTCGGCGACGCCAAGGGACGCGGCAACCTCCGGAACGCCGCCAATCTCGACGATCGCAAAGAGCACGCGCAGCTCTGCTGCCGTCAGCCTGAACGCACGGCCGATCACGCCCGGCGGGGATGGCAGAGGCAGGGTAACTCTGCGAATGAACACGGCTGCGATCGCGGGACGGCTGACGTCGTGACTCCTGCGCGACGCCAACGGCAGGATATGGGCGACATAGCATTCTCCGCATTCGCCGGTCAGCGGCAGCGCCAGATCGTCGCTGAGGAGCGCTCCGCCACGATTGGCTGCGGCAATGACATTGCGCAGCGCCTGGGCAGACTGCGGTTCCGACGCAACAAGCTTTCCACCGGCCATTCTCACGGGCGACCTCGCAGTCAGCAGGAGTTTTCCCGCGCGATTGGCATGCAGGATCCGTCCAATCTCATCCACGATGTACAGACCGGACGTCAGCCCATCGAAGGTATCGGCGAAGGTCGTCGCCTTTGCGTCCTTGGCATCGACGATTCGGCGTATCAGGATCGCACGGCGTACGTGAGGGGCGAGGAGAGTCATCCGCCTGCGCACCGCCTCATCCACAAGGCCGTCACGCTCGTGCCGAAACACGCCGAAGACCGTGATAGTCGAAGCGGATTTTTCCAGAACGACACCGACGAAGTCGACGAGCGATTGCGGCCGAATCCATTCGCGATAGAAACGCGTTTCCGCAAATTCCTCGTATGACATCAGGTCGCTGGTTGCAACGGGCTGCTCATATTCGGCAGACGGATGCGGCATGGTCAGCGGATCGAGCCCCGAAAACTTGTCGAAGTAGAGTTTCTGGTAGTACGGATCGATTCCGAAGTTGTGATACACATTTCCTGCGATGGCCGTCGTGTCCTTCGCGAAAAGGGAAGCGCCGACACCGCCCACGAAGATTGCCGATCGTTCCAGTGCCGTGGGCCACAATGCGTCGTCAAGCGCAGCATCGTAGATGTCCCCGATCAGGCTGCTCAGTAACTGATGATCATCGGCACGTTCCGCGGCGACAGATTCCGTGTCGGGCCGTAGCCGATTGGAAGCTGACCTCATTCCGAAGCTCCTGTTGTATCCGTCGTCCGGACCCGAATGCCGAAGCCGCCGCGTATCGAGACGTGGTGCGACGTGCCGCCGGCGATCCGATCGGGATGCACGTCTAGCGGGACGCCAACGACAAATCTTGGCGCTCAGCGCGCGACCCTGGGCATCGCGGAACAGCGCCGTGTGTTCATCACGGCTATCGGATATGGACTGAGGCGCATTGACGACGGAGCGTCCAGATCCGGTCGTATGTCATGACGGCGCGCGGGCTTCCCTGACATCGGTTGGTGTCGCGTTGTAGCGACGCCGGAAGCAGCGATTGAAGTACGAGAGATCGCTGAACCCGACCTCGTAGGCGATCGTACTGACGGGGAGGTCGGCGAACTGCAGGTCGCACAGCATGCGGCAGGCATTCGTCAGCCGTTGGTCGAGCAGGAAAGCTGAGAACGTCGATCCATCGGCTTCGAACAATCTTTGAAGATATCGGGTCGTAACCTCGAGATGAGCGGCCACCATGCCGACTCCGATGTCGTGGCGCGCACTGTTCCGGACAACAAATTCCTTGGCTGATCTGAGCCGGGCTGCGCGCAATCCTTCGCTGCCGCCAAGGTGCGCGGCGCCCCGCTCGCCGCCGACGACAAGTGCCAGAAGATCTTGCACATGGCTGATGGCCACGTGTCGAAGGTCTGCCGTTGCCAGCCCGTTTTCCACGACCAGCGCGTGCGCGTAGCCCGTCAGGAGCTTCAGTGGCTCCGACTGACGCGGAATCTGGTGCATTACGGCGTCGTCAACATCGCCAATGAGCGCCTTGAACACCGCGCGCGGCACGCGAAGCGATAGCGATTCGCCCTGGGTCCATCGATTGAATACCGTCGCATCGCTGCCGCTGACCAGTACCGCATCGCCTTGGGAAAGTTGGAGATCGCGGTGGCGGGATGATACGGTCACGTCGCCGGATCGGTTGATGATCAGCGCGAGGTCGTCATTGCCGTCTGCGACAGAGTCCCGCGTGCGTTCGATGCGAGCCGGAGAGAGCGTGCCCGACAACAGATGCAACCCCGGCAGAATGCGCGACAGGACACAGGCTTGAAACACACTGTCCGGCGCAGGTTCGATGTCAACCTTCAATCCGATTTGCCCGTAGTGGTCGCGCCACATTCGAGCGCGATCCGCTTCCGGAATTTCTTCGGTCGAAAAGCTGATGGTTGTCAGCCGATCAATTTCTTCGCGAAAGGCCGGTCCGCCCCTGATGGGCCAGGAGAGCAGGGGAAGCTGTCGACGAGCCGAGGACATGCGCGCGAAACTCCATATACCGCATAAGGCCCGGCTCTGCGTGGCGGGTGCGGCAGGCTGCGGTGTAGTCGCAAGTGTTCAGCGCAGCGTCCTGCGATCGAAGGATGTTGCGCCGCGCTTATTCGCTTGCATCACACCGCTTGCACCGTGCGCCTGGGCGCGTCCGCTTCAGCAAGCGCGGCTTCATTCTGCGGATTCGGCGACGGGCTCCCGGTCGACTTCGAGGCGACCGACCGTCTTGCCGCGATGGTCGCGGACGCGAATCCAGCTCCCGCTTCCGTGCAGGTCGGTCCGCGACAGGAAAAGATGGTCCGCCAGTTCGCCGGCCGCGGACATCGCACGGAGCCGGTCGGACAGCATCATGCCGCCCGGATCAAGCACAACGTATTTGCCGAGAAATAGATCGAAGAAGAAACGAGGCATGACCGAACTCACCGCAACTCTACAAAGGCGTGCTCCGCGCAGGAGGCGTGCGCGGCGACGTGATGCGTCCAGCGCTGGATCGAGGTCGCTGGATGACGTCAGCCCGGTTGCCGATCCGAAGACGGCAGCCGTTTCTCGAAACGGATGACCTGCCATTCTCCCGGCCTTCGCGTGATGGCAAAGCCTGCGCGTCGGGCAAGGCCCTTGATCTCGTCGTTGGACTGCAAGGCCTCGCCGAGCAGGTGCCGCAATCCCAATCGGATCGCGCAGCATTCCACGACATGGACAAGTGCCGAACCGATGCCACGGCGCTGCCAGGGATCCCCGACAGAGACGCCGAGATCTCCCGATTTCCTTTCGAGATCCAGTGCGCAAGATGCCTCGCCGACGATCAGTCGCTCGTTGTTCGATCGAATTTCAGCGGCCATGGCAAAGGTTGGAACCGGTCCGTTGCCGACGAACCGCGCGGTTTCGTCAGGCGATAGCTCGTTGACGGATCCCATGAAGCGGCGATATCGGGACGCGCCTGACAGCGTGCGGAAATATTGCCGAATATGGCTGCCATCGCTTTCGTCCACGCGTCGGATGTGAATGACGTCTCCGCTCGTCGCTTTGGTCGTCCACAATGGAAGTCGATCGATCTGTATCAGTGTCGGCATAGAACACTCCGCCTCATCGCGATTGCAGAAGCGGCTCATGGCATCGGGCTGGCCGCGCCGCTGTGCGCTGCGCGGACCGGATGACGGGAGCCCTTTGCTGGTCCTCAAGTGTCTCGCGGGAGCCCGCGCGTGGGCAGGAGCATGGGCACCTTGTCGCGGTAACGGCGGTATTCATCGCCGAGCAGCGTCATCAAGTCCCGTTCCTCGAGCTGGATGCCGACAAGGATGTAAATCGTCGTTACCGCCGCAAACAGCATCTGACCGATCGTCATGGTGGGGGTCGACCAGAACGCGATGATGAAGCCCAGATAGATCGGGTGACGGATCAGGCGGTAAAGCCCCGGCGCCTTGAACTCGGCCGCCGGAGCGGGGCGTCCGGCGAAATACGCGGCCACCTGCGTGAGCCCGAACAATTCGAAGTGGCTGATCAGATAGGTGCTCAGGACGACAATCAGCCAGCCGAACAGACCGACGGCCGTCACGAGGTTCGCCAGCGCCGGATTCTCAATGGTCCAGACTACGGTGGTGATGGGCTGCCATTGCCAGAACAGCAACGCCAGCGACAGGCTGCTCAGCAGGACGTAAATACTGCGCTCGACGGCCGTGGACACAATGCGCGTCAGCAGTCTCTTGAAGCCTTGCCGCGCCATTCCGCTGTGCTGAATGGCAAATAAGAACATCAGCGCAAGGTCGACGAGACACGCTTGCGCAAATGGCGATGTCGGCCCGGTGTTGATGGACTTCGGGAGCGCATATTGCGATACGAAGCCAATTGCATAAAGAAATGTCGCGACAAAGATGAAGTAGGCCACGCCGCCAAAGCCGAGGGCGGCCCATCGCTTGGCCAGGCTTTGGTTAGCCGATGGCAAGGGTCGTTTCACGCTGTTTTCAATTGCATTGGGCATGTCGTCTCCTGATGTGTCGGGCCAGATGAATCGAGGCCGGCGCCGCGGCGTCGGATAGCGATCGGGGGCCGCTATTCGGCGATCGTCTCGCCGGAGCCGCCGAGTTCGGCGGGAAAATCCTTGAGTTTCGGCAGCCCGTCCTTCATCGGCAGAACGGTCTCTGCGTAGTTGACGTGCACGGCCGGCACGAATGAAAGGCCCGGAATGGTTGCGGCGAAGACGTCCAGCAGGCCGAAATGCGGATGGTTGGTCATCAGGTGGCCGCCGCATTCCACGCAGTACTGACGATGGCTGTTTTCGGTTTTCCTGAACGTTGCGATCCGTTCTGCTCCGGCGGTGATGCGGACCGCACCGGGCTTCCACAGGCTGAAGGCGTTGACCGGACCGCCGGACCACGATCGGCAGGATGAGCAGTGACAGTAGCCCATCGCTTCCGGCTCCCCTGTTACTTCGAGTTTGACCGCGCCGCAAAAGCAGCTTCCGATGTGGGCCATAAGATCCTCCTGGATTGCCGGTGAATGCCTGGTCCGTGCCGGCAGGTGAACATTGGAGAGCGGTATCAGGCGATCCTCGGCACCGCGCCCTCCGATCGGAGGATGTCCGTTCTTCAGCAAGCTTGTGGGAAGTTGCGCGCAGCCGTGGTGAAATCGGACGAGCGCCAGGGGCGCGGCGAGCTTCGCCGTCCAGGTCCGCTCTCGCCGGTGGCCTTCCATGCCCTGCGACACTCTGTCGTCGCTCTGTCGCACTCGATTGGTATCAGCGAACAGCAAACAAGTTGTCCGATTCTCTGCGGACAGGCTGAACGGATCACTGCATGGCGACACTCGATCTCGACAAGTCCGTGGTTGAAACCGCTTATGCCCGCTGGGCGCCGATCTATGACGCGGTGTGCGGACCGGTGATGCTGAAGGGTCGCCGCGCCGCCGCCGCCGCTGCGCGCGCCGTGGGCGGAAAGATTCTCGAAGTCGGCGTCGGAACCGGTCTGTCGTTCGACGACTACGACGCGACCACCGAGATCACCGGCATCGATCTCAGCGCGCCGATGCTCGAGAAGGCGCGGGCCAAGATGGCCAGCGGCCGATATCCTTACGTTAAAAGCGTGCAGCAGATGGATGCGCACGCGATGACCTTTGCTGATGCGAGTTTCGACTGCGTCGTTGCCCAATTCGTTATCACGCTGGTGGCCAATCCCGAGCAGGTGCTGTCGGAGTGCCACCGCGTGGTGAAGCCGGGCGGCCGCATCATCCTGGTCAACCACCTTTATTCGGAGACGGGTCTGGCCGCGGCGGTGGAGCGATGGGCGGCGGTCAAGACCCGCGCGCTGGGCCTGCGCCCCGAGTTCCCGTTCGCCCGGCTGCAGGCCTGGTCGCAGGCCAATTCCGATTCGATCCTTATCGAACGGCGCAAGGTGGCGCCGTTCGGCATCTACACCCTGGTGTGTTTCGAGCGAACGGCGGCGCCGCTCGCGGCATAGGCGTCATCGCGCCGTCATGCATTTCTGTTAACTGCTCGGCATGGAAAGAGACGTGATGAGTGAAGGCAACGAACGGCGCTTTCGCACCTTGTTTATCTCCGACGTGCATCTGGGCGCGCGCGGCTCGCAGGCCGACCGGCTGCTGGATTTCCTCCGCACCCACGATGCCGAAACCATCTATCTGGTCGGCGACATCGTCGATGGCTGGGCGCTGAAGTCCGGCTGGCACTGGCCGCAATCCCACAACGACTTCGTGCAGAAGATGCTGCGCAAGGCCCGCAAGGGTGCGAAGATCATCTACATCCCCGGCAACCACGACGAATTCCTGCGCAACTATTACGGCACCCATTTCGGCGGCATCGAGGTGGTGGAAAACACCATCCACGAAGGCGTCGACGGCAAGCGCTATCTGGTGATCCACGGCGACATCTTCGACCTCGTGGTGCAGAATGCGCGCTGGCTCGCCCATCTCGGCGACAAGGCCTATGATTTCGCCATCCAGATGAACCGCCTCGTCAATGCGTTCCGCAAATGGTTCGGGGTGCCCTACTGGTCGCTCTCGCAATGGGCCAAGCTCAAGGTCAAGAACGCCGTCAACTACATCGGAGCGTTCGAGGAGACGCTGGCCAATGAGGCGCGCCGCCATGGCGCCGATGGCGTGATCTGCGGCCACATCCACACCGCCGCGATCCGCGACGATCACGGCATCCGCTACATGAACTGCGGCGACTGGGTCGAAAGCTGCACGGCGCTGGCCGAGCACGAGGACGGTCGCTTCGAGATCATCACCTGGACCGATCCGCTGCGGCGCGCGGCGCCGGTCGCCGCCGTCGCGGCACAGGCCGCCTGATGCGCATTCTGGTCGCCACCGACGCCTGGCACCCGCAGGTCAACGGTGTGGTGCGCACGCTGACCACGATGGCCGAGGCGGCCAAAGGTCTCGGCGTCGATGTCAGCTTCCTCACGCCGGATTCGTTTCGCACCATCGCGCTGCCGAGCTATCCCGACCTGCGCGTGGCACTGCCGGGCCGCGCCAAGATTGCGCGTCTGATCGAAGCGGCGCGGCCGGACAACATCCACATTGCCACCGAGGGGCCGATCGGATTTGCGGTGCGGGCCTATTGCCGCCGTCGCGGCCTGCCGTTCACCACCAGCTTCCATACCCGGTTTCCCGAATATATCTCTGCGCGGCTGCCGATCCCGGAATCCTGGATCTGGGCCGGGCTGCGTCGCTTCCACGGCGCCAGCGCCGCGGTGATGGCGGCGACGCCGGCGCTATCTGCCGAGTTGCGCGACCGTGGCTTTCGCAACGTCGTTCTGTGGCCGCGCGGCGTCGATACGAAACTGTTCCATCCACGCAAGGTCGATCTCGGCCTGCCGAGGCCGATCTTCCTCTCGGTCGGTCGCGTAGCGGTGGAGAAAAATCTCGAGGCATTCCTCGCGCTTGATTTGCCCGGCACCAAGGTGGTGGTCGGCGATGGTCCGGCGCGCGCTGTCCTGCAGCGGGATTACCCCAAGGCGGTGTTCCTGGGCGCCCTGCAGGGCGAGGCGCTGGCGGTGGCCTATGCCGCCGCCGACGTGTTCGTGTTCCCGAGCAAGACTGACACCTTCGGGCTGGTGCTGCTGGAAGCGCTGGCCAGTGGCGTGCCGGTGGCGGCATTCCCGGTGACGGGGCCGCGCGATGTGATCGGCGATGCCCCGGTCGGCGTCCTCAGCGAAAATCTGCGAGAGGCCTGTCTGGCGGCGCTCACGATTTCGCCGCAAGCCTGCCTGCGCTTTGCCGCAAGCCAGTCATGGGACATTTCGGCCCGTGCCTTCGTCCGGAATATAGCCGGGGTGAACGCCGAATCTGCCATGACAAGAGCCGAGACCGGGCCGGAGCATCCGCGCTTCGCGACCTGACCTGCACGCCGCCTTGCCTGCCGAATGCGGGCCGCGCTACAACATCTGCATGACAAATTCTCTCCCCCTGCCGATCACCCCGGCGGACATCGACGTCGCCGCAACGGTGATTGCGCCCTATGCGGTCCGCACGCCCTTGCTGTCGTCGCCGGCACTCGATGCGCTGACCGGCGCGCGGGTGTTCGTGAAACCCGAAATGCTGCAGCGGACCGGATCGTTCAAGTTCCGCGGCGCCTTCAACAAGCTGTCGTCGATTCCGCAAAGCGCACGCGGCGGCGGCGTGGTGGCATTCTCGTCCGGCAATCATGCCCAGGGCGTCGCAGCGGCGGCGCAGATATTGGGCATGCAGGCGACCATCGTGATGCCGTCCGATGCGCCGGCGTCGAAGCGCGAGAAGACCAAGGGCTATGGCGCTGAAGTGGTGCTGTACGATCGCGACACTGAGGACCGCGAGGCCATTGCCCGTGCCATCGCCGGTCCGCGCGGCGCGACGCTGGTGCCGCCCTATGACGATCCCTTCGTGATGGCCGGGCAGGGCACCGTCGGCCGCGAGATCGCCGAGGATCTGGCCGCGCTGGGGCTGGCGCCGGATATCGTGGTGGCGCAGGCCTCCGGCGGCGGACTGATCGCCGGCATCGCCACTGCGGTGAAAGCCCGCTTTCCGCAGGCCTCGATCATGTGCGCCGAGCCGGAAGGATTCGATGACCACGCCATGTCGTTGCGCGCCGGCAGGCGCCAGCCGCACGCCGCCCACGGCCGCACCATCTGCGACGCGCTGATGGCCGCGATGCCCGGCGAACTGACCTTCGCCGTCAATCAGCGGCTGCTGACGCAGGGCGTCGTCGCTTCCGATGCCGAGGTCGGTGAAGCGGTGAAATTCGCGTTTCGCGAGCTGAAGCTGGTGGCCGAGCCGGGCGGCGCGGTCGGTCTGGCGGCGCTGTTGTCGGGCCGCTTCGAGGCGCGCGGCAAGATCGTGGTGATCGTGATGTCCGGCGGCAATGTCGACGCCGACCTCTACGCGAAGCTGATCGCGTAGCTTTCGAGCCACGCCTACGAGAAGAAGGCGATCTTCTCGGCCTGGCTCATGCGGCGGATCGGCGTCAGCGGATCGCTGGCCGGCGCGTTCGGATGCGGGATCACGCCGCCGGCGATGAGGGCGGCGCCGAGCGACGGATGCGACGGCACTTCGGGCTCAGGCTGCGGCGCGGCGATAGCTTCAACTGCCGGCGCGACCGCTGCGGTCATTTCCGGTTCGGCGAGTTGCGGCGATTCCATTTCGGGAACTGTAGTTTCCGGAATGGCCATCTCGGGCTCGCTGAGGTCGGGCGCGGCCATTTCCATGGCGACCAAGTCGAGCACCGCCCGATCCTCGGCGATCTCTTCTTCGGCGTCGCGCTGCGCGACTTCAGTAACCTCGGACGCCGCAAGATCCTCGTGGGCGGCGAACGCGGTGTCCGCCAGCGCCAGCGAATTCAGGTCGGCGGATGGCGCCGTGGATGCGGGCGCTTCGACCATCGCCTCTGCAACGTCAGCCGGCCGATCGTATTCTACGGACGCCACCGCTTCCAACACGACTGCTTCAGACGCCATCGCTTCGGCCGGCGACGTGACGTCGGTCTGTGCAGCCACGTCCGTCTGCGCCGCCGCTTCACCCAATTCGGGAGCGGCGAAGTCCGCAGCCGCTTCGGCCTCATGGCGAAACAGCGGCGTCACCGAAGCCGCGTGTTTTTCCGCGGCCGCGCCGGGCTGCTCGGGCGGTGCTGCAGCAGCAGGCGCAGCGGCGCGCGGGGAGTCGCCGGCCGCGAGCTGTTCGATCCGCTGCACCAGCACGTCGAACGACGCCAGCACGGCGGCACGACCGTCTGCGGTGGCGGTGCGCTGCTGGCCGGCATCGATCGCCTGCACCTGGGTATCCAGCAGATCGCAGATCCGGGCGTCGGCGCCGCATTCGCGCAGCGTCCACGCGATCTCGCGAATGATCCGTGCGCCGTTGCGTGCGGCAGACAGCGTCTCGTCGTCATCGAAGCGCGGCATCGCCTCGGCTGCGGTGACCTTGGCGTCGCGGATCGCCGAGCGGATGGCGCCCAGCGAGGTGATCAGGCCGACAATGGCGGGTGCCTGTTTCTGCGCGGCGAGATTGGCTTCCATGCGGGTAACCGCTTCGAGCACCATGCCGGTATCGGCATTGCGGTTGCGCTTGGTGTATTCGGCGAGAAACCAGCGACCGCGCGCCGTCTCCATGAAGGCTTCGCGAATCGCATCGTAGTCCGCCTCGCTCGGCAGCGATGCACGGGCGGAAATCGGGGAGAGGGCAAATGCTTCGTCGGCCATGGCTAAACTCGCGGCGCAAATCACTGCGCTTTCATGTAACGATCACCATGATATCAGCCGAATCGCAATTGAATTGATGGCAGCCGAGGCAAAAATCCCCATCGCTGCGCCGACGGTTACCCATCGATTCGCGGTGCGGCTGGCGCTGTTCTATGGCGCGGTGTTCGGCTCGGTGGGTACTTACCTGCCGTTCTTTCCGGTTTGGCTGAAGGCCGTGGGGATCGATCCGTCGTGGATCGGTATCATCACCGCGGTGCCGTCGGTCACCCGCTTCACCATCCTGCCTTTCATTACCGGCCTGGCCGAACGGCGCCGTTCGCTGCGCGGCGCGATGATTGCCACCGCATTCCTGACCGCGCTGGGCTTCGCCGTCGTCGGGCTGCTGGAGCAGCCGCTGGCGATCTTCATCGCCTTCGCCTTCACCGCCTGCGTGTGGACGCCGATGGTGCCGCTCACCGACGGCTACGCGCTGAAGGGCGTGGCGCGCTACGGGCTGAACTACGGGCCGCTGCGGCTGTGGGGCTCGGCGGCCTTCGTGGTCGGGGCGCTGGCCTGCGGCCTGCTCGTCGAGGTCATTGCCGCCCGGCACCTGATCTGGGTCATTGCCGGGATGGCGGCGCTCGGCGCCATCGCCAGCCTCGGCCTGCAGCCGCTGGAGGCCCGGCGGGTCAGTCATCCCGCCCTCGCCGGCGCCGCCGGGCTGCTGCGCGACAGGGGCTTCCTGACCATCATGGCGGCGACCGCGCTGATCCAGGGCAGCCATGCCGCCTATTACACCGTCGCCTCCATCACCTGGCAGACCTCGGGGCTGGGCGGCCTGACCATCGCCGGCCTGTGGTCGCTGGGCGTGGTGGCCGAGATCGCGGTATTTGCGCTGTCGCCGCGGTTCAGCCTGCCGTCGGCCTTGCTGGTGGTGCTGGGCGGCCTGTGCGCGGTGGCGCGCTGGCTGATCACGGCACAGGAACTTGCGCTGCCGGTGCTGGCCGGGATCCAGCTGATGCACGGCCTGACCTTCGGGCTGACCCAGGTCGGCACCATGGGCCTGCTGGTGCGCCACGTCCCGGGCCATCTTACGGCGCGCGCGCAGGGCACGATGACCGCCTGCACCGGCGTCGTCATGAGCACGGCCGCCATTCTGTCCGGCGCGATCTATGCGCGCTACGGGCAGAGCGTCTATCTGGCCATGGCCGCGCTGGCGCTCGGCGGCGCCGCCACCATGTGGTTCGGGCGCCACCGCGCCGACACGCCGAGGGGCGATCAGCCCCAGAGCGCGGCGTCGGGCGGATAGATGGTGCTGCCGTCGTAGCGCAGGCCGTCGGCGCGGTCGCCGGCCA
>LNAP01001577.1_pt1 | contig 33354 bp, 31 predicted proteins | sample 602601 | NCBI WGS metagenome assembly LNAP01 (sample SAMN02440304, study PRJNA202911) | soil metagenome | biome: Subtropical and temperate rainforests or woodlands; isolation source: soil samples (1 kg each in a 20% v/v slurry with milli Q water) were... ...
AAGGCCGGCGACTTCGAGCAGCCAGCCGAGGTGATCACCCTCCTCATCCACTCCGCCGACCAGATCGCCCAGCGTGACCCGTCACGATTCGCAGAGCTGGTGAGCGTGACAAGTCACAAGACAGCAACGCCAGCCTGACCTACCAATCACACGCCCGTAGCCGCCCACTTCCGGCGACTCAGGCCGCAAGGAGCACACCATGCAAATCGATCGTACCGGAACAGTAAACTTCCACGACGCCAGCCTGGCAGTTTGGGAAGAGGGAATCAGCGCGGCGCGCGACGCCGGCGGATGGGTCGGTGCCCAGGCATGGGAGCGTCAGTTCAAGCGCGACGTGTTCGCCCGCATCGTGCAGCAGTTGGGCCGACTGGGCTACAGCGTCGGGCCGTGTACGCACATCTTCACCGGCAACAACGCCCGCTATTGCCGCAAGGGCGACCTGCGGGCCGATCTGCGGATCAGCGGGCGCCATATCGAGCTGAACTTCTTCCAGAACGTGAACGCGCCTGATCGCCCTGACCATGGCGGCCGGTATCAGTCTGACAAGGAAAGGCACATGCCTTACCTGCTGCGCCTGGAGATGGAGCGCTCGCGCCGCAAGATCCGCGACTACCTCTGTGGCGTGCTCAGCGGCTACACCTTCGAGCCGGAGCGTAGTCGCAAGATCGGCCCTGGCAACGGCTGCGTCACCGCCATGGAGGCGGCACTTGAGCGCCGCAAGCGCTCGGGGCACTACGTCGAGGAGCTGGGTCGGGCGCGCTACAGCAACGGCGCCGAGCAGTCCGCCGACGGCCCGATGCTTTCCATCGGCGGCAAGTCTTATTCCTACGACTCGCTCACGCGGGTCGCCCAGGCCCCGGCGCAACCGGCCGCCTGATCCTCGCTTAGTTCAACCTCAAATCCGCATACCATGTCTCTTATCGGCACACTTACCTCGGGCGTCAGCGCCATGCGCAGTTTCACCAAGGGCCTCGAAGTCATCGGCAACAACATCGCCAACGTAAACACCATCTCCTACAAGAGCTCGCAGGCGAGCTTCGCCGACAGCTTCAGCAACACGCTGCGCGGCTCGGCCCCGTCCAGCGGCACCACGCCCAACATGTCCTCCATCCAGGTGGGCACCGGCGTGCGCATCTCGGGAATCACCTCCAACTTCACCCAGGGCGGTCTCTCCACCACCGGCGTGGGCACCGACCTCGGCGTCTTCGGCGCCCACGACAACGTGTACTTCGGTCGCGTTGAAGACGGCGTACTGGAAAGCGAATTCTCCGGCAACCTCACCGAGGTCTGCCCGACCGGTGTGTTCACCGACAAGACGCACTCCGAGCGCTACAACCGCAAGTGGGACATGCAGTTCGCCCCGAGCATCTGCCATGGCTGCTCCAGCGGTTGCAACATCTCCCCGGGCGAGCGCTACGGCGAACTGCGTCGCATCGAAAACCGCTTCAACGGTTCGGTCAACCAGTACTTCCTGTGCGACCGTGGCCGTTTCGGCTATGGCTACGTCAACCGCGAAGACCGCCCTGCTGGCCGGCGGCGCGAAGCTGAACACCGACGAAGCCCTGGATAAAGCCGCCGACCTGCTGCGCGGTCGCAACATCGTCGGCATCGGTTCGCCGCGTGCCAGCCTCGAAAGCAACTACGCGTTGCGCGAACTGGTCGGCGCCGAGCACTTCTACTGCGGTATCGAAGCCGCTGAACTGGAGCGCATCCGCCTGGTCCTGCAAGTGCTGAACGACAGCCCGCTGCCAGTGCCGAACATGCGCGACATCGAAGACCACGATGCGATCTTCGTGCTCGGTGAAGACCTCACCCAGACCGCCGCACGTATGGCCCTGTCGCTGCGCCAGTCGGTCAAAGGCAAGGCCGAAGCCATGGCCGACGCCATGCGCGTACAGCCTTGGCTCGACGCCGCGGTGAAAAACATCGGCCAGCACGCGCTGAACCCGCTGTTTATCGCCAGCCTGGCCGAAACCAAGCTCGACGACATCGCCGAAGAATGCGTACACGCAGCGCCAGATGACCTGGCCCGCCTCGGTTTCGCCGTGGCCCACGCCCTTGACGCCAGTGCGCCGGCCGTCGAAGGCCTGGACGCTGAAGCAATGGCACTTGCCCAACGCATCGCCGACGCCCTGCTGGCGGCCAAGCGCCCGCTGATCATCGCCGGCACCTCGCTGGGTTCCAAAGCGCTGATCGAAGCGGCGGCCAACATCGCCAAGGCCTTGAAGCTGCGCGAGAAGAACGGTTCCATCAGCCTGATCGTGCCGGAAGCCAACAGCCTCGGCCTGGCCATGCTCGGTGGCGAGTCCGTCGACAGCGCCCTGCAAGCCGTGATCGACGGCAAAGCCGACGCCCTGGTAGTGCTGGAAAACGACCTGTACACCCGCACGGATTCGGCCAAGGTCGACGCCGCGCTGAACGCTGCCAAAGTGCTGATCGTCGCCGACCACCAGAAGACCGCCACCAGCGAGCGTGCCGACCTGGTATTGCCGGCCGCGACCTTCGCCGAAGGCGACGGTACCCTGGTCAGCCAGGAAGGCCGCGCCCAGCGCTTCTTCCAGGTGTTCGATCCGAAGTACATGGACGCCAGCATCCTGGTTCACGAAGGCTGGCGCTGGCTGCATGCCCTGCGCTCGACTCTGCTCAATCAGCCGATCGACTGGACCCAACTCGACCACGTCACCGCAGCCGTCGCGGCGAGCGCCCCGCAACTGGCGCGTATCGTCGACGCTGCACCGTCCGCCGCGTTCCGCATCAAGGGCATGAAACTCGCCCGTGAGCCGCTGCGCTACTCCGGTCGTACCGCCATGCGGGCCGACATCAGCGTGCATGAACCGCGTACTCCGCAAGACAACGACACCGCGTTCGCCTTCTCCATGGAAGGTTACTCGGGTTCGGTCGAGCCGCGTCAGCAGGTGCCATTTGCCTGGTCGCCGGGCTGGAACTCGCCGCAGGCCTGGAACAAGTTCCAGGACGAAGTCGGTGGTCACATCCGCGCTGGCGACCCGGGCACCCGCCTGATCGAACCCCAGGGCGATGCGTTGAACTGGTTCGCCGCCGTACCGCGTCCGTTCAACCCGGCCCAGGGCACCTGGCAGGTTGTGCCGTTCTTCCACCTGTTCGGCAGCGACGAGACCTCGTCCAAAGCCGCACCGGTTCAAGAACGCATCCCGGCTGCCTACGTGTCCCTGGCCAAGTCCGAAGCCGACCGTCTCGGCGTCAACGATGGTGCCCTGCTCAGTCTGAACGTCGCGGGCAAGACCCTGCGTCTGCCGCTGCGCATCAACGACGAGTTGGGTGCCGGCCTGGTTGCACTGCCAAAAGGCATCGCCGGTATTCCACCGTCGATCTTTGGCCAAACCGTTGACGGTCTGCAGGAGGCAGCGCAATGACCTGGTTCACCCCTGAAGTCATCGATGTGATCATTGCGGTCGTCAAGGCCATCGTGATCCTGTTGGCCGTGGTCGTGGCGGGCGCCCTGCTCAGCTTCGTCGAACGTCGCCTGCTGGGCTGGTGGCAGGACCGTTACGGTCCGAACCGCGTTGGCCCGTTCGGCATGTTCCAGATCGCTGCCGACATGCTGAAAATGTTCTTCAAGGAAGACTGGACCCCGCCGTTTGCCGACAAGGTGATCTTCACCCTGGCACCGGTCGTGGCCATGAGCGCCTTGCTGATCGCCTTCTCGATCATCCCGATCACCCCGACCTGGGGCGTGGCGGACCTGAACATCGGCTTGCTGTTCTTCTTCGCCATGGCCGGTTTGTCGGTCTACGCGGTGCTGTTCGCCGGCTGGGCCAGTAACAACAAGTTCGCCCTGCTGGGCAGCTTGCGGGCCTCGGCCCAGACCGTGTCCTACGAAGTGTTCATGGGCCTCGCGCTGATGGGCATCGTGGTGCAGGTCGGCTCGTTCAACATGCGCGACATCGTCGAGTACCAGGCGCAGAACCTGTGGTTCATCATTCCGCAGTTCTTTGGCTTCTGTACGTTCTTCATCGCTGGCGTCGCCGTGACTCACCGTCACCCGTTCGACCAACCGGAAGCGGAACAGGAACTGGCCGACGGTTACCACATTGAATATGCCGGCATGAAATGGGGCATGTTCTTCGTCGGTGAGTACATCGGCATCATCTTGATCTCGGCCCTGCTGGTCACGCTGTTCTTCGGCGGCTGGCACGGTCCGTTCGGCATCCTGCCGCAGCTGGCGATCTTCTGGTTCTTACTGAAGACCGCGTTCTTCATCATGCTGTTTATCCTGCTGCGCGCTTCCATTCCGCGTCCACGGTATGACCAGGTGATGGATTTCAGCTGGCGCTTCTGCCTGCCGCTGACCCTGATCAATTTGCTGGTGACGGCTGCCGTTGTGTTGTTGAACACGCCCGCGGGCGCGGTTCAGTGAGGATTTGACCCATGTTCAAATATATTGGCGACATCGTTAAGGGTACCGGTACCCAGTTGCGAAGCCTGGTGATGGTGTTCGGTCACGGCTTTCGCAAACGCGACACCCTGCAATACCCGGAAGAAGCGGTGTACCTGCCGCCGCGCTATCGCGGCCGCATCGTACTGACCCGCGACCCCGATGGCGAAGAGCGTTGCGTAGCCTGCAACCTGTGCGCCGTGGCGTGCCCGGTGGGTTGCATCTCCCTGCAGAAAGCTGAAACCGAAGACGGTCGCTGGTACCCGGACTTCTTCCGCATCAACTTCTCGCGCTGCATTTTTTGCGGCCTCTGCGAGGAAGCTTGCCCGACCACCGCGATCCAGCTCACACCGGATTTCGAGATGGCCGAGTTCAAACGTCAGGACCTGGTGTACGAGAAAGAAGATCTGCTGATCTCTGGTCCCGGTAAAAACCCTGATTACAACTTCTATCGTGTTGCAGGTATGGCCGTTGCCGGTAAGCCGAAAGGCGCCGCACAAAACGAAGCCGAGCCGATCAACGTGAAGAGCTTGCTGCCTTAAGGAAGAAAGATGGAATTCGCTTTCTATTTCGCATCGGGTATTGCAGTGGTGTCCACGCTTCGCGTGGTCACCAACACCAACCCCGTGCACGCCCTGCTCTACCTGATCATTTCGCTGATCGCCGTGGCCATGACCTTTTTCAGCCTCGGCGCACCGTTCGCCGGTGTACTGGAAGTGATCGCCTACGCTGGCGCCATCATGGTGCTGTTCGTGTTTGTGGTGATGATGCTCAACCTCGGGCCGGCCTCGGTCGCCCAGGAACGCGTCTGGCTCAAGCCGGGCATCTGGCTCGGCCCGGTGGTCCTCGCCGCGCTGCTGCTGGCTGAACTGCTGTATGTCCTGTTCGCTCACCAGAGCGGCCAGGCCATCGGCCACACCACCGTTGGCGCGAAGGCCGTGGGCGTCAGCCTGTTCGGCCCGTATCTGCTGGTGGTCGAACTGGCTTCGATGCTGCTGCTCGCCGCAGTCATCACCGCCTTCCACTTGGGCCGTAACGAAGCCAAGGAGCAATGATGATGCCTGCTATCCCTTTGGAGCATGGTCTGGCGGTCGCCGGCATCCTGTTCTGCCTTGGCCTGGTCGGCCTGATGGTTCGCCGTAACATTTTGTTCGTGTTGATGAGCCTGGAAGTCATGATGAACGCTGCGGCACTGGCGTTCATCGTGGCAGGTAGCCGTTGGGGCCAGCCGGATGGACAAGTCATGTTCATCCTGGTGATCAGCCTGGCAGCCGCCGAGGCCAGTATTGGCCTGGCGATCCTGCTGCAACTGTATCGTCGCTTCCACACGCTTGATATCGACGCTGCCAGTGAGATGCGCGGATGAACATGATCTTTCTGACTTTCGTATTTCCCCTGATCGGTTTCCTGCTGCTGTCGTTCTCTCGCGGACGCTGGTCGGAAAACCTCTCGGCCCTGGTCGGCGTGGGCTCCATCGGCCTGTCGGCGATTGTCGCCGCCTACGTCATCTGGCAATTCAACGTCGCGCCGCCGGAAGGCGGCCACTACACCCTGGTGTTGTGGCAGTGGATGTCGGTGGAGGGCTTCAAGCCCAACTTCGCCCTCTACGTCGACGGCCTGTCGATCACCATGCTCGGCGTGGTGGTGGGTGTAGGTTTCCTGATCCACCTGTTCGCGTCCTGGTACATGCGCGGTGAAGCCGGTTACTCGCGCTTCTTCGCGTACACCAACCTGTTTATCGCCAGCATGCTGTTCCTGGTGCTGGGCGATAACCTGTTGTTCCTGTACTTCGGCTGGGAAGGCGTGGGCCTGTGCTCGTACGTTTCTACTACAGCAACCGCAACAACGGTAACGCGGCACTCAAAGCCTTTATCGTGACCCGGATCGGCGACGTGTTCATGGCCATCGGCCTGTTCATCCTGTTCCAACAGGTGGGCACGCTGAACATCCAGGAACTGCTGGTGCTGGCACCGCAGAAATTCCAGGTCGGCGACTTCTGGATCACCCTGGCGACCCTGATGCTGCTGGGCGGCGCTGTCGGTAAATCCGCGCAACTGCCGCTGCAAACCTGGCTCGCGGATGCAATGGCTGGCCCAACGCCTGTTTCGGCACTGATCCACGCCGCAACGATGGTGACCGCGGGTGTCTACCTGATCGCCCGTACCCACGGCCTGTTCACCCTGGCGCCGGACGTCCTGCACCTGGTGGGCGTGGTCGGCGGCGTGACCCTGGTACTGGCCGGCTTCGCCGCGCTGGTGCAGACCGACATCAAGCGTATCCTCGCCTACTCGACCATGAGCCAGATCGGCTACATGTTCCTGGCCCTGGGCGTCGGCGCCTGGGACGCGGCGATCTTCCACCTGATGACCCACGCGTTCTTCAAGGCCCTGCTGTTCCTCGCCTCCGGTGCGGTGATCGTCGCCTGCCACCACGAGCAGAACATCTTCAAGATGGGCGGCCTGTGGAAGAAACTGCCACTGGCCTACGCCAGCTTCATCGTCGGTGGTGCCGCACTCGCAGCCCTGCCATTGGTGACCGCCGGTTTCTACTCGAAAGACGAAATCCTCTGGGAAGCCTTTGCCAGCGGTAACCAGAACCTGCTCTACGCAGGCCTGGTGGGTGCGTTCATGACCTCGCTGTACACCTTCCGCCTGATCTTCATCACCTTCCACGGTGAAGCCAAGACCGAAGCACACGCAGGCCACGGCATCTCCCATTGGCTGCCACTGTCGGTGCTGATCATCCTGTCGACCTTCATCGGCGCCATGATCACCCCGCCACTGGCCGGCGTACTGCCGGAAAGCGTCGGCCATGCCGGCGGCGAAGCCCAGCACAGCCTGGAAATCGCCTCGGGCGCCATTGCCATCGCGGGTATCCTGCTGGCGGCCCTGCTGTTCCTCGGCAAGCGTCGCTTCGTCACTGCCGTCGCCAACAGTGGCATCGGCCGTTTCCTTTCGGCCTGGTGGTTCGCCGCCTGGGGCTTCGACTGGATCTACGACAAACTGTTCGTCAAGCCTTACCTTGCGATCAGCCACGTACTGCGCAAAGACCCGCTCGACCAGACCATCGGTTTGATCCCGCGTGCCGCCAAGGCTAGCCACACCGCCCTGAGCCGCAGCGAGACTGGCCAATTACGTTGGTATGCAGCTTCCATGGCGGCCGGTGCCGTTCTGGTGATCGGCGCCATCGTTGTGGTAGCGGTCTGACCATGTCTAAGTACATTGCGAACTTTGCGAACTTGCGAAAGGAAACGAGCCCGTCATGATTCTGCCCTGGCTAATCCTGATCCCCTTTATCGGCGGCCTGCTCTGCTGGATGGGTGAACGCTTCGGCGCCACCCTCCCCCGCTGGATTGCGTTGCTGACCATGTCCCTGGAACTCGCGCTCGGCCTCTGGCTGTGGGCCCATGGCGACTATTCATTTGCTCCGGCGCCTGGCGCCGATCCGACCTGGGCGCTTGAGTTCAAGCACGTCTGGATCCAGCGCTTCGGCATCAACGTACACCTGGCCCTCGACGGCCTGTCGTTGCTGATGATCCTGCTGACCGGCCTGCTGGGTGTCCTCTCGGTACTCTGCTCCTGGAAAGAGATCCAGCGTCACGTGGGCTTCTTCCACCTGAACCTGATGTGGATCCTGGGCGGCGTGGTCGGCGTGTTCCTCGCCCTCGACCTGTTCATGTTCTTCTTCTTCTGGGAAATGATGCTGGTGCCGATGTACTTCCTCATCGCGCTCTGGGGTCATAGTTCTTCGGACGGCAAGAAAACCCGGATCTACGCGGCGACCAAGTTCTTCATCTTCACCCAGGCTTCCGGCCTGATCATGTTGGTGGCGATCCTCGGTCTGGTCTTGGTCAACTTCAACAGCACGGGCGTGATTACCTTCAACTACGCCGATCTGTTGAAAACCAAGATGTCCCTGACCACCGAGTACATCCTGATGCTGGGCTTCTTCATCGCCTTCGCGGTGAAGCTGCCGGTGGTGCCGTTCCACTCCTGGCTGCCGGATGCCCACGCCCAGGCGCCGACCGCCGGTTCCGTGGACCTGGCCGGTATCCTGCTGAAGACGGCGGCCTACGGCCTGCTGCGTTTCGCCCTGCCGCTGTTCCCGAATGCCTCGGCCGAGTTCGCGCCGATCGCCATGACCCTGGGTCTGATCGGGATCTTCTACGGTGCGTTCCTGGCCTTCGCGCAAACCGACATCAAGCGTCTGGTTGCCTTCTCGTCCGTTTCCCACATGGGTTTCGTACTGATCGGTATCTACTCCGGCAGCCAGGTGGCGTTGCAAGGCGCCGTGATCCAGATGTTGGCGCACGGTGTTTCAGCCGCCGCACTGTTTATCCTCAGTGGTCAGTTGTACGAGCGCCTGCACACCCGTGACATGCGTGAGATGGGTGGCGTGTGGTCGCGCATCGCCTACCTGCCGGCGATCAGCCTGTTCTTTGCCGCCGCGTCCCTGGGCTTGCCGGGCACCGGTAACTTCATCGGCGAGTTCCTGATCCTGATGGGGACCTTCGTGCAGACACCGTGGATCAGCGCCATCGCCACTTCCGGCCTGGTATTCGGTTCGGTCTACTCGCTGATCATGATCCACCGTGCGTACTTCGGTCCGGCCAAGTCCGACACCGTCCTGCGCGGGATGGATGCTCGCGAACTGATCATGGTGCTCGGTATGGCGGTCCTGCTGATCTACATCGGCGTGTACCCACAACCGTTCCTGGACACTTCTGCCGCAACGATGCATGGCGTGCAGCAGTGGTTCGGCACCGCCTTCTCTCAACTCGCTTCGGCCCGGTAAGAGCGCTATGGAATTCACGATCCAACACTTTATCGCGCTTGCGCCGCTGCTGATCACCAGCCTCACCATTGTGGTGGTGATGCTGTCGATCGCCTGGCGTCGCAATCATGCGCAAACCTTCCTGCTGTCCTGTGCGGGTTTGAACCTGGCCTTGCTGTCGATCATCCCGGCACTCAAGGTCGCGCCCCTGGCGGTGACCCCGCTGATGATGATCGATGACTTCGCGCTGCTGTATATCGCGTTGATCCTCGTCGCCACCCTGGCCTGCGTCACCCTCGCCCACGCCTACCTCGGCGAAGGCGGCACCGGCTACCCGGGCAACCGCGAAGAGCTGTACCTGCTGATCCTGCTGGCTGCGGCCGGCGGTATCGTGCTGGTCAGCGCGGCCGGTTTGTTCATCGGCCTGGAACTGCTGTCGATCCCGACCTACGGCCTGGTGGCCTACGCCTTCTTCAACAAGCGTTCCCTGGAAGCCGGCATCAAGTACATGGTGCTGTCGGCCGCCGGTTCCGCGTTCCTGTTGTTCGGTATGGCCCTGCTCTACGCCGAAGCCGGCAGCCTGAGCTTCACCGGTATCGGCCACGCCCTGGCGGCCACCAGCATGCCTGCGCCGATCGCCCAACTGGGCCTGGCGATGATGCTGATCGGCCTGGCTTTCAAACTGTCGCTGGTGCCCTTCCACCTGTGGACACCGGACGTGTACGAAGGCGCTCCGGCGCCGGTGGCCGCGTTCCTGGCCACGGCGACGAAAGTTGCGGTGTTTGCGGTGGTGGTGCGTCTGTTCCAGATCTCCCCGGCGGCCAACACCGGTGTGTTGAGCGACGTACTGAGCGTGATCGCCGTTGCCTCGATCCTGTTCGGTAACCTGCTGGCGCTGACCCAGAACAACCTCAAGCGTCTGCTGGGTTACTCGTCCATCGCCCACTTCGGCTACCTGCTGATCGCCCTGGTGGCGAGCAAAGGCCTGGCCCTGGAAGCGATCGGCGTGTATCTGGTCACCTACGTGATCACCAGCCTCGGCGCCTTCGGTGTCATCACCCTGATGTCCTCGCCTTACAAAGGCCGTGACGCCGACGCCCTGTACGAATATCGCGGCCTGTTCTGGCGCCGTCCGTACCTGACCGCCGTGTTGACCCTGATGATGCTGTCCCTGGCCGGTATCCCGCTGACTGCGGGCTTTATCGGCAAGTTCTACATCATCGCGACCGGCGTTGAAGCGCATCAATGGTGGCTGGTTGCCTCGCTCATCCTGGGTAGCGCCATCGGCGTGTTCTACTACCTGCGCGTGATGGTCACCCTGTACCTGATCGAGCCAAACCTGCGTCGTGTGGATGCCGAGCTGCACTGGGAACAGAAAGCCGGTGGCGTGATGCTGCTGGCCATCGCCGTGCTCGCCTTCTTCCTCGGCGTGTACCCACAACCGTTGCTCACTTTGGTGCAGCACGCGGTACTGGGCGTTTGATCGCTTAGCGGTACGCAGTAAACAGAAACGGCACCTTCGGGTGCCGTTTTTGCGTTTATGGGCCAGAGAAGATGCGGCCTCAATGCGTCTAAAGATTGGCCGACACTAAACCATCGAGCGTTTCGCGAAGCCGCTGATGCACCGGCAAGCGAAGGCCAAAGGTGCCGCGCAGCACATCAAGCAATTCATCGGCACTGGCTATCGCGCGTTTTTCGCTGGAACCGTCCAGGGAGTGCATCGCGTAGTGGCCGTTGTTCAAGGTGTGACGCTTACCCGGCGCGAGCAGTGCCACTTTCAACTGACCGAGAAACGGCGAGTCCGCGTGGGTGGAGACGTACCAGTTGCCGATTTCATAGTCAATGTCTGCCTGCACCTGCAGGTCGAACACATACAAGCCACGCCACTCCCCGCCGACCTCGGCCCACAGGGTGTAGCTGCCGTGCTTAACGGTCAGCCGAAAGGGTTCGTGGGCGGTGGCCTGGATCGCTTCGCTGTCCAGCAGCAACGGGCTGCTCGGCACCATGCCGCCAAAGCCGACGTCGCAGATATAGCGCACACCGTCCACCGTCACCAGGCTCAGGCGATGGGTACGCGCGGTGTGTGCATCCGGTGGCCCGCCCATCACGACCCGTCCGGTGATGCCGCGTGCGTCGAAGCCCAACTCCTGCAGCAGTTCCAGGAACAGTTGGTTCAGTTCATAGCAATACCCGCCGCGTCCATCGAGCAAGACTTTTTGTTCGACGCTGGGCAGGTCGATCGGCACCGGCAAGCGCAGCAGGGTCGACAGGCTTTCAAAGGCGAACGTACACACATGCCGCAATTGCAGGTCCTGCAAGGTTTGCAGGGTCGGCGGCGGCGGCGCAGCGTAGCCCAGGCGTTGCAGGTACAGGTGGCTTTGGGTCAGGCGGGACATGACGCGATCCTTGGGCGCGTGGCGAAGGCCCCACTATGCCGCCCGGACCGGCAATTTGTCATTTCGAATGAACCTTTTTAAACGCTTTCCTATCCATCTATAACAAGACAGGGAGGCAACATGAGTAGCGCAAAAATCTACACCATTACCTATCAACTGCACGGTCAACCGAAGTCTTTCGTGGTGCGTGCCGAAGTGATGAATAACGCCGAGGCCTGGCACTGGGCGGCCGTTGATGCCGATATTGCGCATGTCAGCCGCATCGGTCGGGTCGGCCACGAACAGGTGAAAAAAACCACCCGGCCCTGGGCCGAGAAGTACGGCATCACCGACGTCAACTGGGCACCGCCCAAATAAACAAACGCCCCGTTCAACGACGGGGCTTTTTTTTCGACAGCATTTGGTTGCTCACGCTCTTTCGGGGCATTGCGTGTGCGATCCGGGCCGGGGCTGCTTGTAATCGATCATAGAGAACGCCCCACACGCCTTCGCTCAACGTGTTAACCGCACACCCCATCGCCAAGCATGAGAAGATGCCGCCCTGCCCTATCCCCTACAAACGCCAAGGAGATTTTTCCCGGATGTTCGAACTCAAACCCTGCGACCCCATCACCTACCGCCAGCAGACCCGTCGCAGTACGTTGATCGTGGCCGTGTTGTTCGTGGCCCTGGCGATGCTGTTGTCGAGCCTGGCGGTGATGCTGTTTGGCGAAGCCGGCGGCGACAACTTTCGCTACAACGTGGGTGGGGTGTTTGCCGGAGTGTTGATCACCCTCGCCCTGGTGCGCGGCCCGTTCTGGACCCAGCCATGGCTGGCGCCGGCGGTGTATGGCTGGCAGCTCAAGCGCAACCTGATGCGCGTGACCAACGTGATGCACAAGGTCACCGACCGCGTGCAAGCCAATGACCCGACGGCGCTCAAGGTGCTGCGGTTCTATCACCTGGGGCTGACGCAGATGCATGAGCTGGACGCCAACTCCAGCGCCCAGGTGCAGTTGGTCGGCGAGATCGAGGCACATAGGGCGAAGATGCAAGCGTTGGGGCTCGATACCGAGCAAACCCGTTTCGACCCGTCCTGGCTGGACAGTTTCAAAGGCGCTTAAGCCAACACCCCGATACGCTGTGCATCCGGCCAGAACAGCGCCGCCTGCCCACACGGCAGGCCGGCGGCATCGAGCAACGTCCACACCACACCGGCATGGATCATGAACGGCTGCTGATGTGCATCCACCCGCCAGCCGCTGTAGCCATGGGCGATGCCGTTGGCGCTGACGTGCTCCAATAACACCTGGCGCGCGGCGCGGTCGAGTTCCGAGGCGCTGAAGCGTGACGGCATGCCGATGAAGGTCTCGCGCGGGTATTTGAAGCACGCCAAGGCGCACGCATTGGCGTAGTTAAACCGCGGGTCCGCCGCGCCATCGTGGGCCAGCAGGCTGTAGGGCGCATGGGCATGCAGCCAGGTCAGGCGTTGCTGTGCGTCCAGATGCTCGGGCGCCGGCAAGCCCTGGCCGGTCCAGTGTCGATAGGCGTCATCCAGCACGCGTACACAGTCTTCTTGTCGGGTCACACACTACCTCACATTGTCAGTTGGAACGCTTTGCCCGCCAGCAGAACACGGCGCTGATGGCTATCGCGGCGCCCGCCAGGCCAAACACCCAAGGGGCCGCGGCGACCGGCAGCAACAACCCCGCCAGCAGCGGCCCGAGGCCGGCGCCGATATCGCGCCATACCGCGTTGGAGGCCAATGCCGACACGCGCATCGAACCGGGGTTGCGTTCGGCCACCAAGGTCGTCACCAGGGGCAACTGCAACGCCCGCAACACCAGCACTGCCGCCGCGCCGACGATCACCCAATAACTGCCGAATGCCGCCAGGGCCAAAGCGCTCAGGAACGAAAACAACAACAGCATCGACGTGGCGCCGAAGCGTTGCGCGGCGCGACCGCCCAGCGGGCTCAGGAGCATTTCCGAGACATAACGCAAGGCCATCAAGGCACCGGCGATCAACACCGCGTCGCCCCCGAGAAGCTTCTGTGCCTGGATCGACAGACCAAAGATAAACAGCCCATCCAGCGCCACGCCTTCAATAAACGACCACAGCGCCACGCTGTCGGGCCACTTGAAACGGCGCCCCGGACTGCTGTGCAAATCATGGCCGACAGTAGGCAACCCCCGCGCCATCCACAAGCCCAGCAGGCAGCATCCGGCGAGAATCAGAAAGATCGGACGCGGTCCGGCCCATAAGGTCAGCCAGCCGCCGAGCGGCAATGCGAGCATCGGCCCGAGGGCGATCAAGGCCCGCGACCGCCCTGCCCGGCGTGCGGCACCCGTCGGCTCGGCGGTCGCCAGCACTTGGGTCGACAGGTTCAACGCGGCAAAACACAGGCCCCAGACCAGCCGCAAGCCCAGCAATGCAGCGAAGCCCGACAGCATCGAGTTACCCAAGGCACACAGCGTCGCGGCACCGGCGGCGATCATGCAGGTCAGACGATCGCCGTGGCGCGCATAGAAATTGAGCACGTGGCGGTAACCGAAAATCCGCACCAGTCGGTTGGCCGCCAGCAGCACCCCGGCCTGGGCCAGCGTGATGCCGAACGCCTGGGATTCCATGGGCAGCAGCAGATAAAGCAACACGTCACTGGGCAGGCATAAAGCCAAGGTCAGCGCGGCGCGGCGGGAGGTGATGTCGGCAGTGCGTTGGGCCTGGCTTGCCATAAATCTGAAACATCCCGAAATATTCAGGTCGCCACCGTAGCCTTCTCGAACGGCTTTTTACAACGCTCGATTAAACCTTTTTGTCATACGGCAACAACCGCAGGCCGCTGGCCACACTGCCCACCAACGCAAACGCACAGCCCAGCCACAACGCGTAGTGCGGGCCGCTGCCCAGGGACCAGTGAAAACACAACGCCACCAGCGACGCTCCCAGCGTCTGCCCCAGCAACCGCGAGATCGCCACAATGCCACTGGCCCCGCCGCTGCGGGCCAAGGGCGCGCTGGTCATCAATGCCTTGAGGTTGGGCGACTGGAAGAACCCGAAACCGGCTCCGCACAAGGCCATGCGCCAGCCGATCTCGAACGCCGACGCATCATTGTGCAACGTCGCCAGGGCCGCCATGCCCACGCTCAGCATCAACAGGCCGATCCCACACAACAGGCCGAGGGACACGCGGTCGGCCAGGCGCCCGGCGACCAAGGCCATCACCGCCACCACCGCAGGCCAGGGCGTCATCAGAAAACCGGTCTCCACCTGGCTGTGCCCGAGCACTGCCTGCAGCAGAAACGGCAGCGACACAAAGGCCAGGCCCTGGGCACTGAAGGCGCAGATCGCCGTGAGCGAAGACAGCGCAAACACCGGGCGCTTGAACAAGTCCACTGCCAGCATCGGCGCCGGGTGCCCGGCCTGGCGGCGCAGCAGCAGCGCGCCGCAGACCAGCGCCAGCGCGATCAGGCCCAGGGTCAACGCACCTTGGGCGCCATGCACCGCCGTCCCCAGGCCAAGCACCAGCAAGGCGAACAGCCCGGCACACAACAGCGCGGCGAGGCGATCGAAGGCATGCCCGGCCATGGGAATGACCGGCAATGAGCGCAGGCCCAACATCAGCGCCAGCAAGCCCAGCGGCACGTTGATCAGGTACAGCCAGTGCCAACTCGCCACCGACAGGATCGCCGACGCCGCCGTCGGCCCGAGCGTGAACGCCAGCCCCACCACCAGCGAGTTATAGCCCAGGCCGCGCCCGAGCATGCGCGACGGATAGATATGCCGCAGCAACGCCGTGTTGACGCTCATGATCGCGGCCGCACCGAGCCCCTGCACCACCCGCGCCGCCGTGAGCGTCACCAGCGACCCGGCGATCCCGCAAAACAGCGACGATACGATAAACAGCAACAAGCCACCGAGGTACACCCGACGGTGCCCGAGCACATCGCTCAGCGAAGCGAAGGGCAACACCGTGGCAATGATCGCCAACTGGTAGGCGTTGACCACCCAGATCACCGACGCGGAGTCGGTGCCAATGCCGTCGGCCAGGGTCGGCAGCGCCGTGTTGACGATGGCCGTGTCCAGGGTCGCCATGCCGATGCCCAGGGAAATGGCGATCACCGCCGGCAGGCGTTTGTTCAGGGGCAGCCCATCGGCAACAGAAGACATGCACAATCCGCACAGGTGACAAAAGGCCTCCAGATTACGGGCTGCGACGATTTTTTCCAGTCGCCAATGCGTTGGCTGTCAACATCTTCATGTTGCCTGCACCCGTAAAAAAAACGCGCCAACTCCGTATCGGTGATGGCGCGTGGGCTGACGCAATGACCCAGGCAAGCGCCTGGTCAGATCAACACGGCACTCAGGTCCAGGCGCCCGTCCTTGAGCGGCGGGCACCAGTAATAGCCGCCGGTCAACGGTGTGCTGATGCGGTACAGGCCGTCGACGATGCCGTCTTCCAACCCGCTCATGCGGCGCAGTTGCGCTTCAAACGCATCGAAGGAATGCCCGAACGCGAGGAACATCAAGCCAGCCTGGCCGTTTTCTGCCCAAGGCATCGAGCGGCGCACCACGAACGCTTCCGGGGTGAAGCTTTCCTGGGCGGTGCGTTTGGTGTGGGCGGACTCGGGCGCGTCTTCCAGTTCTTCGTTGTCGCCGTGGCGGCGACCGATGATGTGGTCACGTTCCTGGGCAGGCAACGCGGCAAAACCATCGAGGTCGTGCTGCCATTGCTGGATCGCGGCGAAGCTGGCGCCGCTGTCGGTCAGCGCGGCTTCGACGGCGGCATCGTCGTGGGGGTTTTCGGTGCCGTCTTCGTAATCGGTCAGGTCAAAACCGCTCTTGTAGCGGAAGCCTTCAGTCGACTGCACCAGGCGGAACGCCGGGGCCAGGGCTTTCTCCAGCGCACGGCTGCGCAAGAGCAATTCGCCGCGATCCACGCCATGCAGCCACACCCACAATGCTTGCTGCGTGGAGGGGTTGTGCGCGCCCGGCGCGCTGACGGCGGGGAATGCGCGCAGCCCTTCGATCCGCGCGCCCAGTGCGTTGACCAGCGGCTCACCCAGACCGACCACTGCGGCCGAATCCGCCCACTGCACCAATGCGTTCAACGCAGCAGGTACAGCGGCCAGGGAGTCCACGGCAAAAAACAGATGGCGTGCCTGTAAAGGCACCGGTGCGGCAAGAATGCCCGGCTGGTACTGACTCATGTGAACTCCTTCAAGAAAGCCTCGCAGTTTACCCGCCATGTGCAGCCGTGCGTACAAGAAAGCGCGCAAGCCTTGCCACAGAACCCGTTGTTGGGTGACTCTCTAGTCATGTTTTGCAACTATTTCAGGGGTAGCGACATGACCACCGATAACCTGCTCGCCCAGCTGTTTCCTTCCTGCGCCGCCGATATTCCCGAGCAATTCCGCCTGGGAGCGCCCATCGAACAGCGCGATTACCTGGTCGACGGCCAGTTGCGGGTGTGGAACGGCCCCTTGGCCCAAGTGCTCAGCCCGGTGCAACTGGGCGACGAACGCGTACAAATCGGCAGCACGCCGCTGCTGGATGCCGACACCGCCCTCAGCGCCCTCGACGCCGCCGTGCGCGCCTATGACCGTGGCCAGGGGGAATGGCCGACGATGCGCGTGGTCGACCGCATCCGCCACGTCGAAGCGTTCTTGCGGCGCATGCGCGAACAGCGTGATGCGGTGGTCAAGCTGCTGATGTGGGAAATCGGCAAGAACCTCAAGGACTCGCAGAAAGAGTTCGACCGCACCTGCGACTACATCACCGACACCATCAATGCCCTCAAGGAACTCGACCGCCGCAGCAGCCGCTTCGAGCTGGAACAGGACACGCTCGGCCAGATCCGCCGCGTACCGATGGGCGTGGCGCTGTGCATGGGGCCGTACAACTACCCGTTGAACGAGACGTTTACCACGCTGATCCCGGCGCTGATCATGGGCAACACCGTGGTGTTCAAGCCGGCCAAGCTCGGCGTGCTGTTGATCCGCCCGCTGCTGGAGGCATTCCGCGACAGCTTCCCGGCCGGGGTGATCAACGTGATCTATGGCAGCGGCCGCGAAACCGTCAGCGCGCTGATGGCCAGCGGCAAGATCGATATCTTCGCGTTCATCGGCACCAACAAGGCCGCCAGCGACCTGAAAAAACTGCACCCGCGCCCGCACCGCCTGCGCGCAGCCCTGGGCCTGGACGCGAAAAACCCAGGCATCGTGCTGCCCCAGGTCGACCTGGACAATGCCGTCAGCGAAGCGGTCACCGGCTCGCTGTCGTTCAACGGCCAGCGCTGCACCGCGTTGAAAATCCTGTTTGTGCATGAAGACGTGGTCGACAGTTTCATCCAGAAATTCAACGCCAAGTTGGCGACCTTGAAGCCCGGCATGCCGTGGGACGACGGCGTGGCGCTGACGCCGCTGCCGGAAGTGGGCAAGGTCGATTACCTCAAGGCACTGGTGGCCGATGCAGCCCAACACGGCGCCCGCGTGATGAATGCCGATGGCGGCGTCAGTCGCGGTTCGTTCTTCTACCCGGCGGTGCTGTACCCGGTCAACCCGCAGATGCGCGTGTACCACGAGGAACAGTTCGGCCCGGTGGTGCCGATCGTGCCCTACCGTGACCTGGAGACCGTGATCGATTACGTACTGGAATCGGATTTCGGCCAGCAACTGAGCCTGTTCGGCACCGACCCGGCCGAAATCGGACGGCTGGTGGACACCTTCGCCAATCAGGTCGGCCGCATCAATATCAACGCCCAGTGCCAGCGCGGCCCGGACACCTTCCCCTTCAACGGCCGCAAGAACTCGGCCGAAGGCACACTGTCGGTACATGACGCCTTGCGTGTGTTCTCGATCCGCACCCTGGTGGCGACCAAGTTCCAGGACAGCAACAAGGCACTGCTCAGCGAGATCCTGCACAACCGCAACTCGAGCTTCTTGACCACTGACTACATTTTCTAGAGGACGCCTCGCCGTTGATTAACCTGCACTTGCCTGTATTTGCCCGGCGCCTGCTGCGCCCGCTGCTCGACCCTTACCGCCGCTATCGCCATGCCAAGCTGATCCACGCCGTGCGCGTGTCCATCGGCTTGCTGGCGACGATCCTGCTGACCACCGGCATCAACCTGCCCCACGGCGAGTGGGCGTCGGTGACCATGCTGGTGGTGATCGGCGGCCTGCAGCACCACGGCAACATCGGCAAGAAAGCCATGGAACGCGCCTACGGCACCCTGATCGGCGCCAGCGTCGGTTTGCTGCTGGTGGTGCAGGAGACGTATGTGGGGCAGCCGCTGCTGACCTACTTGTTGATGTCGGTGGTGTGCGGGTTCTTCTCCTATCACGCCATCGGCAAGGGCGGATACACCGCCTTGTTGTCGGCGATCACCGTGTTTATCGTCGCCGGGCATGGCGACAATCCGCTGTCGGACGGGCTGTGGCGCACGGTCGATATCCTGATCGGTATTGCGTTGGCCCTGGCGTTTTCCTTCGCCTTGCCGCTGTATGCCGTGTACTCCTGGCGCTACAACCTGGCCAGTGCCTTGCGCGACTGTGCCGCGATCTATAACCGCATCATCAGCGGTCAATCGGTCACCGACGACGAACACCTCAAACTGCTCAGCCGCGTGAATACGGCGATGCTGCAACTGCGTTCGTTGATGCCCTCGGTGTCCAAGGAGGTACGGATCTCCATGACCCAGTTGGACACGATCCAGCGGCATTTGCGCATGTGCATCAGCACCCTGGAGATTCTGGGCAACACCCGGCCGGACCCTCGCGACGAGCAGGCGATGGCGCGGATGCAGGTAATGTTGAAGGGCGAGCATCGGCAGATTCGCGTGCAATTGGTGGGCATGGCGCGCGCGCTGAGGTCGGGCGTGACACCACGGTTGGAGCGGCCGAGCCAGGCCACCGCTACCGAGCCGACATTGGATACGCCGGTCTACAGCGCATTGGATGGGTATCGGTTGCTGACCGTGCAATTGGCGGCAAATGTGGATGAGATGCGCCAGCAGTTGGCCAAAAGTGCTGGCCGCTGGAAGATCTGAACCTGAGGGCATTTAGCGCGTTTACCTGCGCCAACACTTTCACACTTTTTCTTACATATTTTTCACGACTTATTCACATCGCGGGACGTAGGGTGAAGCCTCATCCGTTACAAACGTTGTACATCAAGCCCGCCGCCCCAGCGGGCTTTTTTTTGTCCCGGATTCGAGCTAGCGCGCCACCTTGCCGGCGGGCGCGGACGCTTGCTCGCGAATGGCGCGCTGGGTATCGAGCACCTTGGCCAACGCCACTTGCGCCTCGGGGCTTTGCTGCGGCACGCGAATCGCCGCCGAGACCAGCGTGATCAACTTGGCCATTACTTCGGCATCCGTGGCCGGGCGGCCCAGGCTCATGGAGTTCATCAGCAGGCGCAGTTCGGTGCCGGCCATCACACCGGAAATCGCCTTGAGGGCAAATTGCAGGCGTACCCCCAGTTCGTTGCGCGGCAAGTCCGGCAAGGCCAGGGCGAAGGCTTCGAAGAAGCGCTGGAACACCGGCTGGTAATGGACCTTGAGGTATTCCTGGATAAACGGCGAGGTGTCGCTGTAGACCCGCCCCAGGAAACGAATGAACGAACGCCCTTCCCCACTCGCCGGGTCGCTGCGCTCCAGGCCCATGGCCGGGGCGAACAGCACACCGAGCAGCGTGTCGCAATCGAGGGGGCCGTCGGATTCGGCTTCGCAGCGTGCCAGCAGTTCCAGGCGCTGCTCGTTGAGCGGCTCCAGGCGCTGCATCAGCAGGGTTTTCATCAGGGCGTCCTTGTCCCCGAAGTGATAGTTCACCGCAGCCAGGTTCACCTGGGCACGCTCGGTAATCTGCCGCAACAAAACAGCGTCATACCCGTATTTGATGAAGAGAGCCTCTGTCGCATCCAGCAATCGAGTCTTGGTAACGTTTGGAGAACTGACTTTCTTCACGACCATAAAAGTTCCACGCGGGAAATATTGTTTTAAAAATAAATTTGATTTTTTATACCGGGGCCACCGCTCGAAAGCAAGTAGTGACACTGCGCCATATCAGCGCAAGCCTTGGCAGACGGGCCCGTCGAGGCTGACCAAAGGATTTTTGCGCGGTGGGTTTTGCCCCCGGTGCATTTATTTCAAAGGGTAAAAACCCTCTACAACGATGGCTGGCGGAGCCGGTTGAACGCGGTTAGTATTCAAAGAATATTTTAAAAACAAGAAATCAAACCAGTCCGTGACGTGTCCCAGGCAGCTCCCGAACTTGTTACAAATTTTTACCGGGGCAGCACGGCAGCGTCGAGACTGCAGGCGTAGTCATGATGACAGATACCCCCGCGCACCCAGGCTTGATCTCCCTGCAAGGCATCGGCAAACGCTATCAGCTCGCCGGACAGCACCTGTCCATCCTCAATGATGTGTGCCTGTCCATCGCCCGCGGTGACAGCTGCGGCATCCTCGGCGCCTCCGGCTCCGGCAAAAGTACCCTGCTCAACATCCTCGGCCTGCTGGATCTGCCCAACTGCGGCCAGTACCGCTTTGCCGGCCACGACATTTTCAGCGCCAGCCCGGATGAACTGGCGGCGATCCGCAACCAGCAGATCGGCTTCGTGTTCCAGAGTTTCAACCTGCTGCCGCGCCTCAGCGCATTGGACAATGTCGCCCTGCCCCTGAGTTATCGCGGCGTGTCGCGCCACGAGTCGGTGGAGCAGGCCCTGCGCATGCTCGAACAAGTCGGCCTGGCCGAGCGCGCGCACCATCGCCCCGCCGACCTCTCCGGCGGCCAGCGCCAACGTGTGGCGATTGCGCGGGCGCTGGTGGGCAAGCCCTCGGTCATCCTGGCCGACGAACCCACCGGCAACCTCGACAGCAGCACCGCCCAGGACATCATGGACCTGCTCCTGGCGCTGAACCGCGAGCAGCAGGTCACGCTGATCATCGTCACCCACGACGCACACATCGCCGAACGCCTGGAGCGCAAGATCCTGGTGCGCAACGGCGTGGTGCATGAGGCCGGGCGCCCATGAGCCTGCGGGTCGAGCAGAGCCTGAGCCAATTGCTGCATGAAGCGTTCGTCAGCCTGCGCACCCTGGGCAAGCGCTCGATCCTCGCGCTGCTGGGCATCGTGATCGGCAGTTCGTCGGTGGTGGCGCTGATCAATATCGGGCATAACGCGGCGGTGGATGCCGCGCTGATTTTCAAGGACATGGGCACCGACACCCTGGTCGCGCAGTTTCCGCCCAAAGCCGACAGCAGCGTACCGATGCGTGCCCGCCTCGACCTCGACGCCGTGCGCCAGGCCGTGCCCGGGATCGCGCACATCGGCGCGCTGAGCCTGTTCAGCGGCCCCATCGTGTTCCAGGGCCGCAGCGTCAACGCCAACTTCGTCGGCAGCACACCGGATATCCCCGCGGCCCTGCGCCTGGCGCTGCGCGAGGGGCGCTTCCTGTCGGCGTTCGATGCCAACGAAACCTACGGCGTGATCGGCGACCAGATCGCCCAGGCCCTTGGCACCCCCGGCGCGCCGTTAAAGCTGGGCGACCGCGTGCGTATCAACGACTACCTGTTCCAGGTGGTCGGCATCCTGCACCACCAGCCCCGGGCGATGCTGATGCCGGTGCAGGCCAACGAATCGCTGTTCATTCCCGCCGATGGCATGCGCCGCATCTACGCCAGCCCGCAAATCGGCAACGTGATCATCCGCGCCGCACCGGGCCAGGACATGGAACGCATCGCCCGGGACGCCGCCGCCGCGCTGCAACGCCAATTGACCGAGCACAGCGTCGACATCACGGTGCCCCAGCAAATGATCGACGGCATGACCCGGCAGAGCCGCACCTTCGCCTACCTGCTGCTGGCCCTGGGCGCGATCTCGCTGGTGGGCGGCGGTGTCGGGGTGATGAACGTGATGCTGATGAACGTCTCCGAACGCCGCCGCGAGATCGGCATTCGCATGGCGCTCGGCGCGCGCCAGCGGGATATCCGCAACCTGTTCCTGCTCGAAGCCATCACCCTCACCGCCGTCGGCGCGCTGTGCGGCGCGGTGCTCGGCATGACCGCCGCGTGGCTCTACGCCTGGCTGTCGGGCTGGGCCTTCGCCCTGGCGGTCGCCGCCCTGCCCCTGGGGGTGGGCAGCACCTTGCTGGTGGGGTTGTTCTTCGGCATTTACCCGGCGGTCTCGGCCTCACGGTTGCAGCCGGTGGAGGCGTTGCGCGATGAATAAACGCCTGCTGCTGCTCCTGGCGCTGATCAGCCTGCCGAGTGTCGCCGCCGATATGCTGATCCGGCCCACGGCGCCCAGCACCACGCGCAGCGGCTATGATCGCGGCGTCTCGCTGAATGCCCAGGTCACCGCCATCACCCTGGGCGACGCGGTGTACCTGGGCCTGCGCAACAATCCGGCGATTCGCAGCGCCTACCTGCAGCGGGTCGCGCAGAAATTCGACCTGCGCGTGGCCGAAGACGTGTTCAACCCCAAGCTCACCCTCAACAGCTATTACCGCAGCTCCCGCGGTTCCGCCGACAATGCACGCAATACCAACGTGGCCCCTGCCACCAGCCTGCTGGGCGAGTACGGCACGCGCCTGAGCATGGCCTGGACCCAGCAACTGAATAACGCCAACCGGGCCGGTCGCTACCGCAGCGACGGCCTCGACCTGGCGCTCATCCAACCGCTGATGCGCGGCGCCGGCTGGGACGCGACCACCGCGCCGTTGCGCCTGTCGCGCCTGTCGGAGCAGGCCAACCGCCTGAACCTCAAGGCCACCGTGGCACAAACCATCAGCCAGATCATCGCCACCTACCGCGAGTTGCTGCGCGCCCAGGAGCAACTGAGCATCGTCCAGGACGCGCTGAAACGCGCCAACACCTTGCTGGAAGTCAACAAGGCGCTGATCAGCGCCGGGCGCATGGCCGAGTTCGAGATCGTGCAGACCGAAGCCGATATCGCCACCCAGCAACTGGGCGTGGAAGAAGCGCAGAACCAACTCGACACCAGCCGCCTGGCCTTGCTGCGCCTGCTGGCCCTCGACCTGTCGACGCCGATCCGCGCCACCGAAGCCCTGGAGGCCAAGCCCATGCAGATCGACAAACGCGAGGCCTTCAACCTGGCGCAGAACCAGCAACCGGAGTACCTCGCCACCCTGCTCGGCAGCCAGCAGGCCGACCTCAACCTGGTGATCGCCAAAGACTCCGGGCGCTGGCAAGTGGACCTGGTGGCCGGGGCGAACCAGATACGCAACAACTACGACAACGACACCGGCAGCGGCAACAACCGCAGTTGGGACAGCTACGCCGGGGTGCAGGTGCAAATCCCCATCGGCGACATCAGCACGCGCCAGGCCGAAGTGCGCGCGCGGGTGAATGTGGAGGATCAGGCCATCCGCATCACCGACGCCCGCCAGGAACTGGAACGCAGCGTGAACAACGTGGTGCGCGACCTCGGCACGCGCTGGCGCCAGTACGAAATCTCCCAGCGCGCCGTGGAATTGTCGCGGCGCAAGATCGAGATCGAACGCGAAAAACTCAGCGCCGGGCGCTCCACCAACTTCCAGGTGCTGAGTTTCGAGACCGACCTGCGCAACGCCGAAAACACGCAGCTCAATGCGCTGATCGCTTATTTGAACGCCCAGACCCAGCTCGATCTGACCCTGGGCATGACGCTGGAAAGCTGGGAAATCGCCCTCAATGACTACTAACCAAAAACGCCTGCTGGCGGCTGGATTGATCGTGCTGCTGGCGGCCGCCGGCGTTGCGGTGCAAAGCCATCGCAGCACCGCCGACCCGATCCTCCCGACCGAACAGTGGCTGGCGGTGACGCCTGGCGCGCTGGTGCATCAGATCGGCCTGGTGGGCAAGATCGAGCCCGACACCACCCTCACCCTCACCGCGCCGTTCGACGGCAATGTGCAGGCCAACCTGGTGGAGCAAGGCCAACGCGTCGACGCCGGGCAAGTGTTGCTGCGCATGGACCCGGCCCTGCTCGAAGTGCAACTGCGCGATGCACTCTCCGCGCAACTCAAGGCCCGGCGCACCGTGCAGGAAATGCAAGACTGGGACAGCAGTCCCACCGTCAGCCGTGCGCGTCGCAGCCTGCGCACCGCGCAAATGAGCGCCGACAACACCCAGCGCAAACTCACCGAAAGCGAAAACCTGTTTCAGCGCGGCATCATCCCGCGCAACGAACTGGACGACCTCAAGCAACAGACCCAGCAGCAACAACTGGACCTGATCGCCGCACGCGATGAACTGCAACAGGCACTGGAGCAAGGCAAGGGTGAATACCGACAGATCGCCGAGATGGAGCTGACCAATGCCACGGTGAAGTACGACGCGCTCTACCGACAGCTCGAAGACAAGGAGGTCAAGGCGCCCTTCTCCGGCATCGTGGTGCCCGCACCCGGAAGCAGCAACGCGGCAGCAGGCGCGGGCAACACCAACGCCCCGGTGCAGGCCGGCAGCAAGGTCAGCCAGGGCCAGGTGCTGTTCGGCCTGGCCAATATCGAACGGCTGAAAATCGTCGCCAGGGTCTCCGAGCTGGACATCAACCAACTGCACCAGGGCCAGGCGGTGGAAGTGATGGGCGATGGCTTCGACGGCGAACGGTTGAGCGGCTCGGTGAGTGTGGTCAGCGGTTTGGCGATTGCCGGCGATACCCAGGGCAGCGCGCAGTTCCCGGTAACCCTGTCGATCCCCAGGCTGACCCCGCAGCAATTGCAGCGGGTACGGCTGGGGATGAGTGCGCGACTGACCATCGTCACTTACAACAACGCGCAGGCGATCGTGATTCCGAGCCAGGCGATCCAGCCGGACATGACCGTCGAATATCGGCCGACGATGGACCAGCCGGTGGAGCGCGTGACCGTGACCACCGGGCAATCGACGCCGCAGGGCGTCGAGGTGTTTGGCCTAAAACCCGGCTTTATAAAGACCCCAAGATAGAGGAAGTTGCCCTGTGGGAGGGGGCTTGCTCCCACCTTTAGATCGTTGTCAGCTTCAACGCCAGCGCCTTGGCCTGAAGCGCCACATCGGTCACCGCCGTGCTCTCCCACCACATCCCGCGCAGCGGCGGGCCCATGGCGAACAGGCGCCGGCTGGCCTGGCCCTGGGCATCCAGCACCGCCCCCGAGGCATCCGCTGCGATCCCCAGCGCCAGCGGCCCGGGCTGGATCAACCCGCGTTTGAGCAACTGCTGGGGCAACGGCCGGGCTACGCGGCGCCAGTCGTATTCGATGCCGCTGGAATTGATCAGCGCCGCGCCCGCAACCTGGGTGATCGCTTGCTCGCCACGGTAACGCAAGCGGATGCTGACGCCGTTGACCGCAGGCGCCAAGCCCTTGAACGACGCCGCGCGAATGCGCAGGCGCCCTTCCTCATGCAGACGCGCCACCAACTGCGCACTCAGCGGCGGCGAACGGTGGTGATGACTTTCCCACCACGGCCGCACATGCCGCACGAACTGGCGCTTCTCGCGCTCGCTGGCCTGGCTCCACAAACGGCCGATATGCGCGCGCACGGTGTCCAGCGGCGCCTGCCAATCGATGCCCTGCGCCGTCGCGATGCGACACTGCCGACGCACCTCGCGCAGCAACTGCCGAGGGCTGCGCAGGCGGTGGTCGGCGGCGAGAAAATCGTCCCAGCCCGGTGGCTGTCGACGCACATGGGGCAGCAGGCCGTGGCGCGAGAACACCTCGATCGGGCCTCGGTGCCCAGCCTGTTCCAGGGACACCACGGCGTCGACCATGGTCAGCCCGGAACCGATGATCAGCACCGTCGCGCGCGGCTCGAGTTGGCTCATGGCCTGCACGTCCCACGGGTCGACTGCGGCGGCGTTCAAGCCGCTGGATTCGGTCTGCGGCGTGCGCGCCGCCGGGAACATGCCGGTCGCCAACACCGCCTGGGCACCGCGCAGTTGCTGGCCGTTATCCAGGGTCAGCAGCGTCGAGGCGGAGTCCACTTGCAGGTCGACCACTTCGGCGCGGACATGCTCGACGGTAGACGTCGACAGCGCCTTGGCCTCGGCCAAGCGTTGCTGCGCGTACAACCCGAACATCCCGCGCGGCGGGAACAGCTCGCTGATCGGCACATGCTGCTGGTCCGACTCCGGCCAGCCGCCGGCGCCGATGTAGTCGGTGAGCCATTGGGTCAGGTCGTCGGCGTTGTCCGGGTCGACACTCATGCGCGCCGCATTGCCGTTCAAGGTATGGCCCAGCTCGACCGCACTGTAGGCCTCGCCGCGGCCAAGTTCGGCGCGCGGTTCGATCACTAGGATCTGCCGCGAGCCGGGCAAGCGCAGCAGTTGCACGGCCAGCATCGTACCGCTCAGGCCGCCACCGATGATCAGGACATCGGCGTTGCGGATGGATTCAGTCATGCCTGTTCGCCTTTACTGTTTACCCAGATAGATGTCATGCAAATCGCCCCGCGCCAACAGTTCAGCGGCGCTGCCGCTCAAGACCACGCGGCCAGTATCCAGCACGTAGCCGTGGGACGCATAGTTGAGCGCGACGTTGATATTCTGCTCGGCGATCAGGAAGCTCACCTGCTGCTCGCGGTTGAGCTGCGCGACGATCTCGAATATCTCCTGCACGATCATAGGCGCCAAACCCATGGACGGCTCGTCGAGCAGTACCAAAGTAGGACGGGTCATCAACGCCCGGCCGATGGCGACCTTCGAGTACATGCACCATGCCCTGGCGCACCCGTTGGCTGGGGTCGACGCCGGCCAGGTCGTGGCCGGCGTATTCGATCACGCCACGGCTGACTTCGGCACGCTCGGCGCGCACCAGCCCGGAGATCGCCTTGAGCGTGGTGCTCTTGCCGGCGCCATTGGCGCCGAGCAGGGCGACGATCGCGCCCTTGGGCACGCTCAGCGACACCCCGGCCACGGCGAGGATCGCGCCATCGTAGATCACTTCGATGTCGTTGACCGTCAGCAGCGCGGCGTGTGCGGATTCACTGGCAGGTAGGCTCATGGTTTATTCATCTCCGGTGCAGGTGCGTGGCGTCAGGCCTTTTTCCTTGGCGAACGCGGCGGACTTTTCGTCGATCAGCGGGCGCAACAGCGCGCGGTCGGCGGCAATCCAGTCGCTGACCAGCGTCCAGTTGGCGCCGTCCCACTGCTGCACCCGCGCCGAGCCGCCGCCTTCGTGGTCACGGCACGACAACTTGAGGTTCTGCATCAGGCCCAGGTAGCCCATGGCCTTGAGGCGCGCGTCGTCGATATTCAGGTGCTCCAGGCCCCAGCGGCCTTCTTCGCCATTGAGCGGGCGCTGGCCGAATTTGACCTGGGCGGTGCGGATCGCTTCCACCGCCACGGCGGCGTTCACCAGGCCTGAGTTGTAGTAGACGCTGCCGAAGTTTTTCAGGTCCTTGAGGTCGCTGTGGCCCTTGTCGAGGACGTATTGCTTGAGGCGCTTGTGGATCTCGAAATCGGCGCCGGCCGGGTATGGGGTGAGCGCCAGGTAGCCTTTGGCAGCAGTGCCGGCAGGCAATACGTCTTCGCTGGAACTGGCCCAGATATCGCCGATGATATGGTCGACCGGGAAGCCAAAGCGTGCCGCGGTTTTCACCGCGACCGGCGTGGACACGCCCCACGTGCGCAGGAACACCCAGTCCGGGTTGGCCTGGCGCACCTGGCGCCATTGCGCGGACTGTTCGTTGCCCGGGTCGGCCACCGGAATCTGGATATTCTCGAAGCCGTACTGCTCGGCGAGCAGCTTCAGCGGGCCGAGGGTTTCGCGACCGTAGGCCGAGTCGTGGTAGACCGTGGCGATCTTTTTGCCCTTGAGTTTGTCGAAACCGCCTTCGCGCTGGGCGATGTAGTTCACCAGGCTCGACGCCTCGCTGTAGAAGGTCAGCATCACCGGGAAGTTGTACGGGAACACGGTGCCGTCGGTGGCTTCGGTGCGGCCGTAACCGAGGGTGATCAACGGGATCTTGTCCACCTCGGCGCGCTCGCTCAGGGCGTAGGCCGCCGGTGCGCCATTAGGCTGGTAGACCGCGACCGGCGCGCCATCCAGGCCGTTCTTGAAGCGCTCGTAGCACTCGATGCCCTTCTCTGCCGTCCATTCGGTCTCGCATTCCTGCCACACCAGTTTTACGCCATTGATGCCGCCTTCGACCTCGTTGATATAACGCAGGTAGTCGATCATCCCGGCCCACACCTGCACGCCGCTGGAGGCATAGGCGCCGACGCGGTAGGTGGCCAACGGAAAGAACTGCTGGTCGGCCGAAGCCACGGCCTGGGGCACTGCAGCGGCCAGGGTGGCCAGCGCGAAGGCGGCGCCGGCCAGGGAACGTTTCAAGGATGCACGCATGGGAGTTCTCATAGAGGTCAAAACCGTAGGGGCCACTGACGCAGCCGATCGCGAAAGTTGTGCAACAGGCGAATCAAGCCCTCGGGTTCCTTGATCAGGAACACGATGATCAGCACGCCAAAGATGATTTTCTGCAGGTTCTGCAATTGCCCCGCATCCACCGAACCGCCGAACAGCGCCTGCCCGGCATGGCTGAGGAAGATCGGCAGCAAGCTGATAAACGCCGCGCCGACGAAGTTGCCGGCGATGCTGCCCATGCCACCGATAATGATGATGAACAGAATCTGGAACGAGCGATTGATATCGAAGCTGCTCGCGCTGGCCGTGCCCAGGTAGGCGAAGGCCCACAGCGCGCCGGCGATGCCCAGGTAGAACGAGCTGACCGCAAACGCCAGGCGCTTGTAGCGCACCACCGGGATGCCGACCACGGCGGCGGCGGTGTCCATGTCGCGGATCGCCATCCAGTTGCGCCCCACCTGGCTGCGCACCAGGTTGACGGCGGTCCAGGTCAACAGCAGCACGGTCAGCAACGTCAGCCAGTAGCGGCCCAGCGGCGTGTTGAGGTCATAACCGAACAACGCCAGCTTCGGCGCGGAGATGGTGCCGGACGAGCCGTAGTTGTAGAACCAGGGGAATTTGACGAACAGCCACTCGAGGAAAAACTGCGCGGCCAGGGTGGTGACCATCAGGTAGAAGCCCTTGATCCGCGAGCTGGGCAGGCCGAACAGCAAACCGACCAGCGCGCTGATAATGCCGCCGCCGAGCAACGCCACCGGCAAGCCCAGCTCCGGCAGGCGCAGCAGAAAGCCGTAGGTGGCAAACGCACCGACCGCCATGAAGCCGGCCGCGCCCACCGAGGTCTGCCCGGTGTAGCCGGTCAACAGGTTCAGGCCCAGCCCGGCCAGGGACAGCACCAGGAACGGGATCAGGATCGCATTGAGCCAATAATCATTGCCCCACAGCGGCACCACGACAAACGCCAGCGCCAACAGGCCGAGCAGGCCCCAAGGCACACGCCGCTGAATCAGCCGCAATGGCGCGGTTTCTTGCACAACAGGGATCGACATGGTTTCAGACTCGCTCGATGGCACGCTCGCCGAACAGGCCGGCGGGGCGGATATACAGGAAGGCCAGGGCCAGGGCGTAGGCGAACCACGGCGTGATGCCGCCGCCGAGCAGTGGGCCGATATACACCTCGGCAAGGTTCTCCGCCGCGCCGACAATCAGCCCGCCGACAATCGCCCCGCCAATCGAGGTAAAGCCGCCGATGATCAACACCGGCAAGGCCTTGAGCACCACCAGCGACAATGAAAACTGCACGCCCTGACGCGCGCCCCACAGCAGCCCGGCCACCAGCCCGACGGTCCCGGCCACCGCCCAGACGATCTGCCAGATACGGTTGAGGTTGATGCCGATGGACAGCGCCGCCGTGGTGTCATCCGCCACGGCGCGCAACGACACGCCGATGCGGGTCTTGTTGAACAGCAGCGCCAGCACCGTCACCAGCACCACCGCGGCTGCGGCGGCGATCAGGTCGAACTGGCTGAGCATCAGCGGCCCGACGAACAGCGGCACGTCGTCGATGCCCAAGTCCAGCGCACGCACCTGCGAGCCCATCAAGCCCTGGGCCAGGCCCTCGACAATGAACGACAAGCCCAGGGTGGCCATGAACAGGGTGATCTGCGAACGGTTCACCAGCGGGCGCAGAACCAGGCGTTCGATGAGCAAGGCGCCGACGATCATCACCACCACCGTCAGCAACAGCGCCAGGGCAAACGGCACGCCCTGCTCGTGCAGGCTGACGAAGGTCAGGGCGGCAAACAGCAGCATCGAGCCCTGGGCGAAATTGAACACGCCGCTGGCCTTGTAGATCAGCACGAAGCCGATGGCGACCAGCGAGTACAGGGTTCCGGCGAGCAGGCCGCCGAGCAGGGTTTCAAAAAAGAACGTCATCAGTGGACCACTCCCAGGTACGCCGCGATCACGTCGGGGTTGGCCTGCACTTGCGCAGGGGTGCCGTCGCCGACCTTGCGCCCGTAGTCGAGCACCACCACATGGTCGGACAGGCCCATGACCACGCCCATGTCGTGTTCGATCAACACCACGGTGGTGCCGAGGTCGCGGTTCACATCGGCGACAAAGCGCGCCATTTCCTGTTTCTCCTCGGCGTTCATCCCGGCCATGGGCTCATCCAGCAGGAGCAGGCTGGGCCCAGCGATCAGCGCCCGGCCCAGTTCCACGCGTTTCTGCAGGCCGTAGGACAAGTTGCCGACCGGCACATCACGGTGGGCCTGCAACTCAAGAAACTCGAGAATGCCCTGGGCACGCCGGCGGAACGCCTCGGCCTCGCGCCGTGCGCGGGGCAAGCCGAGGGCCTGTTCGATAAAGCGGGTGCCCATATGCCGCGACAGGCCGGTGAGGATGTTGTCGAGCACGCTCATCTTTTTGAACAGCGCGTTGTTCTGGAAGGTCCGCCCAATGCCGCGACGCGCGGCGCCCAAGGGGTCGATACGGTGGAAGTGCTGCTGCTCGAACACGATCTCGCCGGCATCGAAGCGATACACGCCGTTGAGCACATTGAGCAGCGAACTCTTGCCGGCGCCGTTGGGGCCGATCAGCGCGCAGATTTCGCCGCGCTGGACATCGAAGGACAGCGCGTTGATCGCCTTGACCCCTTTGAACGACAGCGAGATATCCCGCACCTGGAGAATGGCTTGGCTCATGCGATGTCCCGTTTGAATTCAGCCAGCCACACCGGCTCGACAACGGACTTGCCCGTGCTGGGTGGCTGCCAGATAGAGGCCAGGCGTTGAAAGCCCAGCAGTTTGCGCACGCGGTTTTTCAGCAGACGGCGCAGGCCGCTGTGCGGCTGGGCGATGGCCCACTCACACAGGCGTCGGCGCCAGGTGCCGTGGGGCGCCAGGCGGCTTTCGATGTCGTCGGCCAAGTGCTGCAGGCGCGCGGGTGACAACAGCAAGCCGGTGGGCGCGGCTTCGCCGCGATCACGCCGGGCCGATGCCAGGCTTTCCGGGAAGGCCAGACCGTGACCGCTGTTCAGCCATTGCGCCAGCAGTACCGCCAGGCCGCCTTGCCAGTGAGTGCCCTCCTCGCTCCACAGCACGCTCTCGCCGGCCGGCTGCCACCAGCGGCTGAGGTGCCGGGCCGGGTCGGTCGCACCAAGCACTTGGGCGAAATCCACCAGGTTGGCCGACTGCCAGTGCCGCTGCTGCTGACGCCCCTGCACGTAGGAATGGCTCGGGCGAATGCGCCAGAGTTGTTGGCGCAGCGCCTCGGGCTCCAAGTCATCGGCCAGGGTCAGTACCTGGCCGCCGACCGATTGGGCGGCCAGCGCCAGCAATAACAGGTTGGGCTCGAAAGCCCCGCTGAGCGCCAGTTGCGATTGTTCACTGAACCCGTGCTGGCGCAAGCCATCGGCCAGGCGCTCGACATCGCGCAACACATCGATCCAGCGCCAGGCATACCACTGGCCCTGGCGCTTGTGGCGCAGGGCGGTGTGCAGCGGCGTGATCTGTGCCCAATGGCGCAGTTGTTCCAGGGCCGTGGGCAGCTGACCGAGCAACTCGGCCGGCCATTCCAGAGCCGGCGGAGGTTTGAGTACATGCACGCTCATAGGGGTGATGCTCCTATTGGGTGGGTAAGCGTGCGGTGGTCCGCTGGCTGAATGAGGATTGAACGGAAAGTCGATAGCGTTGATATAAAGGCTAAGCAGGAACCATGCCGATATAAAACGCCGCATAACCCAGGCGTTCATCAACAGTTATGAAGCTGACACAGCACAAAGTGCTTCTTCGCTGTTGCTGGAGCAACAGCGAATACCCTGCCGAGCGGGGTCGGAATTGATAAGTGAGCGGCATTCAAACATGTGTTCCGAATAACCATTTTCGCTATTAGAAACGATCACGTTATACCTGTCATTTTTGACAGTAGATATTGTATTGCCCGCTTAATAGACTCAAGCCGAACCCACGTCACAACAAAGGAGAGCCGCTTATGAGCAGCTCGAATAAAACCAAGCCAAAAGCCACTTCAGGCACAGCCAGTGCAATAGTGAATGACGACGAGGACTTTAACAGTTTCGAGGGCACACGCTTCTATTTCTATCTGGATGAAAAAACAAACAGATGGTATATCTCAGGCGCAAGCGATGAAGACCATCTTGGTCAATATCAATATATTTCGCTGTGGTTGCCTAACGAGGGTGACGTTGTAAAAAAAACCTACGCAATCGTTGACGACCATGGTGCGCAGGGGAAAGCCAATGCGTCATGGACAAAAGCAACTTCCTCGTCATTTCGCCCTTACACCGCCATCAGCGGAAGTGTGACGGTCACGCTGAACAGCACCCTGCAGACAGTGGAGTCAACCTTCGAGTTTGCAGCACAAAGCGGTTCAAAAACAGTCTCTCTTACCCAGGGCGAGATGAAACTCCAAGGATTTACCGAGGAC
>LNAP01001703.1_pt1 | contig 33310 bp, 29 predicted proteins | sample 602601 | NCBI WGS metagenome assembly LNAP01 (sample SAMN02440304, study PRJNA202911) | soil metagenome | biome: Subtropical and temperate rainforests or woodlands; isolation source: soil samples (1 kg each in a 20% v/v slurry with milli Q water) were... ...
GGATTCTCTTTTTGCCTATTTTGTCGTGGCTGCACACACTCCGCCGTTGCTTCTCGCCAGCCGTTTTACAACCTAATTGATTCGTTCAGCAAGCCCTAAGTAGCAGTCCACATAATTTCCGGCAAGCTTCGATTCAAATTGAACTGCATAGGTTTCCTTCGTAAAGTTCGGGTGCTTGCCGCGAATTACTCGGATGTCGTAGACATTTTCAAAAGAAATACTTTCTGTAGCCGTTTTGTTGCCATTCAAACTTTTAACCATTGAACGTCGCCTCACTTGGTAGAGTTAAAGCTGCGTGAATGTAATAACTGCTTTGAACACCCACGACAACCTTGCCCATACTAAAGAGAATCTCTTGCGCAATGTCTTGAAATGTAACTTCTGCGACCCCCGAAATGATAATGAAAGGAAGAATTTCACCATGTCGACCCCTGACACTCAATATGCATCCTCCAAAACTCTACATGCCTCTGCACATCTGAATTAATACGATACACCGAAGGGTCACTCTACTTTGCTGATATATTTGAAATGGCTAAGTGGAAGTTGTGGAATCTGTGGAATCTGTGGTCTTGTCGATTCTGACCATAATGGGGAAGATTTCATAGGAGGATTACTTTAGGATGCAAGAAAGGCTTAATCTGGAAACGGACAAATTCTGGTTGGGGCGAATCTCTGAAATCGAATTTTGATCTTGATTTGCAAACTTTCTGCTTTGCGCATTATCCTTCTGTTTATTATGTTAGTTCTCACAGAATGACTGTTGAAATTAATTTTCCATTTCAACAAACTGAAAAATCTACTGCTGAATCGTTTTGAAAAAGGTGTTCTAAATCAAAATGAGTAATAAAATAATCAGCACATAAAAATAAGGTACCTATTTTCAGCACCTTATCAAACCCACTATTCCAGATCTTCGAAGATCTGCTTATATCGCTCTACGATCAAACGGATTTCAGGAGCACTACTCATGAATTCGACGTCTAGATGGTCAAAGAGTAACTTCACCTCGAAGATGGCGATGTCGATTGGAACGCCTCGCTCGGTAAACCAGCTTTCCATTTCAGTGAACATACTGTCGATGAGTTCGAGCTGTGCTTGGTTGAAAGACCAAGGAGCAAGGTCATAAAACCCCTCTGTCGGAGGGATCTCCGGCATAATAGGCTTAGCCCAAGGATATTTCTCATATAATGATTGCTCAGATAACATTTTTATCACTCCTTCCCTTAAATACTGGAAATTTACGTTCGTCAACTATAACTTGGAACTAGAAATAAGTGAAGGAAAAAGAAGATGCCGATTTTCTCGACATCTTCCGAATAGACCCATTGCTATTTTATTTAGAAATACCGACTTACTGGAAGGAATCCAAGACTGACACGTTACCGACCACATAATCTGTATACTTCGAGCCTCCGAAGTCGCCCTTGGAGCTGTCGAATACCATCCCGACATTCCCGACTTTGTAGCTGAGCTTCGTGTGACCTGTGAAGCCTTTGCTGAAGAATTGGTTCTTGTCGCCAGCGACTTCAAGCTCTGGGATTTGCATCGGTACTTTGTCGACATACATGTGGCTTGGGAGTTGGAATATCGTGGTATATTCTCGAACGATCAATATGGTCGAGTCCTCACGATACCAACCTGAACCGACTTTCAGGTCGTTCGAACCCCTGATCGCATTACCGAGGTCGGCTACTGCTTGTTCTGTGAGTTTATCACCGCTGCCGCTCTCGAAGGTATTGAAGATGTTGTCGTTACCAAGTATGTGCATCCGAGTAAGAGCGTCCTTCAATTCTTGTGGTAGGCTATTCAGGTCGCGGTTACCGTTGACTCCGATCAGCTTACCGCCTCTGATCTCTAGAGCGTACGTGGTAACATCAGATTCCTTTTCGATAGCCGTTAGCTTCGCTGATTGACCGCCGTACTCCTTGGAGTCAATTACCAAGTTGCCGTTAGTATCGAAGGCTACTTGCCATTTGCCAGTGGTCGCGTCCTTGGTGGCGTACTCGGTCAAGTATTTGTCATTGATTGAGTCGGTAGAATACGAGCTTGCCGGATTCCAAGCGTTCTTTAAGGCTGAACTGCCAATGTCGAGAGCGAAAGTTTTTAGTTCAAGGTCGCCCTTAACTTCAAAGTTCGTAGTGATGGCAGACCCCTTATAAAGGACTTCCTTACTTCCGGCATTTAACTTCTTGGCTAAGGCTTTTGCGTTGGTATCGGTCGCTACTGAAGTGCCTGTTACGGTTGGCTTCACGTCTACATTGAAGTACTGCGCTAAATTGTAGCTGATTGGTCGAATTTCTCTAAGCTTGTCGCCCGCGGCGAAGGCTACACTGGTATTTCCTGATTTGTCGTCATAGGCGTAAAGGACTTCTGGATTGATTTTCAGAATATCTTTGCCTTGGTTGGCTTGCCAAAACATACCGTTGGCTGACTCAGAAGCATCGGCGAAGGACTTAAGTGTCGGGCTAGCCTTCGGGATGTAACGGTTGAAGCTTATTGTCGTGTCGTAGTCAGCGGTACTGTAGTTACTTGTCGCTGTTCCCGTCCATGTGTAGTCCTCGTAGTGCCAGTGACCTCCAAACATCGTGGAGTGGTAGTACGACTTTCTTGTTCGGGTCTCACTGTATCCGAAAGGATCGTTGTTGCTGTTTACCCCATATTGGAACATGAAATTCTTATCGACTACCGGCTTATTCTCCGCTCCACCCTTGCTCGTAGAATCAATTCTACCATCGAATAGGTTGAAGTCGTTCAGCCAAGAAGCAAGTTTTACGTTCCCAACACTCTTGTTGTCTCGGATGGCTAGAATGTCGCCAGCCAAGTTGAACGATGCGGAAGTGCTGTACGGCGAAATCGATTTGTATGGAGTGTCTTCAATTAACTTAGCCTTGCTTAATGCCCAAGGTGTGTTGCTTAAGTCGGGATCTACCAAACTAAAACCGATGCTTCCGGATGGTGATAGACTTGGATTCCTAAAGGTCTCGCTCGGTAAGGTTAAAGAGAATTTCGCCTTGTTGGTGTCGTTTTTGGAGATGTTGTCCCAATATTGAGAGAGCTTCCACTGAGGAACAACTTTGTTCGTGGTGATTGGCTCTCCTGGGAAGTCTTCTCTGGCTCTGACGAACAAAGTGATTTGAGCGTTGGAGAAATCGTTTGTGCCTTCGTATTTGTTTTCTACCGATGAAGCCCCGGATGTAACTTCTCCACCCAAATACTTATTCAAATCAAGCGGGAGCGGTGTATCGTATCCAAACTTAATTTCCCAAGTGTTTGAGCCATTGGAAGAAGGAACAGGAATCGTTAAATCTTCACCGATAGCATCCTTAGTTAGCTGTAGCTTGTTGATGTTCTCATCGTCTTTCTTATCGATCAATGAGAATTTGGCATTATCGTCAGGGATGATCTCGTAGGTCTTGCCATTATGATCTACAGCCATGCTTCCTGTTATTAACTTATCGGATTCTTTATCAAGATCGAGAACCCCCAAATATCTATTGCTCTCTTCCGCCCAACCTTTGACTGGTACTGTAAACGACTCGTTGGTTGGATTACCATTCTTGTCGACTACTGTTACATTCAACTGGGCTTCGATTGCTGGTGTATTGGCTATATCGTTATCTCCGTAACCAATCCACGGTTGGAACCCCCAACCACCGAATCCGTTCACCGAAGCGTTCGATGACATAGGTATGACTGATGTTACCGGCTTTAAGGTTCTGGTGTAGAGGTCCCGGGCATAGGTACGGAACGAGAAAGGCAGATTGCCGTTGGACTTGTATGGTTCCATCTCGCCTTGGGCTGCGGATGTCGCTCCGCCCTTTGATACGGCTTCGAACTCACGATTGGCGGTCAACCCCTGGACTACCGTATCGGTCGGACGAGCCGTTTGTCTTGTCCAGAGATACCATTCTGTCGCGTTGTGCATCGGGATGAAGGCGTAGTCTCGGTTGAGTGGACTCTGGTTGTCCTTGACGCTGATTCCGACTACTGTTTGGGTGAAAAAGACCAGTTCGTTCTTCTTGAATTTTTCACGCATCATTTGCTCGAATCCGGCAAATTCTTCGTCACTCATACTGCCTTTGGACTTGATTAAGTCCATATACCCCAAGAACATCATACTGCCGATGATTTGGGCATCGAGCTGCTGACCTGCATCCTCGCTACCGTGGCGGAGGATGTACGCTTCGATCATTCCTTTTAGTGAGTCTCCGATTACCTTTTCGTTGCCTTCACCTGATAGGGAACGGTTCGGATCGGATGGGTCGATGTTGTAAAGGGCATCGGCAATGATCTTCTCGAAATAGTTGATATTGTTTGTTTTGGCGATTGCTTTGTCGGCGTAATCTAAGGTGCGGTTCATCAGTTCTTCATGGCTTTGTCCATTCGGGTGGTCTGGGTAGAGTGGGTTATTCCCGTAAAGCGTCTTGACTCCACTGCCACGTTCGAAGGTGATTAAGCCTGATCCATCCTTTCTCCATAAGGAGTCCGAAGTTTTGCTTGGTGCCATGTAAAACATCACGTCTTCGTAATCAAACTTGAAGTCGTCTTCGAGATCAGCCTTTGTCGAATCAGGGCTTAATACCCTTTTGCCATCGGATTTTACCTTGTTCGGGATGAATCCGAATTGGAGGACAGCTACTTTGTCGGAGGTCTGGAAAGTTCCTGCTGCTGTCGACGAATTGGCGTTGCCCGATGCAGGTTGGGTTCCACCTACGTTTGCGTCTGACTGCGCTGCGTTTACCCCTGACGGAGCGAAAAGCGGAGCTACCAATGCTACCGCCAATAAAAGACTCATCGCTGAAATTTTAGGTGAAGAAATTTTACGCTTCTTCATGTATAGCGTGAAGCTGACTGCTGCTGCGATTATCGAGAAGATAAACCCTACTACCAAATAAGGCAGATTGTCGCCTGTATGCGGAGTGCTTGCCGATCCGCCGAAAACTATACCTGCACCTAAGACGAGCTTTGTGATTGGGGAATCGGCTTCGATGAATACCGTTTCGACTTTACCTGTCTCGTTGTCTTTGATCATGAAGGACTCTCCTGGCATTACGGCGAAGGAGATTGGTTTGGTGCCTTCGTATTGATAAACGTCTACCTTCTTGGCATTGATGACGGAGAAGTTGAAAGGCTTGCCTTCCTTGCCGATTTCGAGAATATGTTTCGGCTTAATGGTGCCCTTGATGCCCCCTTTACCCCGATTTACTGAGAGGGAGTCGGATTCTAGCTTGATATCGGCGTACTTGGCGTTGGCGACTGATGCTTTGTATTCGCCGTCTGCGATACCTTGGATCGTGTTGCTATCAAGAGTTATGGTGTGAAAGCTGGATAACCCTGATCCATCGGATAGGACGATATCGGCTTCGGACCAATTCTTGCTTAGGTCGGTGTTAGCGTTTGTCGTCAGATTTACAGCAACGCTTCCGATTGTTACTTCATCTTCGAAGATGATCGGCAATGTTACAACTCCTTCCTGAATACCTGCAACTACCGAAGCAGGGAGTTCGACCTCGGCATTGCCGTTGATACCATCCTTGGCGATTTTACCTTTGGAAGAAACGAGGAATTTCCACGTCAGTTTGTCGCTGTCGAGCCAGATCATTCCGTTGTTATCGGAAGTGGCGTTTAAGGAGCCTTTGCCTTGCAATAGCTTGATGTCGACTGGCGTCTGCTTTAACGGAGTGCCAGATTCGGATTTTAGGAGTAAGCCTACTTTGTTCGGGTTAGTCATCAATGTCGCGGCTATCGGGTGGAGCTTGGTTGCGATCAGTTCTTGGAACACCTTTTCGTCATTTACCCCTTCATAATAAACGAAGGGATCAATGCTGAACTTGAAGTGGGTGTTTACCTTGACGTTGATACCGTTGAAATCTAGTTGCTCGATGATGCCGTCTGCCTTCTTCAACACAAAGGCGAACTGGTCTCCAAGTTTGTAGCCTGGGTGATCGAAGATCAGGCTGTACTTGCCATTAGCGAAATTCTGACTAATTGCCTGTGGTGGAGCTTACCAGTTTGTTGGTCGGTACATCCCAAAGTTCCACTGTAAACTGCGGGATGTAGGTGTCTTGGTCGGCAGGGTAGTAGACCTCTACGTGCAGACCGTCCGTTACTGTTCGGGCTGTGTTGTCCGTTGCCACTGTGGTGGTAGTGGTATCTGTGGCATCTGTGGGTTGAACGGTCTGATTGGGTAGAATGGGTAGATTGCCCTCGGCGGTGTTGGCTTGATCTACTTCATTGGACAAATTTACCTCTGTTGCTTGATTCTCGCTTTGGACAACTTCGGGCGACTCGACTTGGTTCGTCTCGGCTTCGCTGTTCTCGACTTGACCGTTGTCGGCTGCGAAGGCTGTGGCTGATAATAGCGTGGCGAGTAGAACGAGTGAGACTATGGTGCAGAATAACCTTTTCATCCTTCTTTCCTCCCTTGAACTGTTCTTCTTTTGCTGAACTGTAGTGTTTGACAGTCTTGGCTTGTATTTATAAAGTAGGTGCGTTGCCATGTGTAGAAATTGAACGATTGTCTTGAAAAATCTTCACAAAATAAAAAGACGATGCCGTTTAAGACACCGTCTTGGATTTAGAGAGATTATTACCGAATGATCGTTCCATCAGTAGGCTGCGAGATGACATATGAACCGTTAGCAATCGCGTTGGATACATCTACTTGCCTAAATGAACTAGATGCCGTTTCCCACCATTTCCCATCAAACTGGATCAATACTTCCGCATGGTTCGAACCGCCAATGATCATGGTGTTGAATCCTAAGCTATCGAAAACTGCAGAGTACGTTTGAGCAATTGGATCGCAATCGATTCTTTCAAGAAAAAGTGCGTCATAGATAGAGCGTGGAGTGCCATCAAGTGGATCTTTCTTACCCCTAAGCAGGTCAATTGCAATTGAGGATGCTTTACTGGCTTTAATGACCTCTGCTTTGCTGACTCCTGCACTTACTAAATCGCCAATTGTACCTTCTGCAAGTTTTAGACCTACATTACGATCTGAACGGTCCCTTCTATCTCCCGACCATCTCTCACCTTCGAGAAACAACTCATAATACTCGTTATTATCGCCACCAAACACAACATCATCGAAACCCTTTAGGGCTTCATCAACGATCTTCATCGACTGATCATATTCCTTTTGATTCGAGACCCCGTAGTGATGTTTACCATACTTTACGGTAATCCCGTTTACGACCTGAAGCTTGCCGGATTCTTTGGCACTTTCGATGTAGGCTGTCATTGTAGTGCCATCCCATTTTACAGTTCCGCCGAGAGCTTCGCTGACAAAACGAAGCGGAACCATCGTGTTGCCATTGACCGATTGCGCCTTAGCAGTTAGCTGTACTTGATTACCATTGATATAGGCTTGGTCGCTGTTAATCGTAAGCATGATTTCGGTGTCGCCCTTTGTTGCTGTTACCGTTCTAGTTTCATTGTGCCATTTAATCTCGGCTCCCAACTTCTCGAAGATCGCTCTCAATGGAACCATTGTGCTGCCATCAATGATCACTGCGGATTGTGGGAAAAATTGCTTTGCCCCATCAATGAACACTGAGACTTCATTTTCGGTTAAAGAAGCGATGAGTCCTTGACCTTTCTTACTAACTGGCGGTGACGTAGCATTGTACTGGGTAGTCGTCATTCCCAGTTTGCTTTTGATTCTTCCTATGGACTCAATTATCGATACGTTCTTGCCTCGGAGTGTCATCAATCCGTCACCGCCGTTAGCTGTAACGACTCTTTCTGTTTCTAGGATCGCTTTCTTTAACTCCTCAGTAAACTTAAAACCATTATCGCCGAAAAGCCTCTTCTCTATTGTGTTTAACTGATCCATTATGGCGGTCAATCTCTTTACACTCCAACCGTTTTCCTGCATTACCTTTACCGCTAGATTCAGATTTGAGATGAGAGCTTGTTCATCTTCAATATTGACTTCAACCTGTTGTATGGCTGTGGTGGTGATGGTGGGATTTATTGATGCATAAGCGTCAACCCCTCCAAGAGCTATACTGGTAAGTAAAGCCGAACTGATCAACATACCTTTGATTACAAAACTGAATACTCGCTTAGGCTTGCTGTGTCTTGTATACGTTGTTGTCATGTGTACCTGGGTATCCTCATTTATATAGACTCCCATTGATCTGTCCTCCTTCGTTATAAAATAACTGACGTGTATTGTGTAATATAGCTTGCAAAACTTGTCTTGAAGTTTCAGGTATTTCAGATTCATTAGAACTAGAATCACCCAACAACTCATGGGGCGAGACGTTAGTCAAAATATTTAAGGCAACTCCACCTAGTGCAGGATATAAAAGGACAGGGAAATTTAACCCTACAATAAAGTAAAAATATTACAAATTAATTTTTGAGTTAAGAAAATCATATTTGTCACATAGTGGTCGCACAATTCTTAAGTGCGATTTTTTTGTGTGTTTTTCAGGACATAAACTACTTTGATATTAAAAAAAACCAAATGATGCATCTGCTTCAAGAGATTTGGAAATGTATGCGGAGTTCAAACTCCACACTTTTCAGAAATGGAGTGATCTGCATGCAGGAAGTGAAGAAAGAACAAGATCTTCGAGTAGTTGAAAGGCAGTTTGTAGGGGATCAGAAGTTAGAGTCACTATTATTTCTTTGGTTGAAAAAACAGATGGATGGTGAGCAAGAATGATATATAATGTCCTTGATAACAACGGTTTAGGTGATCCCTCGAACGGGGGAACTGCAGTGAAGGTAGCCACTTATGTTCGTGTCTCAACAGTATTTGAGGAGCAAGACTCCTCGCTTATCAATCAGGAAGAGGGGTTGATCGACTACATTCGTAGAAATGGTTGGGTACTATATGACACCTACAGCGAAAGACAGTCTAGCTTCAAAGCTAGATCTGAATTTAAACAATTGATTAAAGATGCGATGGATAAAAAATTTCAAATCATACTTGTTAAATCTCTCAGTCGATTCGGTCGCAGTGCCGGTGAACTAAACACCATAATTCCTAAGTTAGTTGAAAGAGGGATACGCTTCATAGCAATATCAGAAAGTATAGACACTGAGAATCATGATTGGCAAAGTAAGATTGCTATGTACTCTATGGTTTATCAGATGTCAAGCCAAACAACTTCGGAGTGGATTAGACTAGCTGAACGTACTAGAGCTCGCCGTGGTGAGTTCACAGGATCTTTTACCCCTTATGGATATCAGAAAGTTGATAAAAAGCTCGTACTAGCTGATGACGATACACCAAACATTGTTCAGCGTATCTTTGACCAGTATCAAGAAGGTATCCTGGGGATGCAAGCCATCGCCAATCAATTAAATGACGAGAAAATACCTACACCAGCTCATACTCAAGGTCGCAAGAATTCAAGTCAATACTGGTGTCAAAGTACAATTGAGTATATTTTGAGAAACCCTACATATGTAGGAGATCTGGTAGCGCAAAAAGAACAAGCTGCCACTTTAGGAAGCACGAAACGCAAAAAGAAAAATAAAGAAGATCAGGTTATCGCTGAGAACAATCATCCAATGCTGATCTCCAGAGAGCAATTTCAAGCTGTACAAAATTTGCTTTACCGGAGAGGTCGCAAGAAAACATGTGGTATGCCAAATCTATTTACACATCTACTCTATTGTGCAGATTGTGGCTCTGGTATGCACTGTGTCAAACGCTCTTATGGAAAAACTCATTACATGTGTGGAAATTACAAACTTAGAGGTAAGAACTACTGTTCTCGACACTCCGTATATGAAGCTCATTTGGAAGAACTCATCCTGAGCGATATCAGAAAGTTAATGGGTGAACACATTGATACCAAATCCTTCACAAAAAAGTTGCAAAAAGAAGCCGAAAGTGAGAAAAGGTCAACTACAAAAGAAACCTTGAATCTCAAGAAAAAAATCGAACAGGTTGAAAACCGCAAAAATTCTGCTGAGGATAAATGGTTAGATGGTGAAATGACCAAAGAAAAATATCACGAAATCCTTGAACGCTGTGAACGAGATTTATCTAACTATCGACAAAGGATCGCAGATCTTTCCAAGGAAGAAGAAGTTAACAAACCGAAACTTCCTGACATCGCAAAATTAACATCATTTGAAAAACTAGATCGAGAGCTTCTGCTCATGTTAATAAAACGAATTGAAATCAAAGAAGACGGTGATGTAAAGGTCATTTACAATTTCACCGTCTAAAAGAAAATTCAGAAATTGAAGGCGAGAATAAAGACGACCAATCCATCCTCGCCTTCTATAAAAGATCTGCTCTATATGTTGACACTACACACTCAACATGCACCGTATGCGGGAACATGTCCACCGGCTGCACCTCGACCGTGCGGTAGCCGCCGTCCTCGAGCACGCGCAGGTCGCGCGCAAGTGTCGATGCGACGTAGACGACGCGGCGCGGCTGCAGCTCGAGGATCGTCGCCAGCAGCGACGGCTCGCAGCCCTTGCGGGGCGGGTCCACCACGATCACGTCGGGCTTCACGCCCTGACGTTGCCATGCCGGGAGGACCTCCTCCGCCCGGCCTGTCTCGAAATGCACGTTGCGAATGCCGTTCAACTCGGCATTCTTGCGTGCATCCGCTATCGCTTCCTCGACGATCTCAACCCCGTACACCTGTTCCGCCCGCTTCGCGAGGAACAAGGAGATGGTGCCGATGCCGCAGTAGGCATCGACGACAGTTTCGCCGCCGCTCAGTCCGGCGTACTCCAGGGCTTTCCCGTACAGCACTTCCGTTTGTACGGGATTGACTTGAAAGAATGAGCGCGGGGAGATCGCGAACTTCACATCCCCGATATAGTCGTGGATGACCTCGCTCCCCCAAAGCACTTGTGTCACATCACCGAAGATGACGTTAGTCCGCTTCGTGTTGATATTTTGGCAGATGCTCCGCACGCCCGGAAGAGCGGCACGAATGCCCTCCACCCACTCATTCACATTCACGATCTTCTCACCGTTCGTGATCAGCACAACCATGATATCGCCAGTGCGAAAGCCGACCTTCACAACCACATGACGCAGCAGCCCTTGATGGGTTTTCTCGTTGTAGGCGGTAATGCCTAATCGCCGTCCGATCTCTTTTACCCTCGCCACGATCTCATCGTTATGCTCATGTTGAATAAGACATTTCTCCATATCGATAATGCGGTGGCTGCCTTGGGCATAGAACCCGCCAATCAACCCGCCTTCTTCTTCGCCAAAGGGTACCTGAGCTTTGTTGCGATAACGCCAGGGATCCTGCATACCCAACGTAGGGTGCACGACGACACCATCTGCCAAAAAACAATCGGTAGAACCGGCTTTTTTAGGATCGTCCTCACTATCAAGTCCCAGGTTATCGAGGTTATCGAGGTTTCCGGGGTTTCCCGGATTTACGGAGTCTCCAGAGTTTCCATGGTCTCCGGCATTCCCCGTATTTCCACGTTCGCCAGTTTCATCCGGCCTGCCGCTCCCCCGCACCTTCAGCTTCCCAATCCGCTCAAGGTTGTCCACCACCAACTGCCGCTTCGTCTTCAACTGCGCCTCATAACTCAGATGCTGCAGCTGACAGCCGCCGCACTGCTCGTATATGCCGCACGCCGGCTGGACGCGCTCAGGGCTTGCCTCTAGCACCTGAAGAAGCTTGGCGTGGCCATACTGCTTCTTCAAGTGCTCGACCTTAACCAAAGCCCGCTCTCCCGGCAGCGCGCCGCCAACAAAAAGGGTAAAGCCGTTCACACGGCCTGCCCCCTCCCCCTCATGGCTGATCCCCACGATTTCAGCCTCGTATGTGCCGTTCAACGCAACCGGCAGGCTGCCCAAAGCCGCGCCTTTTCCCGTTCCTGCAGTCACAGCGGCTGCCGCTCCCGCCCCTGAAGCCGCCGACTGCCGCCGCTCACTCTGCGGTCGGCCCTCTGCGGCGCGACGCCCCTGTTGTCCGGCGCTCCTGCCTGATAACTGTTTGCGCTTCCCTTTTGCCTTCATTTCTACATTCTACTCGCTTTCACAAACAAATCTGGATGGACTACTCACGTTTCGTTTCGATCTAACGATTTTTCCACAATCAGGCCCGCATTCTTCTCCGCTTCCCGACTTTTACATCCTGCTCCTCATCCCCATGCCCACTAGCCCCGCCGCCATACCCTTTCAAATGCAGAGGCTTGGTAAACGTCTCCAGCAAGTTTTTCTTATAAATCGACTGCCCGGATTCGTCCACAAAGATCTGCAGATGACTCTTCAGGTTCGTCACCACGCACGGCAGCGTCCCGCCGAATTCACCGTCGAGGTTCAGCTGCACATAGTCCGGGGAGCTAACCTCGATCCTTTTCGTCTGAAAATAGATCACATTCGGATCATTGAAATGCTCGCCGCGGAGCGCTAATGAAACAACTCTAATAAATTCGGCGAGGTTGCATTTCCTCAGAATAAATACATCGAACAGTCCATCATTCAAGCTCGCGTCCGGGGACAGCTTCTCAAAGCCGCCGACGGAGTTGCTGTTTGCGATGAAGAACATCATGACTTCCTCATGCAGATCGAGTTCATCCGTCTTTACAAGCAGCTCAATCGGTCTCAGCCGCGGCAGCTTCTCGAGCCCCTTCACATAGTAGGCAAGCTGTCCGATCATCGTTTTCAGCTTACTCGGCACCTCGTAGGTCAACTCGGTCATCGAACCTCCGCCGGCGACGTTAATGAAATAGCGATTGTTCAATTTTCCTACATCAATATCTCTAGAGTACTGCTGGATGATAATATCGCACGCATGCTCCCAGTTCTTAGGAATGTTGAGCGCCCGCGCAAAATCGTTCGTCGTCCCGAGAGGCAGGATGCCGAGCGGGGGGCGGTGGCTTTTCTCAGCCATGCCGTTAACAACCTCATACAGCGTTCCGTCTCCGCCTGCCGCAATAATCACATCGAAACCGCGCTCAACCGCATCCGCGGCGGCCATCGTTGCGTCTCCTTCGCCGATCGTCGAGTGCGTAGAGGTCTCCAGGCCTCCTCTTTCCAACCGTTGAAGAATTTCCGGCAGCCGTTTTCTCATTTCTTCCCGGCCTGAACTCGGATTATAAATCAGTCTTGCCCGTTTGACCATGAACCAATCACCTGTTTCCCTTCCATCCAAAAAGGCGCCAGCTGCCGCTCCATCCACTTTGCAATCAGCGGGCTGGGCAGCAGCGCCTGACCATTGTATCTGTATGCAAAGCCTTCCAACCGGGAAGGAATCACCTTCCTCGTGAAATAGCCCTCGCTCAAAAAAAGCGGCGCAATCAGCACGGCATGCTCCGGCTTATGCCTTAGCCACCATGCCATCTTCCGCTTTACCTGATCCGGCAGCAGCATTGCCGCATCAGCTTCGTCGAAGCCGCCGATCGCCTTAATCCTCGCGGCAAGCTTCTCCAAGCCTCTTCTCCACTGCAAGTGAAAGCCCTTCTCAACACTCCCGTGTCCTACAAGCAGCACGATCTCGCGCGATGGATCCTCCGATAGCGGCGAAATCTTTTCCGCCACCAGCTCGGCAATTTCCGGATCGTCATCGATCGGCGACAGCATATGGAGCCTCGCCCGTATCTCAAAAGGCGTCATATCCGTCTCCAGCTTCGGCTCGGGAATAACGCCCAAAGCGTAGCTGATCTCGTCAATATGCGTGCTTCCGGAAGAGACGAACAAGGGAATGACGATCATGTCCGTTACGCCCTGCGCCTCCAGGCTGTATATTCCGTCCTGAATCAGCCGACCTTCCACCAGCTCCAGATACGAGGCATAGACGGGTACACCTTCCGGCGCCGAAACCGACGCAACCGCCTCATCGACAAGCCTCACCCACTCCGAATCCCGAGATCCGTGGCTGATGACAAGAACTCCATACTTACTCATTCTTCCCCACCCGTTCCCCGAAAATCCATGTATTAACATGCTATCGAAAGAACCCGCTCCTGTCAATTCAACACGAAAAATCCCGCTTTACATAAAGTAAAGGAGGATTTTCATTGGACGCGCCAGGCCTTTCTGCCGCATATTTCCGCCACGCTCCTGATGCCAAGCCCCCTAACGGCCTAGCCGGTCCAGAGTCAGCACATACCCGTCATTGCCATAATTCAAACAGCGCTTCACTCTGGAGATGGTAGCCGTACTGGCTCCGGTTTCCGCTTCAATCTGGTTGTAGGTGCTGCCTTTGCGCAGCATCCGCGCCACTTCCAGACGTTGGGACAACGATTGGATTTCATTTACGGTACATAAATCATCGAAGAACACGTAGCATTCCTCTAGATCTTTTAATGTTAAAATCGCTTCAAAAAGCTGGTCGATCGCTTTATCGTTTAATTTTTTCAGCTGCATCCGTATCAACTCCTGGCAGAACGTTGTTGTTGGCTTCAAATAACAAGCTCTGTCTATACTTTCGACATCGTGATCTCAATTCCTTCCTTTAGGTTAGCAAAACGTTAAAATTTCTATGCGTTAAAGAGCTAAACCGTGATAAAAACACAGCTACCCGGGGCATCCGTCCAATCCATCGTTAGGCTGCTGACATAATCTGTAGTAGAAAATCTGAAAAAAAGGGTTGTGAAACCAGTGAGTACAAACAGACCAATCATAGGCAACGGACGCGAAGCGCAGATCAAGAGCTTCTCTGGCTATGGCGACGCGCAATTCGGAGCGCAGTATCCCGGGCTCGGCAGCAATGCATACTCTGATTTCGCTCAAGGCGGCGGTTTTCCCGCTCCATACGAAGGCGGAGTCCCCGCAGGCGGTGGCGGCGGTTCCTCAAGCTCCAACCTGCTAGGCGGGATTAATTTTAACCAGATCAAAGGCTTCGTCGATCGAATGGGCGGCATCGAAGGCATCGTAGGAACAATGGCCAAGATGCAAAAGCTGATGGCCACTCTTCAGCAGATGGCCCCTATGTTCAAGCTCATCATGAGCGGCATCGGAAGCAAAGCCAAGACGAATGAACTCGATTACGACGAGCTCCTTTACCGCAGAAAGCGCCGCAGAAAACGGGGATCGAACGCTTACAGAAAAAACGGCAGAGGCCAAAGCGTCCGCCGTCGGCGATGATCGCGCGTCTAAAAACCCGCCATCCCTCTTGAAGTGCAGCTTGCCAAGGATGGCGGGTTTTTCTTTCCCTCTCTCATCTCACCGTCTTCAACCGTTGGTAAAAATCGCAAGTCTCCTCGAGCCCCTGCGAGAGCGTATAAGTCGGCTTCCAGCCGAGGTACTCCAACGCTAACCGGTTATCCAACCGGCTGTGTTCAATGTCCCCCTGACGCCCATCGTTATAGACGGGAGCCATCGATACTCCAAATATCTCACACATCGTCCGATGCAGATCATTGATGCTCGTCTGCAGGTTCGTCCCGATATTAAGAACCGAGCGCCTCCCCTTCGTTAAAGCGGCTATATTGGCGGCGACCACATCCTTGACAAAAACGAAATCGCGAGTCTGCTCTCCGTCTCCGTAAATAACCGGAGGAATTCGTTTCAACCATCTATCGATAAAAATCGAAATGACCCCACCCTCGCCCATTGGGTCCTGCCGGGTTCCGTACACGTTGGCGTATCGAAAAATCGTATAATCGAGATCGAATAACTTCCCATACAGCTCCACATAATGTTCTCCCGTCAGCTTGGAAATTCCGTAGCAGGATTCCGGCCGGACAGGGTGGGTCTCCGTAATGCCCAGACTAATCGGGCTCCCGTATACCGCTGCGGAGGAGGCGTAAATCATTTTGCGGACGCCATGCTCCCTGCACTGCTCCAACAGCGCGATTGTACCCGTTATATTGACGCTTGCATCGAAAACGGGCTGCCGAATGGAAGCGCCTACATCGATTTGCGCGGCATGATGTACGACAACCTCCGGCTTGAATGCGGCAAAAGCTTCGGCTAATTTTGAGCCTGTAATGTCCATCTCATACAAAATCGCGTCCGGATGCGTGTGCTCCTTTTTTCCGGTACTGAAATTATCGACGATCGCCACTCGGTGGCCCGCTTCGATACAAGCTTCCACCACATGGGAAGCGATAAACCCGGCCCCGCCCGTTATCATAATATTCATGTCGAAATCCCCCCGTCCCCTTTCATGGAGCAGCGCACCGCCGCTTCACTTCAATTCAATTGCAGACCCCTGCGGAACGATTTGAATCCAAGTATGGCCGGGTATCAGCGGCACTTCTTTGCCATCGGCGAATGCGCGGATCATTCCGCTCTTGCGCTCCCATGTGACGGCCTGGGCTTTACCTTGCCGCAGAATATAGCCTTTTCCCGGACCGAATACATCGACATTGCGCCGGCCTTCTTTATCCAGAACGACATGCTTGCTCTCCAGCACCATCAGATTCGTGGCGGTGAGCTGCTTTCCGCTTTCCTTATCCGCATGCGCCTGCCCTTCCATGAAGCGTTTATACACTCCCGCCGCCGCATCATATTCATAGGTGACCTCGTAGCCGTGTATGTACGGGATTTTCACGCTTGTTGCAGACTGGCCCTTCAGCTCTGTTGCGCCCTGACCGGAATCGGGCTTGGCGAAGCTCAGCAGCGGACCGTTCCACTCCTTGCGGAACTTGCGCGCTTCAGCGCCCTGCGCCATTTTATCCACAGAGGTATACAAATTGTGCGGCGCTTTGCGTTCATTGGATCTCCAGTAGTAGGCATCGTCGCCATAAACCTGGTCCAAATGGGACAGCTTCCGTCCGGCCAACATATCCATCGCATCCTGGCTCCACCCGGCATGGACAATCACCGCGTCGAGCCCGTCGCCGATCTCGACGAAATACGGACGAATACTCCTTACCGGCCCGATGATCTTCGCAGGCCGGCTTTGAAATACGGCTGCAAAACGGGTGACTTCTCCTTCCGCCAAAATTTCATAGACGATATCCGCCTGATCCAGACCCGACTGCGGCCGCGCCTGCGGCGAGTTTTCCACCATGACCATGTAGGGGCGGCTCTTCACCGCCTCTGCGCTTGGCAGTCCTGTCAGCGGAAACGCAAAAGGCAGCTTCGCCTGCTCCGTCGCCACAGGCTGTACATCCTTCTCAGCCGTCGGAGGAGCCGATGGGCTGCCCGTCGGAACACCCGGGGAATCTCCCGAGCACCCGGCCACAGCAACGGCCAACCAGCACACGGCTAACCAAAACGGGAATCGGACTTTTTTTGCAACATCCGTTTTTCCATTTGTCATATTACACACCTCTCCATCAGTTCGTTCCGGAAGCTCCGCATCATCACTATCTTCTATCATTCGACCTTCATCCAATTTTTCCCTCCCTAAGGCGCAAATGTTGCTGATTTCACCCTCCGCGCGTATCTGATATAGTAAAGATAACCTGTTCATGGACAAAAGGAGATCCACCGCGATGCCATTGACGACCTCAGTACCGAATCATTCCCAGCCTGTCATCCTGTTCGACGGCGTGTGTAACCTTTGCAGCGGCGCCATACAATTCATCATTCGCCGCGACTCTCGCGGGCGGTTTCGCTTCGCCTCTCTGCAGTCCGCAGCCGGGCAGATGCTCATGCTGCAGCACAAGCTTTCCCCCCAACAGCTCGATACGATCATCCTGTTCGAGGGCGACCGATGTTATACACGCTCTGACGCCGTGCTGCAAATCGTCAAGCGGCTTGGCGGTTTATGGCCCCTGCTCTATGCCGGCATAGCCCTGCCCAGACCGCTTCGCGATGCCTTCTACCGATGGGTCGCCCGCAACCGCTACCGCTGGTTTGGCCGCAGGGATCAATGCATGCTGCCTGCTCCGGAGCTGCGCCGGCGCTTTTTGGATGAGGAATGAAGAGCGCGCTGGCCTGCCTGAGCGGAACGTTCTTCCTCATCATTGCGCACTCGCTGACTTACCCTTCTTCTAAATTAGCGCACTTCAGTTCCTCTATCACTCCCCATAATAAAAAAACTCTAACCAACGGGAACTTCCCGTCGATCAGAGCCCGCCAAATGAACAGCTTCCAACCCCTTACCCGAATTTCCAGCAGCTTAAGCTTAGCGTGCCCATTTGATAAATGCGGTGCAGCAGCTTCGCCTTTTTCGAGGAATCCGCAGCCCCCATACTGAGCAGCAGCGGGACAAAATGCTCCGGCGTAGGCACAGCCAACCGAGCGTGCGGCGCCCGCTCCATGAAATCGTGCAGCGCATCGAGATTCCATGTCTCCAGCTGCTCCGCCAGCCACTCGTCGAACTCCCTGGCCCATGTCTGCGGTTCGCCGTTCGACCAATCCAGCCTGCGCAGGTTGTGCACCGTTCCTCCGCTCCCTAGAATCAGCACGTCATCAGATCTTAAAGGGTCCAGCGCCTTGCCGATCCGGTAATGTTCCTCAGCGGTTAGTCGCGGATTGACAGAGAGCGCAACGACCGGAATATCCCGGTTGGGAGCGATGATGTGCAGCGGCGTCCACGAGCCATGGTCAAGCCCTCGCCGATCGTTCAGCTGGCATTCGATTCCTTCTGATTCAAACAGACGCTGTATGTCCAAACTGAGCGGCAGATCCCCTTTTGCAGGGTAAGTGATCCGGTACAGCTCCTCGGAAAATCCGCCAAAATCATAAATCGTCTCGTACTGCGGGACAGCGCTAATCTGCTGGACGCCGCTTTCCCAATGGGCGCTGAAAATCACAATCGCTCTTGGCCGCTTCGGCAGCACCGCCAGGAACTTGCCCAGAAACTCGGTATAAGCATGCTTCTCAATCGCCAGAGATGGCGCTCCATGCGCAATGAAAAAAGAAGGGAACAAACCATGACCCCCTAAATTCAGATTTAATTTCACATGTTAATGATAACTTACTTCGAGTGAAAATGCATAATCAGGATTTTGGATAACTCTGGAATGAAAATCTCAATCCTAGACAAACTAGTTAGAGGACCATCATGCAGGGAGGGAGAAAGAAATGCGGTCAGTTTGGAGTTTTTTGAACCAACATTGGCTTTCCGTAGTCCTGATTGCAGGCGGAATGACGGCTATCTGGTTTGTATTTAAGAATAAACACAAGTTCTTCGCAAGTCCTGACAACGACAAATAAACCATGCTGGTTAAGGCCGCAGCCCTTCAGCATGGTTTATTTGTATCCATTATCTCTTATCGCAGTGCCTTCATCGCAATGTCCGTACGGTAATGCTTTCCCTCGAAACGGATGCGGTCCGCGTTTGCGTAGGCTCTTTCCCGTGCTTCGGCAATCGTCCGGCCCATACCGGTAATGCCCAGCACGCGCCCGCCGTTCGTGACGACTTGTCCGTCCTGCAGAGCTGTACCCGCATGAAATACCAGCGCGTCCCGCACATCCTCAAGCCCCCTGATCGGCAGCCCCTTGGCATAGGAGCCGGGGTAGCCGCCCGACGCCACGATCACGCAAACGGCCGCTTCGTCGCTCCACTCGATCGGCTGATCAGCCAAAGTTCCGTTCACTACGGCGAGGAAAATATCCAATAAATCGGTCTTGAGCCGCGGTAAAATAACCTGTGTCTCCGGATCCCCGAAGCGCGCGTTAAACTCGATCGTTTTAGTTCCTTGCGGCGTCAGAATCAGTCCGGCGTACAAGACGCCCTTGAAAGGCCGACCTTCCTTCACCATCGCTTCCGCCGTCGGCTTCACGATTGTCTCAATCGCTTCCTGCACGACGGATTCCGGTATGTGCGGCAGCGGCGAATAGGTGCCCATCCCACCCGTATTCGGACCCTTGTCATGGTCGAACACCGGCTTATGGTCCTGTGATGGAACCATCGGCCGCACGGTATGGCCATCGACGAAAGCGAGCAGCGACATCTCCTGCCCCGTCAGGAATTCCTCGATCACGACCCGGCTGCCGGATGCGCCGAACACCTTGTCGACCATAATATCGCGGAGCGCTTTCTCCGCCTCTTCCAAGGTACGGGCCACCGTCACGCCTTTGCCGGCCGCGAGCCCGTCCGCTTTAATAACGATAGGCGCGGATTGCTTGCGCAAATAAGCCAATGCAGGCTCATATTCGTCGAAAGTCTCATAGGCTGCCGTAGGAATGTTGTATTTTTTGAGCAGGTCCTTGGTAAAAACCTTGCTTCCTTCGATAATCGCCGCATTAGCGCGCGGTCCGAACGCCGGGATGCCCTGCTCCTCCAAATGATCGACCAGACCCTCCGATAACGGATCGTCCGGGGCCACGACGACGAGGTCAATGGCCTGCTCCTTCGCAAAGGCGCTGATCTGCTCGAACTGCAGCTCCTGAATCGGCACGCATTCGGCCAAAGCCGCAATGCCGCCGTTCCCCGGGGCGCAGTACAGCTTGCTTACCTTCGGGCTTTTGTTCAGCGCCCACACAATCGCGTGCTCGCGCCCGCCCCGCCCGATAACCAGAATACGCATCGAATGTTGCTCCTTTCCATCTAGCAAGCGCTAGAATTAATGCTTGAAATGGCGCACGCCGGTCATGATCATCGCCATTCCGTTCTCATTGGCCACGCGGATCGAATCCTCGTCCTTGATGGAGCCGCCCGGCTGAATGACCGCCGTTACGCCTGCCTTGGCGGCAAGCTCGAGCGTATCGCCCATCGGGAAGAACGCGTCGGAAGCGAGCGCGGAGCCCTTCGCCTTGCCGCCCGCTTGCTCAATCGCAATTTTTGCCGCGCCGACACGGTTCATCTGTCCGGCGCCGACGCCGATCGTCATATCATCCGCCGCGAGCACAATCGCGTTGGACTTCACGTGCTTCACAACCTTCCAGGCAAACAGCAGCTGCTTCAGTTCCTCCGCCGTAGGATGGCGTTCGGTGACTACTTTCAGGTCGGCTTCGCTGAGCTGATATGCATCGCTGTCCTGCACCAGCATGCCCCCTTCGACCGTCGTAACGACCGGTTCCGGCTTGCGGCCTGCCGCTGCATCCAAACCGCTTGCCTTGAGCAGGCGGATGTTTTTCTTTTGCGATAAAATGTTCAAAGCCTCCGGACTGAAATCCGGCGCAATGACGATTTCCAGGAATATCTCGTGCAGCAGTTGAGCCGTGGCTTCATCAACCGTACGGTTTGCCGCTACAATGCCGCCGAAGATCGAGGTAGGATCGGCTGCGTAGGCTTTCCGGTAAGCCTCGAGCACATTCGTTCCGATCCCGACGCCGCATGGATTCATATGCTTGACCGCGACAACCGCGGGCTCGCTGAACTCTTTGACAATTTGCAGAGCCGTGTTGGCGTCATTGATGTTGTTATAGGAAAGCTCCTTGCCGTGAAGCTGCTCGGCGGTCGTAATGCTGCCTGCCGCCGCCAGCGGCTTGCGGTAAAAAGCCGCCTTCTGGTGCGGATTCTCCCCGTAGCGAAGCTCCTGCACCTTCTCGTAAGTGACCGTGTAACGCTCCGGATACAGCTCGCCCGTCTGCTTGGAGAGATAATCCGAGATCAGCGCATCGTAAGCTCCGGTATGGCGGAATACTTTGGCGGCCAAACGTTTGCGCGTGTCTAATGTCGTATCCCCGGCTTGGCGCACTTCCTCCAGCACCCGACCGTAGTCCGCCGCATCCACGACAACCGTAACGAAAGCATGGTTCTTTGCCGCTGACCGCAGCATCGTAGGCCCGCCGATATCGATATTCTCGATAGCGTCCTCGTAAGTCACATCAGGCCTTGCAACCGTCTGGGCAAAAGGATACAGGTTCACGATCACCAGATCGATGTAATCGAGCCCAAGCTTCTTCATCTGCTCCGTATGCTCCTCGTTGTCGCGAACCGCGAGCAGCCCGCTGTGCACTGCCGGATGCAGCGTCTTGACCCTGCCGTCCATAATTTCCGGAAAACCGGTCACTTCGGAAATGCCGATGACTGGAACTCCTTTTTCCTTCAGCAGGCTTTGGGTCCCGCCGGTGGAAATGATCTGTACCCCCAGCTTTGCCAGCTCTGCCGCAAATTCAACAATGCCGGTTTTGTCCGACACGCTGATCAGCGCTCTTTTGATAGCCACAATCGTTCCTCCCCAACTCTTTTTTTGTATATCACGACTCCATCACCCTGACCCTGCGCCCCTCCAGACTTATTTGCCCTTTGCTCATCAGGTCAATGACGCGCGGCAGCAGCTCATGCTCCACTGCATGCACCCGCTCCTCCAATGCTTCCTCCGTCTCGTCCTCAGCGATCTCAATGCTGCGCTGCGCAATGACCGGTCCGGAATCCAAACCTCCATCCACAAAGTGTACCGTCACGCCTGTCAGCTTGACCCCGTACGCATAAGCTTGAGCGATCGCCCTGACTCCTGGAAACGCAGGCAGCAAAGAGGGATGCACATTGATCATACGACCGTAAAAAGGCTCCACGAGGACGTCGGTAATAATCCGCATATAACCGGCCATAACGACCAAATCGACCTGCTTCGCCTCAAGCTCCCGGAGGATGAGCCTTTCATAGACTTCCCGGCTTTCGTACTCCTTGGGGCGAAACGCAAAGACAGACACCCCCGCCTGCTTCGCGCGTTCCACCACATACGCGGACGGACGGTCGCAGACGAGCAGCTCGATGCTGACATCAAGCCGCCCGCTGCTCACCCGATCCACGATCGCCTGAAAATTCGTCCCGCTTCCCGAAGCGAAGACCGCAATGCGATAACGCCGCATTTACACCACCGCTCCGTTAAACGTTACGATGCGGTCGCCTTCCGTCACTTTGCCGATGCGATACGCCCTCTCGCCCTGCGCTTCCGCAGCTTGGATGGCCTGCTCCGCATCCTCGGCGGAGACGACAATCGCCATTCCGATCCCCATGTTGAACGTGCGGAACATATCGTTGTTGCTGATCTGGCCTTCACGCTGCATCAGCCGGAAGATCGGCAGAATCGGCCAGGAGCCGTATTCAATCTCGACATTAACGCCCGACGGCAGCACGCGCGGAATATTTTCGATGAAACCGCCGCCCGTAATATGGGCCATGCCCTTGACTTTCACTTTTTCTAAAATCCCCAGAACCGGCTTCACATAAAGCTTCGTCGGCGTCAACAGCACATCGCCAAGCACGCCGCCGAGCTCAGCCACCTGATCCTGCAGCTTGTAGCCCTTATCCTCCAGCAGCAGCTTGCGCACAAGGGAGAATCCGTTGCTGTGCACACCGCTCGAAGCCAGGCCTAACACCACATCTCCGGGCTGAATGGACGAGCCGTCGATCATTTTTTTCTTATCGACAATTCCTACGGTAAAGCCGGCAATGTCATACTCCCCAGCCGCATACATGCCCGGCATTTCCGCCGTTTCACCGCCGATCAGCGCGCAGCCGGACTGTACGCAGCCATCGGAGATCCCCTGAATGATCGCTTCAATTTTCTCCGGAACAACCCGGTCGCAAGCCAGATAATCCAGGAAAAATAACGGCTCCGCGCCCTGCACGACAATGTCGTTCACGCACATGGCCACCGCGTCGATCCCGATCGTATCGTGCTTATCCATGGCAAAAGCGATCTTCAGCTTCGTGCCGACTCCATCCGTACCGGATACAAGCACCGGCTCCTCGTATTTATCCTTGTTCAGACCGAACAAACCGCCGAAGCCCCCCAGATCCGCCATGACCTCCGGCCGAAACGTGCGTTTAACGTGTTTTTTCATCCGCTCTACAGCTTCGTTGCCCGCCGCGATGTCGACACCGGCCTTTTTATACGCATCCGACATTTCGCTCTCACTCCTTACCCTATGTAGGTTGGAGGGCATGAAGCCCTCCATTTTCTTTCTGTCTATTTCGATCAATTACAGCCGCAGCCGACTACCTTCTCCTCATCTACAATCGGCGTCGGGTACTTGTTGTTGAAGCACGCCATGCAATATCCGCTTTCTGCGCCGCTTCCTCCCTGACCGATCGACTCGACCAGCCCTTCGTGACTGAGAAATTGCAGCGAGTCCGCGTTAATCGCCTTGCGGATTTCTTCAATCGACTTCTGCCCCGCTATCAATTCCGTACGGGTCGGGGTATTAATGCCGTAATAGCAAGGGTTCATAAAAGGCGGCGAGCTGATCCGCACATGCACCTCCGTCGCCCCAGCTTCACGCAGCAGGTTCACGATCCGCAAGCTTGTTGTGCCGCGCACGATCGAATCGTCGATCATGACGACGCGCTTGCCTTCGACTACCTTGCGGACGGCGCTCAGCTTCATCTTCACACCCTGCTCGCGCAGCTCCTGGCTCGGTTGGATGAACGTCCGGCCGGTATAGCGGTTCTTGATCAGCCCGAGCTCGTACGGGATACCCGTCTGCTCGGCGAAGCCGATCGCCGCCGATATGCTGGAATCCGGCACGCCTGTAACCACATCCGCATCGACGAACGATTCCATCGCGAGCTTTTTGCCCATGCGCTTGCGGGCGGAGTGAATATTGATCGTATCTATATCGCTGTCCGGCCGCGCAAAATAAATAAATTCCATCGCGCAAACCGCGCGCTTGTCACCTTCAACGAAGCGGTCTTCATGCACGCCTTCCCGATCCAGCACCAGCAGCTCGCCCGGCTTCATATCGCGGAAATAAGTCCCGCCCACGGCGTCGAACGCGCATGTTTCCGAGGCGAACAGGTAAGCGCTGCCGAGCCGTCCGATAACGAACGGCCTCAGGCCGTTCGGATCGAGCGCCGCAATCAGCTTATCGCGCGTCAGGATCAGGAGAGCAAACGCCCCAACCACTTGGTTGAGCGCGTCCTTCACCGCATCGACGATATCGTCGTGCTTGGAACGGGCTATTAAGTGCGCGAGCACTTCCGTATCGCTCGTCGTTTGAAAAATCGAGCCCTGGCGTTCCAGATCCTTCTTGATGATCGCCGCATTGTCCAGGTTCCCGTTCGTCGCGATCGCCAAATCGCCCTCCCGGTACTTGAATACGAGCGGCTGGGCATTCGCCAGCTTGCTCTCTCCCGCCGTCGAGTAACGCACATGCCCGATTGCGGATGTGCCCACAAGCGGCGACAGCATCTCGCCGGTGAACACCTCCTTCACAAGACCCATACCGCGGTAATAATGGAAGTTATCGGAGTCGGCCGTACAGATGCCGGCGCTCTCCTGCCCGCGATGCTGCAGCGCGTGCAGCCCGTAATAAGAGAGCGATGCCGCATCGGGGTGACCGAACACCCCAAAAACGCCGCATTCCTCGTTCAATTTATCGAGCAGGCCGCCATGGCCCGCTACGCCTTCATTATAATATTCGCCTGTCCAAAGTTTCTGTCCCTGTCCGTTTACTGCCGCCGATGGCTTTATTGCATCAGACATGGAATCGCATCCTTCCAGACTTTTTCCAGCCCTTTCACCGGGGACTGGAACACTTGTTGTGAGTTAACCTCGATGTGAAGCTGATCGCCCGCTACCGTGCCAATCTCTTGATATGGAACGCCTTGCGCCGCAATCCAATGCTTTAAAGCATCTGCTTTCTCGGGGGCTGCGCTTAAGAGAATGCGGGATTGACTCTCGCTGAACAGCGCGATATCCGTGCGCAGCTCGCTCGCGAAAGCCACCTTCGCGCCTACGCGGCCGCTGATGCAGCTCTCCGCCAATGCCACTGCCAATCCGCCTTCGGATAAGTCGTGCGCCGAAGCGACCAAGCCTTCCTGGATCGCTTTCAGCACGGTTTCCTGCAGGCGTTTCTCAACAGCCAGATCCAGTTGGGGAGGACGTCCTTCCGTCACGCCGTGAATCACATATTGAAACTCGCTGCCGCCGAGCTCCGCTTTCGTCTCGCCGAGCAGCAGGATGATGTCGCCTTCTTTTTTGAAGCTTTGGGTCGTGATGTGATCAAGATCATGCACAAGACCGACCATGCCGACAACCGGCGTCGGATAAATCGCGCCCTTGGCATTCTCGTTGTACAAGCTGACATTACCGCCGATAACCGGCGCGTTCAGCGCGCTGCAGGCTTCAGCCATACCGTCGACCGCCTTCTCAAGCTGCCAGAAAATTTCCGGCTTCTCCGGACTGCCGAAGTTCAGGTTGTCCGTGATCGCCAGCGGTTCCGCTCCGGAGCAAACGACGTTGCGCGCCGCTTCGCTCACTGCGATCCGTCCGCCCACCTCGGGATCGAGGTACACGTAGCGCCCGTTGCAGTCGGTCGTCATGGCGAGCGCCTTGCGGGTGCCGCGCAGCGAGACGACGGCTGCGTCCGAGCCCGGGCGTACGACGGTTTCCGTACGAACCATGTAATCATACTGGTTGTACACCCATTCTTTGCTCGCGACCGTCGGGGACGCGAGCACACGCTTCAGCGCATCCTCCAGATCCGTTACCTCAGGGTAACGAGTCGTGTCGATGCGCGCATTCGCTTCATAATAAGCCGGCACAGCGTTCGGCTTATCGTACACCGGGCAATCGTCCACGAGCGCCCCTACAGGCATATCCCCCACGACCTCGCCGTGGTGGATCAAACGCAGGCGACCGTCGTCGGTCACCTTGCCGACCTTCGCGCAGTGCAGGCCCCAGCGCTCGAAAATCCCCTTCGCCTGCGCCTCATGCTGCGGCTCAACGACAAACAGCATGCGCTCCTGCGACTCTGACAGCATCATCTCGTAAGCTGTCATGCCTTCTTCGCGCTGCGGCACCTCATCGAGGTAAAGCTCCATGCCGTTGCCCGCTTTACTGGCCATTTCGGCGCTGGAGCAGGTTAGTCCCGCGGCGCCCATATCCTGGATTCCGAGCACGATGCCGGAATCGATCAGTTCCAGGCACGCTTCCAGCACGAGCTTTTCCATAAACGGGTCGCCCACCTGCACCGCAGGTCGCTTCGCTTCCGACTCCGCCGTCAGCTCCTCGGAGGCGAAGGTCGCGCCGTGAATACCGTCGCGGCCGGTCGCCGGGCCGACGTAGAACACCGGGTTGCCCACGCCCTTGGCTACCCCGCGCTGGATCTTGTCGTGGTCGATGATGCCCACGCACATGGCGTTGACGAGCGGGTTCCCCTCATAGCTCTCGTCGAACATCACTTCGCCGCCGACCGTCGGTATGCCGATACAGTTCCCGTATCCGGCAATTCCCGCTACGACGTGCTCGAACAAATACTTCACGCGCTCGTTCCCGGGCTTCCCGAAGCGCAGCGAGTTCAGCAGCGCAACCGGGCGCGCGCCCATCGAGAAAATATCGCGGATGATTCCGCCCACACCCGTCGCCGCGCCTTGATAAGGCTCGATCGCCGAAGGGTGATTGTGACTCTCTATTTTGAAAACAACCGCCTGGTTGTCGCCGATATCCACAATTCCTGCGCCTTCCCCGGGACCCATCAATACACGGGGTCCGGTCGTCGGAAACTTGCGCAGCACCGGTTTGGAGTTCTTGTAGGAGCAGTGCTCCGACCACATAACACTGAACACGCCGATCTCGACGTAATTCGGCCGGCGTCCGAGGAAGCCGCAAATTTGCGCGTACTCCTCATCCGTCACGCCCATCTGCTTGTAGATTTTTTGATCCGCGATTTGATCTGCCGTAGGTTCCTTAACGGATAGCTGCTGCGCCATGTTTCTCCCCCCATGTGCTCAATATCGATGTAAACATCCGTTTCCCGTCCGCAGATCCGAGCAATTCGTGAATGGCTCGCTCGGGGTGGGGCATCATACCAACGACATTCCCCGCTTTGTTGCAAATGCCCGCAATATCGTCGACCGATCCGTTCGGATTGTTGCCCGCCTCGTAACGGAATACGATCTGGTTGTTCGCTTTCAATTCCCGCAAAGTCGCTTCATCGCAATAATAATTGCCTTCGCCGTGAGCGATCGGAATGTCAATCAGCTCGCCTTTTTGATAATCCCGCGTAAAAGCCGTTTCATTGTTTTCTACCCGCAGCACGGCGGAATGACAGCGGAACTTCATCTCCTTGTTGCGCAGCAGCGCTCCCGGCAGCAGTCTCGCCTCGGTCAGCACCTGAAATCCGTTGCAAATGCCAAGAATGTATTTCCCTTCTTCCGCCGCTTTGACAACCGCCTTCATTACGTTCGCGAATTGAGCGATGGCTCCGCAGCGCAGATAATCCCCATAAGAGAATCCCCCTGGCACTAGAATGCAGTCATACTTGGACAAATCGTCAGCCGTATGCCACACATAATCCACCGGCTGCCCGATTGTATCCTCCACCGCTTTATAACAATCAATATCGCAGTTCGAGCCGGGAAATACGAGAACCGCAAAATTCATAACATACCCTCCAACTCGTACCGGTAATCCTCAATGACTGTATTGGCAAGCAGCTTCTCGCACATCGCTTTCACGCGCGCTTCCGCTTCCGTTCTATCCGTTATGTTCAGTTGAAGCTCCAGATATTTGCCGACCCGAACCTTGCCCACTTCCTCAAAACCCATCGAATGCAGGGCTCCCTGCACGGCATTGCCTTGAGGGTCGAGCACGCTTTGCTTGATCGTTACATAAACGGTTGCTTTTAACACAGGAAGTTCCTCCTTTTTTATATGAAGCTGAAGCTCACTAATCGACTAATCTGCGTAAAATATCCTTGTATCTCCGGGAAGTCTCCTCCACTACCGAGGCCGGAAGCTCATCCGGTTCACTGTTCTTGTCCCAATCCGAATTCGCCAGATAAGTGCGCACAGGCTCCTTGTCCATCGAATCGATCTCGATATCGAGCGCATATTTGTCTTCCGCCCAGTAGCGTGAGGAATCCGGCGTGAACAGCTCGTCGATAATGATGATTTCATCGCCGATAAAGCCAAACTCGAACTTCGTATCCGCCAGAATAATACCGCGCTGCTCGCAGTACGTATGAGCCAATGCATATAGCATAATGCTCTTTTGCTGGAGCTGCTCGGTCACCTTCTCACCGACCATCGCCCTCATTTGCTCGATCGAAATATCCTCGTCGTGTCCCACATCGTTCTTCGCCGCCGGAGTGAAGATCGGGCTCGCCAAACGCTGATTTTTACGCAGGCCCTCCGGCAGTATTCCTCCGTTGATTGCGCCCGTCTGCAGGTACTGCCTCCAGCCGCCGCCTGTGATATATCCGCGCACGACACATTCGATCGGGATTCTTGTCGCCTTTTTCGCCACCATGATCCGGTTCTTGAGCAGCTCCCGCGCTTCGCGGTCCGGAATCACGTCCGTGAGCAGCTCCACGTCGGTATGCACCACATGATTGCTCATGAAGCCGGCCGTGTGCTGAAACCAAAACTTGCTCAGCATGTTCAGCACAACTCCCTTATCCGGCACCGCAGGGCGCAGCACATAGTCGAAGGCGGATATGCGATCCGTCACTACGATCAAAAAATGCTCGCCAAGATCGTACAGCTCCCGAACCTTACCTTTGTGAACGGGAGGAGCTTTCACTAGAGAAGATGCGGTGTCAATTGCCATGCTAGTCGCCATGTCGGAGTCACTCCCCTTTTATTTCAACCCTAACCGGTCAAAAATCGTATCCACATGCTTCAAATGCCAGCTCGGATCAAAGCAATCGGCAATTTCGTCTGCATTCAGCGCTTCCGTTATCGCCGCCGTATTTTCAACAATATTGCGGAACGAACGCTGCTCTTCCCATGCTTGCATGGCTCTGGGCTGCACGGTATCGTAGGCTTGCTCGCGGCTGAACCCCTTGTCGATCAGCTTCGTCATGACGCGCCCGGAGAAAGGAACACCGTATGTGCTCTGCATGTTGCGCTTCATATTTTCCGGGAAAACCGTCAAATTCTTAACAATGTTTCCAAAACGGTTCAGCATATAGTTCAGCAATATCGTCGCATCCGGCAAAATAATCCGCTCCACCGAGGAATGCGAGATATCGCGTTCATGCCACAGGGTCACATTCTCATACGCGGAAATCATATGTCCGCGAATGACGCGGGACAGGCCGGAAATACTCTCGCAGCCGATCGGGTTGCGCTTGTGCGGCATGGCCGAGGAACCCTTTTGGCCTTTGGCGAACGGCTCTTCCACCTCACGGAACTCGCTCTTTTGCAGCGCGCGGATTTCCGTGGCGAACTTATCTAGCGATGTCGCGATCAGCGCCAATGTCGCCATGTATTCCGCGTGACGATCGCGCTGCAGCGTTTGCGTAGAAATCGGCGCAGGTTTCGTTCCCAGCTTCTCGCACACATACGATTCCACAAAAGGATCGATATTTGCATACGTGCCTACAGCTCCGGAGATTTTCCCGTACTGCACGCCATCCGCCGCGAAACGGAACCGCTCCAGGTTGCGCTTCATTTCTTCGTGCCACAGCGCCATTTTCAAACCGAACGTAGTCGGCTCGGCATGCACTCCATGCGTTCTTCCCATCATCGCAGTGTGCTTATGTTCAATCGCTTTGTTTCGCAGAATTTCAATAAACTGAATTAAATCCTTTTCCAGAATCTGATTGGCCTGACGCAGCAAGTAACCTAGCGCCGTATCCACCACATCCGTTGAGGTTAAACCGTAATGCACCCATTTGCGCTCCGGCCCGAGCGTCTCGGAAACCGATCTGGTAAAAGCAATAACGTCATGGCGGGTTTCCTGCTCGATCTCATAGATGCGGTCGATGTTAAAGCTCGCTTTCTCTCTCAGCGCCTTCACATCTTCCTTGGGGATGACGCCAAGCTCCGACCATGCTTCGCAGCTCAAAATCTCCACCTCAAGCCAAGCCCTGAATTTATTCTCCTCTGTCCAAATGCGCGCCATTTCCGGCCGACTGTAACGTTCGATCATCGCCGTTCCTCCATTTATCTATTTACTTACGGTTCCATATTCCGGAACGTTCTATCCATTCAAGAGCTTGCTCGGTGCTGTCTGAAAGCAGGTTCACATGCCCCATTTTCCGTTTCGTCTGGACTTCGCGCTTTCCATATAAGTGAATCTTGGCGCTAACGTCAAGCTCCTTATTCTCGCAGGCCGGATCGTCGATCCAGGCAAGCAGCGGCTCCACATGCTCTCCAAGCACATTTACCATCACCACGGGAGACATCAGCTCCGTCGACCCGAGCGGCAGATTGCATATCGCCCGAAGATGCTGCTCGAACTGCGACGTTCGGCACGCTTCCATCGTATAATGTCCGGAATTATGCGGCCTCGGCGCCAGCTCGTTAACGAACAACCGTCCGTCCTTCGCAAGGAACATTTCCACCGCAATTAACCCGATGACACCGAGCGAATCAGCAATTCTAACCGCGAGTTCCTCGGCCTTCTTCAACACCTCTTGCGGCGCTCTGGCGGGAACAATCGAAAGATGAAGAATATTGTCGACATGGACATTCTCCGCAGCGGGAAATGCTTTGACTTCCCCTCTTGGGCTTCTTGCCGCAATCACCGATATTTCTTTATCAAAATGAATGTATTGCTCTAGAACCAATTCCGTTCCCGCCCGGTTCAGCGTCTCAAATGCCTCTGCCGTTTCATCCAGAGAGCGGATGACCCACTGCCCTTTGCCGTCATAGCCTCCGGTTGCCGTTTTCAGCACGCAGGGAGTGCCGAAACGGGCTGCTGCTGCGCGAAGCTGCTCAGCGCTTGTGATTTCTTCGTAAGGAGCAACCTGTACGCCCGCCGCTTCAATGGCTCTTTTCTCCCGCAGACGATGCTGTGTTGTATATAGAAGCTCGCTTCCCTGAGGTACGTACGCTTCTTTCATCAATAATGCCGTAACATCGGCATCGACATTTTCAAACTCGTAGGTAATTACATCCGATTGGCGGGACAGCTTTCGCGCAGCTTCGACATCATCATAACCCGCTACAATCTGCGAGTCCGCTACTTGTCCGCAAGGGGAATCCTCAACCGGATCCAGTGTCACAAACCGGTAGCCCATGTTTCTACCCGCCAAAGCAAGCATTCTTCCGAGCTGGCCGCCGCCTAGAATGCCAATCGTCCCTCCCGGCTTGATAACCTTGCCAAACACTTCCGTCATGACAAATCACTGCTTTCGATTACCGTTTGGCGAATGCGTTCACGGCGATTGCGAATTTTTTGCTGCAGCTGGGGATCGAAAGCCCCTAGAATCTGCGCTGCCAAAAGCCCTGCATTCGCCGCCCCTGCATGTCCGATCGCTACTGTTGCCACCGGTACGCCCGCAGGCATTTGCACGATGGACAGCAGCGAATCAAGTCCATTAAGCGTGGATGACTTAACGGGAACACCAATAACCGGCAGCTCGGTTTTGGCCGCTACCATTCCAGGTAAATGCGCCGCCCCTCCAGCTCCTGCAATAATCACTTTCAATCCGCGATCGGCGGCGGACGATGCATAATCGAACATCAAATCCGGTGTGCGGTGCGCGGAAACCACCTTTTTCTCGTATTCCACTCCCAATTCATCAAGCAAATCGCACGCATGTTTCATCGTTTCCCAATCCGACTGGCTTCCCATAATAACACCAACACGTACCGTCATGATAAACCCACTTTCTCATTTCGTTGAAAAAAAGAAAAAGCCCAGAGAACGGATCCTTGATCCTATCAGCCGGACAGCAAAAGAACCGCATGCAAAAAGACCATCTTATTCCTATGGTTCCCTGCATTCGTTTCCTCGTAGTCCAAAAATTTGCGGTTCTCGGGTAGAAACTTTCGGGCCGTATTCCCGACATTATACGAGTTAATTCGATATTTTCAATTAAACGGACTTTGAATTTTGACACTTTTAGTTTACCAGTACATCGTAGGTTATGTCAATTTTAAAAGCGAACATTTTTGTTCTCTTTATAAGAAAAAGTTCGTTTTTTGTCAAGTTTTCTGGAAGTCAAATCCTAGAAACCTTTCTTTTTCCTTGAAAAAGATAGACCACACTTTGAAATCGCAAACGCTGTTTCTCTCAATGAGTTCCTGATGCTGCAAAAGCCCGGTTTCCCGGGCCTTGAATGCTCTGCCTATTCATCAAAAATCCATATACACGTATCGCAGGGTACCCGAAGCTAATCACTGTGGTTGGATGGTATAATGAGCCCTGTCCGTTGTTATTTGTATTTTCCCTGCTTCTTGTATCCCGGACGACAAACCATGTAACGGTATTTCGTAATAATCCTCTGGAAGACGGACCTTCTCCCCATCTTCATTTCGAATCGTACCGATCCCTTTTAGAACAATCGCCAAAGAAGGCATGTACTCGTCAAAGGTTTCGTTTTGCTGCAACAAGGCAACTTCCCGAACTTCAAGTTCAATTTGATCCAAATCGCCCTGCTCTTTCTTTTGAATGAACATTGCAGTGTTGAGATTCGACTCAAACCATTGGCATAATTCTTGTGCAGATAATTCCATTTTACACCGCCCTTTACATCCTTTAGTACCCCTTTTACTTTACCCAGCTGCTGCAAAATCATCACAAATCGGGACAAATAAAGGATCGGAGTTCCTCTATTTCTGCGGAACCGACTGAGCTTTTCCGAGGAAATTGAGAAAGAACCTTCCTGATTTACATCAAGAAGGTTCTCTGCATGTGCTTGGCAACGTCCTACTCTCCC